>Ga0315314_1004111_pt1 | contig 11054 bp, 17 predicted proteins | sample TDP9_MG_FD_203631 | JGI IMG/M metagenome (GOLD analysis project Ga0315314, IMG submission 203631) | Freshwater sediment microbial communities from Lake Towuti, South Sulawesi, Indonesia - TDP9 | ecosystem: Environmental > Aquatic > Freshwater > Lake > Sediment | place: Indonesia: South Sulawesi... | reverse complement strand
AGACTATACCCTTGACCCCTTTGAGCGCTGCCTCAACGGTGCCCATACAGTGAGCATTGTCCATGCCAATCACCTTAAGATTGAGCGACTCGGCTTCTTCCTTGATGACGCTATAGCCCGCCTTCTCTACTGCCTGTTCCAGCGCTTGAGAAGTTGCCTTCTCCGGGTTGTATTCCACATATGCCTTCTCAGTGGCGAAGTTCACCACCGCTTTGGAGACTCCCTCTACCTTCTTTAGGGAGTCCTCTATAGTAACAGCGCAGGAGGCACAGTGCATACCCTTTATATTGATGGTGGCCTTCTCTAGGTTATGTTCGAGACCCTCTTCTCCCTCGGAAGGTGTTACTTCGTCAGACGAAGGCACCAGCAGGCCTTTCTCAGAGAGGAACTTATCCCGGCAGGAGGGGCTACAGAAATAATAGGTCTTCCCCTCATGCTCTACACTGAGCGCCGTCCTCTCATCTACCTCCATCCCACATATTGGGTCTATCGCCATGGCTTTATCCTATCTCTAGCCAGAGTCGTAGGGTGGGTGCAGCGCAGCACAACCCACTGTCACCCGCTACTCCTCAATTTGCTTAAGGTCCACCAGCTCACCTACTATGGGAAACCTCTCCAGCATATCAGGGCCGTGAGGAGCCTTTTTCAAGGCCTCGGTCAGGTCGCATCCAGCCCGATGAGTGACTTGGTGTTTACCCTTTTTCCAGTGATAACTCTGCGAAACATCATATACCTTGCCGCCATAGGCAACATAGGCGAGGCCATCCCTCCCATCATATCTCTTTAATTCTTCCCTAGTGAAAATTCGCATTACGGTAAAGCATGATATCTAACCAAAGGCTACATCGAGTAACATCATTATTGCAAAGCCACCCATGCCCCCTGCGGTGGCTATATCAGCATAACCGCCGCGCTCAGCCTCTGGAATTAGCTCTTCGATCACCACGAAGATCATGGCGCCGGCGGCGAAACTCAGAGCGTAGGGCAGAATGGGCTGAGCCACAATAACGGCGGCGGCTCCAACGACGCCAGCGACCGGTTCTACCATCCCCGATAATTGCCCATACAAGAAGCTTCTCCGACGAGACATTCCTTCACGTCGCAGGGGCATGGAGACCGCCAGTCCTTCCGGAAAATTTTGTATCCCGATACCCACAGCCAAGGCGACCGCTGCTGCTAAAGTCGCGGAAGGGAAACCAGCGGCAACAGCCCCAAAGGCAACCCCAACCGCAAGGCCCTCAGGTATATTATGCAAAGTTATCGCCAGAAGGAGCAAGGTACTACGCCGCCATTTCGTTTTAACCCCCTCAGCCTCCTCCATAGGGAAACCGAGGTGAAGATGGGGCAGTATTATATCAACACCGCGCAAGAAGATGCCTCCGGCGAGGAAACCTGCCACAGCCGGGACCCAAGCAGGGATATCTTTACCTTCCGACATCTCAATGGCAGGAGCCAGCAGTGACCAGTAACTGGCAGCGATCATAACCCCGGCAGCAAAACCAAGCATCCCATCCAGTATCTTTCGGCTCACCTCTTTTCCCATAAATACAATAGCTGCCCCAAGTGCGGTCACAGCCCAGGTAAAAAATGTTGCCAGGAGTGCCTGTATTACCGGATGAAGGTTCTGCAGGGAATCTACCATCCTTTTAAAACTGGTTTAGCCCGGTTTCTCCCCCTATCAGCTCCCTGTTCGGGGGCATTGGGAAGGCCCGAATTGTGCCGGACCTACCCTTGCCCCTTGTGTCCTTACTTCAGGAACTTCGACACGAACGGAGAGGTATCACCGCGACGCAGGAAGTGGCCGGAAGGACCCTCTCCCAGAAATTCTGAGAACCAAGATTCGTGCTCTATCTCTTCATTGAGGATAGATTGTGATAGGTCGTAGGTACGATGGTCTTTGCCAGCGGTAATGTTACATATGTTTGTGTATCCTCGTACTGCGCATCTCTCTGCTTCCACCAGCACTGTCAACATTGCCTTGATATCCGTTGGGTCCTTGGGCAGCCTGGCAGGTCGGCAGGCAGAAAGGTCATGGAAAGTCTTCATGTTCTCTGGCAGTTTGCCACCAAGTTCGTAGATGCGGGGGACCAAGGCTTCAAAGTGATTGCGGTCTTCAATACGGGCCGTCTCAGCGATTTCCTTTATGGTCTCTCCCTCAAGTCCGATTAAATTAGCTCTGAGAATAGTGTAGTAATAGTAAGTTGTTAGTTCCGCAGCAGCGTTGTTAACCAGTAATTCTAGCAGTTCCTTAACATTAACTCCCGCTTTTTCGACCATTTCTATCGCTACTTTAGCCATTTTATTCCTCCTTTCCTGGAATGACTGTGAGAGACATATCCCACATTCTTTCTAATGTCGCATAGACACCACCTCCCCAACGCGACCGCGAAGTCATCCGCCTACAGGTGGTGGGTTCCGATTCACTCCACCCAGCCTACTTCTGGCTGCCCTAGTCTTCCTCAGACTCTTCGGTCATAGCACAGCAACCGCAGTCGCACTGGCTGCTACTGCCGCTAGCGCAAGGCTGGCAGCAATAGGTCACCCCTTTCTTCTTATAGCCAGTGCCGACAACTACACAACCGCATGTTGGACAAAGCTGTTCTGACATCTTCGTCTCACCTCCTCCCGTTTACATTTGGTATGGAAACAGACGTCTGGCCGCCAAACCATCATTTCAACTTCTGAAACTCGTCTTTGCTGGCTCCACAGACTGGGCATACCCAATCCTCCGGTAGCTTCTCAAAGGGAGTCCCCGGCGGGATGCCACCATCTGGGTCTCCCATCTCAGGGTCATAGATATATCCACAAACGCTACATTCATATTTTGCCATTTTGGGTGCTGCCTCCCTTCTCTCTTCAATATAGCTCGGGGCTGTCTTGGGAGTAGTGCCGCGCTTGACCTGATGATAGTAGGCATAGGTCATCGGCGCACCTTCTCGAAGAACCTCAGCAGCAACAAGCTGACCTATAAAAACGGTATGCGTACCCGCATCCACTTGCTGAGTCACCTTGGCTTCCATATAAGCTAAAGCATGATCGAGAACTATGGGGACTTGAGTCTCACCTATTTTGTAGTTAACGCCCTCGAACTTGTCCATGTCTCTCCCTGATTTGAAACCAAAGTGCCCGATAAAATTCAGAGGAGTCTCCTGAGACAGGACTGAAACCGAAAAGGCACCGCTGCTCCTAATGTATTCATGAGTGAGGTTTCCTTTATTAATGCAGACAGAAATAGTCGGGGGTTCAGAGCAGACTTGAATCACCGTGTTGGCAATCTGAGCATTAAGCCTGTCTCCCTTTGTGGAACCAATGACATACAGTCCATAGCTTATTGTGTGTAGAGCTTTAAGGTTCATTTCACGCTCCTGTTAAATTATTTGAACTCCTTTCCTACTTGGTTTTCTTGATATAGACCTTGTACTCCCCCGCTTTCTCCTCAATCCCCAACATCTCATTTCCGGTGGTGCGACACCAGGCAGGCGCATCCACCTTTATCCCCTCATCATCAGCCAAGACCTCCAGCACCTGCCCTGGCTCCAGCTCTTTAAGCTTGTTAGCCATGTGATAAATGGGCATGGGACAGTAGAGTCCAATGCAGTCTAAAGTGGCATCTGCCTTCATAGCTCTGCCTCCTTAAATGAAGAGGTTGACCTTTCCCTCTCTGGCCTCAGCCAGATAGGCAGCCGTCCCAGCAAAGCTGTCTACCTCAGGGAGGAAGGCTTCCTTGGAGAGACCCATCATCCCCATAGTGTTAGTGCAAGCGATAAACTTCACTCCCGTCTCTTTTGCCATAGCCATCAACTCCTCGATTTGGGGCGAATTGACATCTTTCATCAACCGCTTCATCATCCACTTGCCTATGCCAAACATGTGGAATTTGGATAAGGGCATCCTCTTGGAGCCGCCCCGGTTCATGAAATTGAGCATCTTCCTCATTATCCCCTTACTTCTAATCGAGCCTTGGTTCTTCTTAAGGATGTTTAACCCCCAGAAGGTAAAAAACATGCTCACTTCCATTCCCATAGAGGCAGCACCTATAGCTATGTTGAAGGCAGCTATAGCCTTGTCGAGCTCACCGCTGAATACTATCACAGTAACCTTTTCTGCCATGTTAGGCCTCCCTATTTCCGTTCTAGCTTGCCCCCGCACTGGGGACAGACCTCTGCTTCCTTTACCACCGCTATCTGGCACTTGGCGCAGTAGCGCAGGGCTATGCCACAGGGCTGGCAGTAAGGCAGAACGGATGTAGTCACTTCCTCCTCACAGTAGGGGCAAAGGCACCTTCTCACCTTTGGCTCTTTACTCTTCTTCATCTTCTTTCTCCTCCTTTTGGCTTTTCACTAGTATGCCCTGCTTTTCAAGGTAGTTATCGACAGCTTTGTTCAGGGCCTGGGCACCCAGGTTAGAGCAGTGATATTTGTTCTTGGGCAATCCCTCTAGCTCCTGAGCCACCAGTGCCGGAGTTATCTTTCTCACCTCCTCCAGCGTCTTTCCCATAGCCATCTCACTGACTATGCTGGAGACAGCAATGGCTGCCCCGCAGCCAAAGGTCTTGAACTTGACATCATCGAGGCGATTGTCTTTCACCTTAATGTAAAAGGTCATCATATCGCCGCAGACAGGATTGCCCACTTCACCGATACCATCAGCGTCCTTTATTTCCCCCACATTACGGGGGTTCATGAAATGCTCCATCACTTTCTCACTGTAAACAGGCATCTTATTTCCCTCCTTTCTGACCTTTCAAGAATTTAGCGTATAGCGGTGACATCTGCCGCAACCTGTCAACGATGGGCGGCAGCACCTCCAAGACGTAGTCCACATCCTCCTTGGTATTCTCCAGTCCGAAGCTGAAGAGTAGCGAACCATGCACTATCTCGTGGGGAATCCCCATAGCCGTGAGGACGTGCGAGGCTTTGAGCGCTCTAGAGGTGCAGGCAGAACCGCTGGCTGCCGCTATTCCTTGATGATTTAAGAGCATGAGCATCGACTCCCCTTCGATAAATTCAATGCAGAAGCTAGCATGACCTGGGAGGCGCTGGGTGGGGTGTCCAGTGAGGAAAGAACGCTCGATTCGGGAGAGTAGTCCCTCAATCAACCTGTTGCGCAAAGCTGAGAGGTGCTCCATCCTGGGCCCCATGTCCGCTTTAGCTAGCTCAGCAGCCTTGCCCAGTCCCACAATGGCCGGCACATTCTCAGTACCCGCCCTCCGCCCGCCCTCCTGTACCCCACCATCGAAGAAGGGAATGATGCGCGTCCCCTTCTTAAGCCAGAGAGCGCCAACCCCTTTGGGCCCGTAGAACTGGTTACCAGCCAAGCTCAGTGCATCTACCCCCAGTTCCCTAACGTCCACCGGAATAGTCCCAGCGGTAGCTACAGCATCGGTGTGGAAGATAACTCCAGCCTCTTTCGTCAATTTAGCTATCTTGGCAATAGGCTCGATGGTGCCCACCTCACCATTGGCATGCATGATGGAGACCAGAATGGTGTCCTTCCTCAGCTTGCTGGCCACCTCGTCAGGGTCCACCAATCCATGTCTGTCCACCGGAACCTCAGTCATCTCAAAACCCCACTTCTCCAGGGTTCTGGCAGAGTGCAGCACCGAGAAGTGCTCGATAGCTGAGACGACAACATGCTTGCCCCTAGATTGCTGGGCCATGGCCAACCCCTTAATAGCGAAGTTATTCGCCTCGGTGCCGCTGGAGGTGAAAATGACCTCCTCTGGTTGAGCACTAATAAGGGAGGCTACCCTGTCCCGCGCCTCCTCTATGGCTTCCCTGGCCTCATCTCCCCAGTGGTGCAGAGATTGAGGGTTACCATAAACATCTCTGAGATAGGGGGCCATAGCCTCCAGCACTTCGGGCAATATTGGAGTGGTGGCAGCGTTATCCAGATAAACCTTCCTCATTTTCCCCCCTTAAACTGTTACCATGATAAAGCTTAACCAAAGCTTCGCACAGTGATTTAGGTCACATTTCATTTTTCTTAGACCGTCACCTCATAGCCTGCATTATGCCACGCTGTCATACCTCAAACTGTTCCTTTCCCCGTTCACCCTACAAGATTCCTTCTCCCTCTTCCGACTTTTTGCCTACGGTAGACTTTTCTTACACTAATCCCTCCAGGGCTCGCAATTGCTCACGAGTGCCGATGATGACCAGCTCGTCTCCCAGTTCGAGGAGCGTCTCTGGGGAAGGGTGGGTAAGAAGACTACCATCCCTTTTCTTGACCGCCAAAATAGCCGTTCCGCCGCTGTACTGCTGTCCCTCTTTAATGGTGACCCCTGCCAGGGGAGAACCAGAGCCGACCTTTAACTCTTCCAGAACAAGCTCGCGGTCACGGCTGTGCATTGCTGTATCAAGGAAGTCGACCACTAGAGGGCGCAAGGCCAGCATGGCCATATGTCGCCCACCAAGGCGATGAGGGGATATTATTCGGTCAGCACCGGCTCGCCTCAACTTAGACTCCGACTCGTCGGTGCAGGCACGAGCAACAATAAAGAGGTCAGGGCACAGCCCCCTCGCTGAAAGGGTTATATAGATATTGTCAGCATCGTCGCCCAAGGCTGCCACCAATCCCCGCGCTTGATGGATACCCGCCTCCTGTAAGACTGCATCGCTAGTGGCGTTGCCCTCTAGGTGTAAATAGCCATCGCTAGCCGCTTTAGCCAGAGCTTCCTGGTCAAGGTCAACGACGACAAAAGGTGTTCCTTCGCCTTTAAAGACACGCGCTACTTCTCGTCCTACCCGACCGTAACCACAGAGGATAATATGCCCTTTAAGTTTTGAAATCTTCTCTTCCATCCGACGCCTCCCTAATATACCTGCAAGGTGACCTTCAATAAGGTATTGCACGATGGTAGTAAGGGTATAAAACATGACACCCACCCCACCAATGATCAGTACGATGCTGAAAACCCTCCCCGCAGTGGACAAGTCATGTACTTCCCTGTAGCCCACAGTACTTAAAGTGGTAACGGTCATATAAAGGGCATCAAGGAAGGACCATCCTTCAATAGCAATATAGCCGATGACACCTGTGGCTACAACCAGAAGGAGGGCAAATATTACCCGCAAGAACCGCTGCCGAGGGCTCATCATGATCTCTTCTCTGCTAAAGGGACTGCACTACGATTTCAGAAAACTGCTGCGCTGCCGCCCTACAAAAGCAGCCCTTTGACTAACCTTACTTAAGGCGAGTGCCAACCTTATCCCAGTTGATATTCTTGAAGAAGGTCTCTATGTAGTCGGCACGCTTCAACCCATAGTCAATCATGAAAGCATGCTCAAAAACATCCAGCACTAGTATAGGGATACCGCCGGCGAGATGACCTGTCTCATGCTCGTTAATCCACTGGTTGAGCAACCTGCCAGTGATATTGTCCTGATACAAAATGGCCCAGCCAATGCCGCGCATTGTTCCAGTGCCTTTGAAATCCCTCTCCCAATCTTCATAGCTGCCAAAGTCTTCTGCCAGCTTCTTCCCCAGCCTCCCTGACTTGCTTATGGCTCCCTTTCCGCCCAGGTTCTCAAAGTAATATTCATGGAGCCGCATACCATTGAACTCAAAGCCCAGCCGCCTCTTTAGCTCAGCATATTCTGGGGTGCCCACCTTGCCTTCCTTCAACATCGAGGCAAGGGAGTCCAGCAGCCTGTTGGTATTGGTCACATAGCCTTGATAGAGGGTGAAATGATTCTTGAGCAGCGTTTCGCTAAATCCCTCCATCCCCACCAGGTTGCCATAGTCTCTTGCAGTGTAAGCCATTGCTTTTTCCTCCTTTCCTTTGATAATAGCCTACGGCAGACCAAGATGCTCTTTCATAGAGCAGGTGCTCTGCCACCGGCTCATTTCCACAATCTGCTTTGGGCGGGTCTAAAGACCCGCACTACATTTTTGAACAGCCTCCTAGCAAAATCAGGAAGTCCCCAGCGCATTTTTACCGCTGAGCGTACAATATCTCAAGGGACTCCTCCCACCTCTTAATATGAGCCTTCTCATCCTCGATATTTTTCTGTATCACAACCCTGGACTTTTCATCGAAGTCGACCTTTTGCAGAAAGTTGCCGTAATCTTTGACTGCCCGTCTTTCGAGCCGGATATCAGCTTTGAGAAGGAACACCTTGCCCAGAAGGGTGGTGGTGAATCCCAATAGTTTTCCTGCCGTTTGGAAGAAGAACCTTAGCCGAGAGGGACTACCTCCCAGTTCTCCAATGCGTGTCTGGAGATCATTGACATGCTCTTGCTCATTAGCCATCGCTGCTCTAAGCCTGTCAGCGATCTCCTTGTCTGAGAACACACCGATCTGCGTACAGTAAATCTCTACCGCAAATCTTTCCATGTTATGCATTTTCCTCAGTGCCTGCAGGGCTTCGTCCATTCTTCGCCTCCTGAATAAGTCCTCTGCCGAAGAAAAAAGATGCCCGTCTTCTTTACCTCCTCATAGCCTCTGGAGATAGTGGTGAGCCCGAAGCGCTGCCTTAGCCCCCTCACCAGCGGCAACCACTATTTGCTTCTCCGGGGTATTGGTTACATCACCAGCAGCGAAGAGCCCAGGTACTCCAGTTTCACAGGCACAGTTGACCTCAATCTCACCCAGCTTATTGAGGCTGGCAACGCCTCTGACTATCTCCGAGTTGGGTATAAGCCCGATCTCAACAAAGACGCCGCCAACCTCAAGTCTCTTCTTCTGACCAGTTTTCAAATCCCTGATAGTAACACCCTCCACACGGTTTGAGCCCTCTATTTCCACCACCTCATGCTCCAAAAAGACAGTTAGATTGGAGGCATCCTTTACTCTCTCGATGAGTATCCGGTCACCGGTTAGAGGGGTGAGAGACACTAAGTAGACATGCTCTGCTATCTTAATCATATCGGCGGCAGCTTCCAGGGCAGAATTACCGCCACCTATCACCGCCACCTTCTCTCCGGCAAAAATAGGACCGTCGCAGATAGCACAGTAGGTCACTCCCTTCCCCCTCAGCTTCTCCTCCCCTGGCACATTGAGCTGCCGGGGGCGCTTCCCAGTAGCAACTATCACCGCCTTAGCCTGATAGCTGTCTCCCCCTTCTGTCTTGACCTCAAACCCCCCGTCTGTTCGAGACAAGGTCGCTGCCCCTTGCCCTATCTTCTGCTCAATTGGAAATTGCGTCATCTGCCCTTCGAACTTCCGCATCAGCTCATGACCTTCAATATATTGATAACCCATGTAATTCTCAACACCCGCTGTCCACAGGACCTGACCTCCCACGTCTTGGCTCAGAAGTAAGGCATTTATCCTCCTTCTAGCAGCATAGACCGCCGCTGTCATTCCTGCCGGACCACCACCAATAATAATCAGCTCATACACGACTCCCCCCTTCTTGTTGGAAGCCAATTCTAGCTACAGTCCTAACTTCTCTTTCAACCTTGCTTGATCAAAGCCGAGTATAAGCTCTCCATCAATGTCAATCACCGGCACACCCATCTGTCCTGATTTATTGATCATCTCAGCGCGGGCCGCCCTATCTTGGGCTACATTGAGGTCTTGATACTTAATACCGTTATCCTCCAGAAATTTCTTCGCCATCTTGCAATAAGGACAGGTAGGAGTAGAATAGACCTTGACCTCTTTGGCACTCATTTTTCCTCCCGATAAAAATGATACCACGTGCTGGGAAGCGGGAAAGTAGAAGTCGTCATTTAGCAGGAATCTAGCCTTTTTTGGCTTGACCTTTGGGGCTGACAGAAATCTCTACCTTTTTCGGTTTGACTTCCACAGCTTTGGGAAGGATGACCTCCAAGACCCCGTCCTCATAGGTAGCCTTGATCTTCGTGGCATCCACAGCAGTCGGCATGGTGATCGAGCGGAAGAAGCTGCCATAGCACCGCTCACAGCAGTAGTAGTTTTCCTCCTTGAACTCGGTCTCCGCCTTCCGCTCCCCTTTGATGGTCAGGGTATCCCCCGCCACCGAGATATCAATCTCCTCTTTCTTCATGCCTGGAAGCTCAGCTTTTACGATGAACTTGTCTTCCTTTTCCAGCATCTCTATCGGAGGTGTCCAGCTCATCTCCGTAGGGAGACGCCTCCATGCTGCCGGAAGGAAGGGTCGTCCAACAATATCCTCAAAGTGCCGAGTCATTTCCTCCAGCTCCCTAAAGGGCTCCCAGCGGCGGAGGCCCCAACCTGGTCTCCATCTTTCCATCACCATAGTTATCACCTCCTTCCCTTACACGTCAGTCATACATTAATTTGGTAGGGCAAGTCCCGCTTCCCAGCCCTAACTCTATGCAAAGCCAAACACACGTCGACTATCATTCTTTCAACCTCACCTTTGAGTTCAAAAAAACTCTTTCTCCACGCTCATGCAACGTTCTCTCAGCCGTGTACACCAAGCCGTCTGCCATATGGCCAGTCTCCACCTCACCACGCCGAAAGTCTCCCTCAGCTATAATTATGCGCATATAGGTCTAGAGTGTAATCAGCCATTGGTTCTATCCTGGCTTTGTATAATGTGTCGGAGCTGCCTTCTGGCTTCTCATTTTCTACTTCAAAGACAGGCAATGGCATAGGCTTAGCCATCCCCGTGAGGGCTCCCTGGACTCTTGCCTGATTCTCCAGCTTGCTAATCAGGTTTTGGACCACAGCCTCCCAGGTGAAGTGGTGGGAGCTACGTCTGGCTGCTTGTCGGATTCTAGCGCCCTCTTCAGGATAGTCCCTCAGAAACGTCACATAGCTTACAATCTCCCTAGGGTCCGCGGTATCCAGCACAATGGCGTTTACGAGGTGAATAGCATAGTCCTCGCCAGTGCACCCTGTGAAGGCGATGCCCCCAGCCGCCATCGCTTCCAGACCCACTATACCAAAAGGCTCGTGTCCACTATTGGCCAGTACACAATCCGCCGCCCGGTACATAACCCGCAGGAAGTCCAGTGGTAGATGGAACCTGATGTCAATAATATCCGCCGGGGCTGCTTCTTCAATGGCTGCCAGGTAACTGCCAGGAGTACTCAAAGTTGCCCTGGCCTGACTTAATCTGAGCCCCAAGGAACGAGCATGGCTTACTACCTCCCGACCG
>Ga0315314_1004110_pt1 | contig 11055 bp, 10 predicted proteins | sample TDP9_MG_FD_203631 | JGI IMG/M metagenome (GOLD analysis project Ga0315314, IMG submission 203631) | Freshwater sediment microbial communities from Lake Towuti, South Sulawesi, Indonesia - TDP9 | ecosystem: Environmental > Aquatic > Freshwater > Lake > Sediment | place: Indonesia: South Sulawesi... | reverse complement strand
GTATAAACACGTGGTTTGATGCCGAAATTCCAAAACCTTTGCAAAGATTTATTTAGGGGGTTGATGCAACCTTCACTTTGTTGCCATGTTCTAGCGACCTTATATTGTTGGTTTGGGTCTCTTGTCCATCTTGAACGATTCCATCCACGCTTACTTTTTATTTGCTCTTTATAGCAAAGTATCCATATTACCGCTTATCATAATTCTGATCGCGCTTTTGGCGTCCAGTGGTTTACTCCATAGGATCAAAGCCTTCAGGAGCTCAAGGCTTGGAGTTATGGAGTTAATGAGCGGGACCATTCTGGTGGACGAGTATAAGCGCGTGAACTTCTCAATGCAAAAACCTAGACTGGGGATGGTTTAGGCGAAAACCCTAACTAGCACATATGACGGTATGTCCCACATGCTAGGGTTGCCGACTATAAGGGTAGGGCTCGTCGGCTGTGGCCGAAACTCGGAGAACCATCTACGAGCCTACGCACTGACCCCAGGAGTACGGCTGGTCGCGGTCTGCGATCTGGAGAAGGCGAAGGCGGAGGAGAAGGCGCGGAAGTTCGGAGCCGAGCGCGTCTATACGAGTTATGAAGCGATGCTGGCTTTGGATCTCGATTTCGTTGATATCGTCACGCCGACCCCTACCCACTCAAGTCTTGCGGTACGCGCCCTTGAGTCGGGCCACAACGTCTTGGTGGAGAAGCCTATGGCGCTCACTTCGCGGGAATGCTTCGACATGATTACCGCTGCCCGCCGGAGTGGGCAAACGCTGTGCGTGGTCCACAACAAACTGTTCTACGACGCCATCGTTAAGACGAAGCACACGATCGAGCAAGAGCACCTCAAGGTTTCCCGGATGCGGGTGGCCCACTATTTCATCTTCGGGTACATGCGGCCCAACTGGATCCTAACCGAGGAGTCGGGCGGAGTCCTTTGGGAGGCGATGGTGCACCACGCCTACCTACTCCAACACTTCCTTGGTCGGATAGACCGCGTCTATGCGGTCGCCAAGAAGATTCGGCACCCCGTGTACGATTCCATCACGTTTCTCCTCCAGAGCGAGGGCGGGGAGGGTGTCGGAGAGTATGAGCGATATGCCAAGGCCCCGTTTCTCGCGTTCCAGCTGTTCACTCAGCAGGGCGATCGCTTCGACGGGGACCTTTTCAATGACTTCATGATGAGATGGTCCAGCGGCTACCCCAGCGGGACGCCCCGCTATTTGCGGCGATTCGCTAGGGGTCTGGCGATCCCCTTTCTGAAGTGGAGGAGTAGCCTCCAAAGGCCCTCAACACAATCATCATACGGACGGGTGACGCCCTACAAAAGGACTTTCGTCATCCTGATCAGGCAGCTGCTTTCCTTCTTGCGGGAGGAGGAACCAGCTCCTCCTGTGACGGCTGAGGAGGGTCTGCAGGCCATCCGCGTTCTGGAGGCAGCCCGAGAATCCATAGCGACCGGCGAGCCTCAAGCCCTTAGGTAGTAAGTTGAGGTGCTTCCTCTCATCCCTTACGGTTTGATAGGAGTCAGTGTGTATAACGGCAGCAACTGACGCCCACGATCAAACTCCATAACCTCACCCAGAAGGTTTTCAAATCCCTACCGGTGTTCGGCTATATTGGCAACTGCTAGTCTTTCATTCACGTCTCACGACTCTAGACTTTAATTTCTCTTTTGGTGTCTCCTTAGCAAGATATGACTCATATTTTTGTTTCTAGCTCGTTTAGGTTTATGGTTCCAAGTTTACACACGTAATTCTCTCGACCAAACATCTCTATTATCGCTCTTATTCTATGATCGTAGTCTATGCCCACACTTGGGGACGGCCATAGAAAAAGCATTAATTATGGGGTGGATTCGTCAGAAATAAGCGGTGGAATTGACCAACGATTCTTTTTAGTTCTTCTGGTGTATACTCATTCTTAGTAAATGAAAACTCTCTATGCTTATCCACTACTCTCTGATAAACAACTTGATTGATAGCCCTATCGTCGTCCTTTCTTCTGGGTCGCGCGTGCTGGTTAAACTGTCATCTTTTAGAGGTCAATAACCTTTCGTAAACTTCTATCAATTTTTTTGTAATGATCTTCCAGTCGTATGTATTTTCGACTAGATTTCTTGCTTCTTTTCCCAATCTTGTGGCCAATGGCTTGTTTTTAAATAAGTGGGCTATCTGCTTAGCAAATGACGTTATGTTATCCTCTATTATCATATGCCTTTGATCTATCACATGTAAACCCCTTGCTCCGCTACTTGTTGATACCACGGGCTTCCCACAAGACATGTATTCTAATGTCTTTAGGCACATGCCAGAGCCAAACCTTAAGGGAGCGATGCATACGTCTGCCGCATTAATATATGAGGCAACATCATAATGTTCGGTCTGCGTAACTATCAGATCCTTGCCTTTACGGTTTGTTAACCAAGAGGGAGGATTAGTGCCGACCACCATGAAAACGGCTTCGGGCATAAGTTCCTTTAGAGTGGGGTAAATTTTCAAGAATATCATCTTGAGAGCATCTGCGTTTGGAAACCAACTTAATCTTCCAGAAAAAAGTACAACAGGCTCATCACTTAACCGGTATTTTAATCGAATTCTTTCTCTGTCATCTCTTTTCGGGCTGAAGTATTGAGTATCTACACCATTCGGTATCACAGTAACTTTGAAGGGGTCTATTGAAAAAAGCGTTTGAATCATACGTTTGTCAAAGATAGATTGAGCGAGTATGTGATCGAAGCTCTTGCATGCAAACCTTTCGAGAAGGCGAAGTTTTTTCCATCGTTGTCTTTTCACTCGGTTGATTTGATACCACACCAATGTTTCAACATTGTGTTCACTAAGTATCGCGGGCTTATTTAATAGGTTTTTAAGCGCTAAACCCTGCAACGCGGTTAACAGATGCTGCGACTGAATAATGTCAACGCATTTATAACATCCCAGCCTTTTTATCAACCTCGCCAAGGATCTAGATAGCGTATGAATCCCTGGAATGTCAATAGGATAATGTTCTTCAATGTTGTTTAACTCCCTGCTCTGGTATACTTTAACATTCCTTAGTAGTTCAAATGAGCCCCCGCCTTCAGGGGCAAATAAATGAACCGAGCATCCCAGCTCGCCTAAATTTTTGGCAATTTGGTAAATTCTCACGGCTCCACCAAAAGTTGGAGGAAACACGTTTACAGGCGCAATGATGCCTATTTTTAGCTTCAATTGCTTTTCCACTTCTGAGCGTTCAATCTTGTTAGCCGCTTAAAATTTAAGAAAAACCCCATTATAAAATATATGAAGAGGGTCTCATATAAAAATCTCTGTTGTGGTCATCATAAAAAACGCAGAGAAAACCATAGCCAAGTGTCTTTCATCAATTGTTCAGCAAACGTATCCTCTCTATGAGATAATCGTGGTTGATGGACGATCCACCGACAAGACGAGAGGAATAGTATCACAGTTTCCAGTTAAACTTGTTATGGCACCCGTCAGAGACACATATGGTGCCTCCCGAAACCTTGGAGTTAATACAGCAACGGGAGATGTCATAGCGTTTCTGGACGCAGACGACTATGCAGAAAGAAACTGGCTAGAAAACATCGTAGAGGCTTTTAGCAACAATAATGTAGGTGTTGTAAATCCAGAGCGAGTCTATACTTACCCACATAATTGGTTCACAGATTTACACTGGAGCAAGAAGCGAAAACGTCCCCTACTAGGTGATCGCTCCTTTATCAGTAAAGATTCTTGGATGGATTTCATGACATCTGGAAGCGCCATCAGAAAGGAGCTTATAGAAAGAGCAGGCTACTTTGATGAAGACATGTTCTTTGGCACCGAGGATAAGGACTTAGTTTTACGCATAATTCCTCTAGGCTATCGCATATCGTTTGAGCCAAACTCTATTGTTTACTTTAAGCCATCATCATCCGCAAAGGAATGGATTAAAGAAGCCCTTTTACGCCATGGTCTTGGTCACGGGGCAATACGGAGAAAATATGGCAAATATAAGCCACCGCTCAGGATTCCCGCGATAACCTTAGCCACAATGTTCACTTTTTTGATTTTATTCATGTTTGGCTTATGGCAACTGTTGCTTCTTTTAGTTTCTATAGTCTTTCTCGGCATTATGGTAGAAACATATCGTTTATATCAAATCACGAAGCAACTCTCCCCTTCTTTACGATATGTCTTAGCCTTTATAACCGCTCGGAACATGGAATTTTTAGGTTTCATTATTGGCTATGCCATTCCTCCTAGGGTTTTAAGGAAAATAACCAAGCGATAAATAAGCTTAATCTCCAAATGTAGAGCAAACATTTCACTTTTGGTTATGCCCATGAAAGTAACTGCAGGTTATCTACACATTTGTTTGTAGATGTTTAGAAACTCGACGGCAGCCTTATGCCAAGTAAATTTCTCTTCAACTTTCTTTATTGCATTTTCTGCTAGGGTTTTTGAAAGTTGATGGTGAGTTAGCAGTTCTAAAATTGCCATCGCTAAACTTTTGTATCGCCAGTTTTCACTAAGACCCCATTTTTTATATGGTCAATGATTTCTGGAATCGAGGAGTTATTGAAAGCCACCACGGGTTTTTCACAAGCCGTTTCCTCCACTATGGCTAAGCCGAAACCCTCGTGCAAAGCCGGGTGAACACAAACATCCGCCAGATTAATTAGCTCCACTAGCTTGTCTTAGGATAAGGGCCCTACGAATCTACATGTTTTGTGAGACCCATTTTTGCAATTAAATCATAAAGTTGAGATAAATGCCCTTGGGAATAGTAGCCGCCGACATTGACGTAGCAAAGAGGATCTTGAGAAGGTATTCAAACAAGCTCCAACCATGAAGAAGGGCACCGAGATCGTGCCTGTGATATAGAGTTATCCGCCAACCATGGAATACGTTCTCGCCCTTTATCAACAGATGATCAAAGCGGGCTTCGAAGTAGGCTTCAGGCTCAAGACTTTGAACCACCCCCTCTTTTTTACTGATATCCTTTTGCGCCAATGATGCCATAATTCTTGAATGCTGCTCATGTTCTATCAGATAATACCATCAAGACCTATTAAATAACAACAATAGAAGGTGTTGAGGCACCCTTGAAACTCATGCTTCCAGAAGGATCTTTGGAATATATCGACGGTGTTGAAGGTAAACCAATTGTCTCCGAGCATTAGAACCAAACTCGTGTGATCCAAATGGATTAAAGATTCATATTTATGAATCAATGATACTATAAGGTTTTTATTTCTGATTTTTTTAAATGTTATCGGGAAGAGATCTTGATGAACAGGAAAACAGTTAGTGGAATAGTGGTTTTCCTTCTGCTGATGTCTATAGGTATGGTTGGTAGCGTTGGGGCGGTAAATGACTACGATATAAAGATCGAGGTAATACCCTCAAGCGTCTTGCAGGGAGAAACGGTGACGTTCAGAATTCACGCGGACCTTGTCGGCTTTGACGACTCCATACTCGATTATGTCAGCATTCAAGGCTACACTGCTCCGGACACCGCAGGCATATTCGTCTGGATTTCTGGCACTGCGTATTCATGGCATTACCGAAATGAGCTCTGTCCCATAATCATCGATAATGGGGTGCCGAGTGAAGCCTCAGATTATGTCGATGTAACTTTCGGTACGAATGCACCCGATAAGGACGATTGGGAGCCCCCCTCAACAACCGACGTAGCCGGGCTATACGTTGTCGACTTTAGCGGCTATCTCTACATGACAGACGGTTCAAAACATTGGTTCAATATCTACCGCGAATTCACAGTCACGCCCCCAGGAGAAGAATGGACAGGGTACACGCCCGGTTGGTGGGGGCTAAACGCGGCTAAGCTGTTAGGTATAAGCAGAGGCAGCCCTCAACTAACCATGGGAGAGTATCAAGCTGCCGTGAGCTGTGTCCGTACGCGCTGGAGCTCTGATCTTCCTTGGCTACCGACAAATGTTGAAGGAGCCTGGGCTATTTTCAATGCTGGGCCGAAAAATGACCCCGTGGTTAAGGCTCGGATACAGTTGTTGGCGTTTCTGCTAACTCTCTGCCACTTCGGAGAAGACTTCGCGCCAATGCCAATCACTGGACCCCTCGGCACATTCACACTATCACCTGCAGGATGGGCAACATTCCTAATAACCCACTACAACCTGGGTCACTACAGCGACGTCTACTACTACGCTGACAAGCTGAACAACTATTAGATAAGAGAAACAATAGCGACTAAACCTCCCCTATTTTTTTCTTTTCATCTAAATGCCAAATTGTTTCTTCATTGGCAAGCCTTTAGTTATGAAGCGTTAAACTAGGAAACTTTAAGGTCACCGATAGCCTATGAAACTTGATTGTAAACATCCTATCTAATATGGTGTGTAAATTGAAAGCAGAGTGTCGCCCTTGGCCTTCTAACAAAAAAGTTGCATTCGCAATAAGGGACGATGACATATCTTATTTCACCCAACCGTGGATGCTAGACATGCTTTACAGCGAAGCATGGCGATTAGGATTCAAAGTTAGCTTAGCTGTAATACCTAACGTAAAAGCCTCGCAGTCATCCAACGTTTCTCGTTCCCTTAGAGGCAGTAAAAAATTTTTTCCGATATCAGAAAATGAGGAGCTTGTAGACTATTTGATGGAGAAAATTACGCATGGCTATGTAGACATAATTCAACACGGTTACACACATGCACATATGGATGGGAAGCCTGAATTCGCCATTAATGATTTTCGGCTTGTCGACGAGAGGCTGAAAAAGGGGAATAGACTGCTACGCGAAACATTCAAACGAAACATCAGCGTGTTTACAGCGCCACATGATAAAATATCGCGGGCAGCATGGAAAAGCATAAGTCAGAATAAAATGTGTCTTTGTAGAAGGTTTACGTTGGGGCGCTTTTTAACAACAGCCCCCCTTTTTAGCATAAATTTTCGTAAACTTGCTTGGAATATCGTTTGTTGCCCTAATCCGTTCAAATTGATGCCAAGAAGCATAATAAATTTAGCGGATGTGTTAGTGATTCAATGGAACCTACTTTTTTCATCAAATGCATATCCCGAAGCCCAGTTAAAAAATGCGAAGGAACAGTTCCTTAAACATTTGGGTGAAGGGGAACCTTTTGTAATGTTACATCATCATTGGGAATACTTTCACGATCAGAAATCAAAAAAGATAAGACAAGACTTATTGGCATCTCTAAATGCTTTTTTGAACTTCGTCTCTTCACGAAATGAAGTTTGGAAAACAACTTTAAGTGAACTATGTTCATGGATAAAAACCCGATGTAGATAATTAAGAAAGCATATATTCCGGGTTATCATAGGGTTTGATGAATTATTTGTGGGAACAAGATGGAAAACCTTCCGCTCGTGTCGATAGTAGTCCCAACGTATAATGACGAAGACACCATCGAACTTTGCCTTCGAACTCTTTTAAGGCAAACTTATCCAATGAAAGAGATAATAGTCGTCAATGATGGTTCAACTGATAATACGACGAACATATTGTCCATAATAGTTAAGGAATACCCGTCGATACGCATAATTTCTACCGAACATCAAGGCGCGACTAGGACAAGAAATGTCGGATTAAGGCATGCAAAAGGCAAGATAGTGCTATTTGGTGAGGGAGACGCCATTTATAGCAGGGACTATTTGAAGAAGGCTGTTGAACTCTTCATGACTGATCCCGAATTGGGTGGGGTTTGTTTAACGGGTGCCCCTTGGGTTGTTAAATCAACATTTGTCACAGAGTGTATTGACGTTGAGAATAGGATTAAACATAAATTACTTAGGGCTGGAAAAATGCAACCATATTACGCTTGGGCGTATCGGAAAGAGGCGATAGAGGCTGTTGGTGGTTACGACGAAGAATTACTTCAGGCAGAAGATAGAGATCTCTTCTCGAGGGTGAAAAGGGCCGGGTATCCTATTGGATTCGTGCCTGGAATTAATTGGCGTCATAGAAGAGACCAGAACACTTGGACTTACGTGAAAAGAAATTATGTAGGAGGAAAGACCAGAATTCTTTACGTGATGAAGCACCGCAAGGTAGCAGAGTTTTTTCGAAGTGTTGGTTTACTCTGGACTCCCATCCTAGCCCTACCACTTCTCATATTTTTTCCCTTACTTTCCTACCTAATTCTACTCATTTTAGCCTTGCTTGCGATTCATAAGCTGTTTTCTACTCTCAGATTGGGGTGGAGTTGCGTCAAAAAGAGAAAGTATCTTTTTTTTATTCCATTGTTCTCTGCAATAAGGTATGTAGCTACTGCTATTGGATATACCCATGGCCTCATACTTATTTTCATTGAAAAGCTTACAAAGAAAACTGTAGGTTGGGTTCAAAGTGAACATAGTCAGGCTTGTTAGTCATTTTCCAGCGCGTCAGAAAATTCATTACGGGTTAGAATCAACCTTTTACAACTTGTCGCGAGAACAAGTGAACTTGGGTTTGAACGTTCATATTATTTGTAGAGGCTATCCGCGCCAAAAGAAGTTTGAGGAGATAGACGGCATACGTGTTCACAGGGTTATGGTTCCTTACAATTTATTCATGCTTTATAATTTGTTTAAGTTGAATTACCAAGCAGGGATTGATATAATACATGCTCATGCAACCTCGGGCTTTACGTATGCTGTATTAAAAAATTTTCTTTATGATAAATGGGCTAAAAGTTTCATTGCTCATGTTCACGGAACTACAAAGGGAATACGCTGGGCGTGGAGTAAAGTTGCCCCCGATGCTCTCAGCGAGGAAACGATAAAACGTCGGGCTGAGAGACAAGCATCAATCCTGAGGGAAACCATCATGTGGAAGAACGCTGACGCTCTCATAGCTCATTCTGAATTCCTCAGAGAGGAGTTAGTGGATCTATACGGCATATCAAGGAAAAACGTATTCATAGTGCCTAATGGAGTTGACCTACACACTTTTTATCCTCGGAAATCCAGAGAAACGATATTGAAATCGGTTGGATTAGACTCAAGGTCTCACATAGTCCTATACTTAGGTGGTTTCCGGCCAGTTAAGGGTCCGTTATATATCGCAAAAGCCCTAGAGAAGATTCATGATACATTCGAGAATGTTAAAGTTCTTTTTGTAGGTGGAAAACATTCATTAGATGAAACATACGAAAAGTCGGCAATGAAATTAGTCAAGAACCTTCAGGAAAAGGGCGCAATGCGGATTTTTAGGAACATTCCCCACATCCGACTTCCACACTACTACTCCGCTGCTGATGCTGTAGTATTACCCTCAATTTATGAGGGTTTTCCAAAGGTTATATTAGAAGCTATGGCTTGCGGAACACCTATCATCGCCTCCGCCGTGGGAGCTATACCGGAAGTCATTAGAAACGGTGAAACAGGCATTTTAGTTGAGCCAGCTAATTCAGATGAGTTGGCTGACGCGATAATTACGATGGTGTCAAATCCTGAGCTGAGAAAGAAACTTGGTTCCAAAGGTAGAATACTGGTGGAAGAGAATTTTACATGGGAACACGCAGCCAAGCGTACTTTGGCAATTTATGAGAAGTTGCTAAGTTTATGAATTGCAATTGTTTATATTCATGATAACATTTTACTTGAGTATATGTCTTTTCAGATCTTGGGGGAAACGTTGTAACAACTGGTCTTTGCTCGAGCTGTGGCACTTGTCTAGGTATTTGTTTTGCCTCTTGCATCATCATGAACGGGAAACGTAAAGAGTTGGTTGGAATGGAAGAAGGTTGATCACCACAAGATTTACATAGCAGCATACGGCAATGGAACGTCTAACAGCACATAAAGAAGTCCAATCAAAGTGATTCGTTATGAAGGAACGAGATTAGATGGTTGGATCAAGCCCTCTTTATTAGAGGTGATAAACAGTGCGCGTCGCCATTATAGGTATAGACGGCCTCGAGTACGAGTTGGTTGAAAAATTTGGTATGAAAAACCTGATGCAAGAAGAACATGGTAAGACGGATTTGAGTGATTTTGATCTAATTATTACTCCACCAATATGGGCAAGCTTTCTAACTGGATTGCCTCCAGAAAAGCATGGGATCCAAGAGATGTATGAATGGCAGAGCCGCTTACTTAAAAGAATAGAACGATCCACCCGCGGGATTAAATGGCTAAAAAAATTCGAGTCAAAAAGTCAAATATTGAAACGTCTTGGGTTCAAAAAGACTTATCCCGCAATAAAAGAGAGAGGGATAAAAACTATATTCGATTACGTAAGTGAATCTCTCGCGCTAAATGTACCAACATATAATCGGAGTCTAGACAGATATCAATCAAACCTAATAAAGAGTGCATTGAAACAACCCAGAATTTTTGGTAAAAAGTTTGAGACATATGTTTACGACAAATTTTATACAGAAAAAGATATTTTCATTAAGACATTTTGCAAAAGTGATTTGAATCTTATCATGGGATATACACCGATGGCCGATTGCTTGGGTCATGTTTACAGAGGAGATCTAACCAAAATGTGGGAGGCTTACGCTATTTTGGACGATTTCATTGGGGACGTCAAAGCTTTAGCTGAAGAGAACGTGCACATTTTGGTTATCTCTGACCATGGAATGAAATTGTTTGAAGAAACCCTTTACGGTGACCACAGTGACTACGGATTCTACTCGAGCAATAAGACGCTTGGCCTTAACAATCCTAGGATAACTTGTTTCTTTCGGATTATCCTAAACGAGTTGGGGTACGATGTCAAAGTTTGAAGAAAAATTGTTCGAGTTTAAGATCAAAAAGAGCAAGCAAATACTTATGAATGAAATCGAGAGGCAGCGTTCTGGGACAGCAGTTGTGTGGACCACAGGAAAAGATAGTACCTGCTTACTTTACTTGATAAAAGATGTTTATGGAGAAGTTCCAATTCCTGTTCTATTCCCGGACACAGGCTTTCATTTCAAAGAGACCTACGAATTTAGAGATAAAATCGCAAAAGCCTTTGAACTAAGTTTAATAAACACCGAGCCTACAAAGTCCTATGACGAAGTAAGGAACAATGAGGAACGTTGTTGTTACTGGCTTAGGGTTGAACCGGTGCTTAGCACGATGGAAGAACAAAAGTT
>Ga0315314_1004109_pt1 | contig 11056 bp, 9 predicted proteins | sample TDP9_MG_FD_203631 | JGI IMG/M metagenome (GOLD analysis project Ga0315314, IMG submission 203631) | Freshwater sediment microbial communities from Lake Towuti, South Sulawesi, Indonesia - TDP9 | ecosystem: Environmental > Aquatic > Freshwater > Lake > Sediment | place: Indonesia: South Sulawesi... | reverse complement strand
ATTATAAATCCTCACCAGCTGAGATTGTGCGTGGTGCTAACGGGCGTTGCAACCAGGAGAACTTAAACGAGCAGCTCAAGAACGGCGTCAAAGCGATGCGGATGCCGGTTGATAATCTGGTAAGTAATTGGGCCTATATGGTGATGGCTTCTTTAGCCTGGACATTAAAGGCATGGTTTGCTTTACTGCTTCCGGAAAAGGGCCGCTGGGGAAAAAAGCATAAACGTGAGAAGCAGACGGTTTTGAAGATGGAGTTTAAGAAATTTCGCAATGTCTTTGTACAATTACCCTGTCAAGTTATAAAGACCAGCCGGAGGATAGTTTACCGCCTACTTTGCTGGAATCATTGGGTAGGTGTATTTTTCCGAGGCTTTTGGTCGTTGCGATATTCATACGGCTGATTAAGCAGCGGTATTTGAGGTCGCGGTAAGGATGCTGCGATATCTACTAACTTTTTGGAAAGTTAAGAAACGAGGAAGATATGACACAGCAACAATTTGGAGCGACAAATTTAACCAGCCGGTCGGCTGGAACAAGAAGGTTGTGTCCAAATAAAGTCACCATCTTGATTTCATTGGAGCCTAATAAAACTCGCTTGTTTTGGGCCTAGACCAGTTCTGCGCAGCTGCTCGGGCGAGCCGGTAACCAAGATCGCATTGGCCTCAGGCACTGGTGAAACCTTATCGAGGTTCAGTTGGGAGAGAAAGGCGATGCACTGCTCACTACCTAAATGCTCCAGATTAAACACCTGTTGCTCACCAGGTTCGGACGGCATGCCGTCATGGGGTGATATCGTCCAGCACCCTGTAAACATCAGAATCACCAGTATGCCCCAGGAAATGATGCAGCCAAACTGCCGAATCCCAAAATACCGACCATCTATGTTTTTCGTGCTAAAGCCCATAAGAAATACCTTGCTTCAGACCTGTACTCTACCTGACCAGGTATTAACCACTGCCACTGCTCTGGCTATCGTATGCAACAGGTCGCGTCTCAGGCCGCCCCAGACCGAGCCTGTGCAATGGCTTGTATACTTTCGTATCTGTTCTGCGGTGGCTCGAAGGTTTCGGCGGGACCGCGCTTGCCTGGCTCGATGCCAACATTGTCTGCTTGACCTGTCTGGTACAGATAGGAACCTTTGTATCGACCGCCATCTCAAGAAGCCGGTCATCATCCCGGTAGAGGATCATCCCTCGCTTAACGCTCTCAACAACAAAATGCCCCAGATGTGCACCCTGTTTGACCCAGCGAGCCCCGCTGCCAGGCTCTGACACGAGCGCCATGGATTCCTCAGGCCTGGAGCGATAGTAGCTGGTTCCAAGAAGCGTGAACTTTGGTTTGGGTTCCGCTGGTTTGGCAGCTGTGGTAGTTTGCTCCAAACTGCGTATCGGAGCCGGGACTTCCCTGGGCTTCGGTGGCTGAGGAGGATTGAGATACAAGGCGAAGGTCTCTGCCTGCCTGACAAGCGGGGAAAGTGTATTCTGAATGCTTTTTTCACTATGGCCACCGGAACTTTTCCAAAATGGGAGGTCCAAGATTCCCTCTGTTCTCTGGGACGCCCTGCAATTGCTTTACTACAAAAAACACAAACACAACGCCTGCAAAAATCGCCGCCAAAACACTGAATGTCTGTATTGCCCTTACCATGAGGTCTAACGGCCTGCATCCACTAAAACTATTAAAATTACACCTTTCGCTAAAGCCCACTTTGGATAAATACTTTCTTGTAAGCACAATTCTTAAGCATTCCTGTTTCTCGTTCGCTTAACGAAGACCTTTAGTTTTATATCAGGCATAGCAACTTATCCGTTCTATTTCCTGAGAACTCTTAGCATTGAAAATGTACTCGGATTTGCCCTCAGTCTGAATTTTAAGGATTTCTAACATCGTCCGGCCCTAAAAATATGTACCTTAATTAGACCTTCTACATATGATGTGGCGCTCATGACATAGAAAACGGGGGGAATTTTTTGAAAAAATATTTCTTCGCTGTTTAGTCTCACTTCTTCCGCCCACACCGTCCAGGTCCCAATCCCCAAGCTCTCTTTGGTTGCACAGTTCCCACAGTTGCTCTATAGAACCAGCAAACCACTCAGAACTGCCCCGGATATCAAGCCAATGCTCGCCCAGGCAAGGTCGGAGCCATTCAACTGCGATAAGCACCTTTTTGAGGTAAAGTGAGATGGCACCCGCTGTATTGCTTTATTGAAGATGGTCGTTTACGGCTGAAGAATCGCCATGAGCATTTTGGGGGCGTCTGTTCATGGCGCTCTGGTTGGCTGGTGGGACTGGTCTGAAAGCTTTTGGTAAGCTTCCGGAAGTATATAGTCACCGCTGTTGACTACTTTGTTCATATATGATACCATTTTATAAGAGCAACTGTGGAGTTCACACATCTGGTTATTTTTGCGAGTAGTGAAATAAAATGTTATCTTATTGCCTCAATATGATATGGGGGGTGATGATACGAAAATATGTAATATACTTCACCATTTCAGCGGAAAACTAACAATCCCATCACTTGTATTGCTTGACATCGTATTGATAGCGGCGGTAGTCGCTGGGCCTTCATATGCTAATATAAATTTTACGTGGGACCGCGCTGTCTACTGGGATATACGCTATCCATCGGCTTGGGCTGGAGGTGGCACGGCTATTCGAGACGCTCTGGAGTATGTCGGCTATGAAATTCTGGATGCGGACCAGTTAAAGACTCGGATGGACGCTCACATGATCGACGGCACGCCGAGCGTGGTTGTGTTTTGCCATGACATCGCACCGGACACCGTTGTAGAGTCGATGTCGCATAGATGTACGCTTCGACGATATCTTGATGCAGGGGGCAAAATTGTCTGGTACGCGGATATTCCCATGTACTACCAGGGGCACTCCGATGGTACGAGGACTGGGTGGGGGCCTGATGGATCTATCAATATATTAGGATTCAATGCCGCGGGCGCTCCGTGGGACAGGGAGGAGGAGGTGATTCTCATCGGTGAGGGGCTCAGCTGGGGGCTGAGCGAAACGTGGCAATCGGTTCGACCGACATCGGCCAGCAGTCTCGTCGACAATTGTCAGACGGCCGGCCTTTCGTTAAGCCGTTGTGGTTCAATTATCTGACGCTGGCCAGCCGCAGAATGGATAGAGATAGTTTATTCCCCATAGATTTAACCGACATTGCCAAACCTTACGCCAGGAAGATGGAAAACATAGCCCTTGTTCGGGATGGTGATAAAGGCACTTTAGTTACCGGCTACTGGTGTATGGAGGCATACGCTCTGGACAAAGATGGTATCCTATGGCCTCTGCTTATTTGGCCTTATAGTTTAGAAGCAGAAGGGGTGTTTTCTGAGAACGAACAGGTGCTAAAGGCCTTGTCGATGCTGGATGAGTATTTTGGCGAAGGTTTTGGCATCTATATCTTTGACCGTGGATTCGACCGCTGGAACATTATAGAGCCGTTTTTGGCCTTAAAACGGCATTTTATCATAAGGCAAAGGGGCGACAGAACGGTGGTAGTCGATAATGGTGCGCACATCATCTTGCGTGATTTGGTGGAGCATTTATTCGCCGACAATCCTGGCCAATGGCTGGTTTACAAGAAGGTGTATTTACCTGGTGCGAATAAGCCGTTGTATGTGGTGGCTTATCATACCAAGGGGTATGATGAGCCGGTGATATTACTTACCGATATGGTGGTAGAGGACAGAGACTCGGCCTTGCAAATGCGTAATAGGTATGTTAGGCGTTGGGCAGGTTGTGAGAGTTCTGTTCAGTTTCTAAAGAGTCAGATTGGCATAGAGAGATTTGCGGTAAGAAGATACCGCAGTATGCAGCAATTGATATTTTTAGCAGCATTGGCGATGGGATTTTTAAGTTACCTGCTGAGCCGGTGCAGAAGGATTCACCAGATTGTAGATGATGGCTTGCGATATTGCCGTCGGCCAAAGAGCTTATGGTTTTATCGAGTAGTTATTGCCTTACGAGATGGATTTAATCATTGCGCACAGAGAGGGTTGTCAGGTTGGTGCAGGCGACCACCGTGACATGCAGTTGGTGGGTTTCCACAGACAATTCATTCTCAGATGAACCGGGACAACTGCGGTGGCTGTATGCGTCGGGTTAGCACAAATGGTCTGGTTCGCTGGTAAATGTTGTACTTTTTGGACATAGGCAGCAAAATTTTCGTGATATATTGTCAGCGGCGCAGGTAAAACATCGCAACCTACCGATAAATCTTCTTTTACAATCTCAAACCCCTTAAAAATGGGTCATCACGAGGCGAAAATTATTGACATTGAGAAGAAATTATGTTATTATGATACTTAAAGCTTGCAAGAGTGTTTTAGTGAAGCGTATGTTGGAAATCCCCGTTAAGAGCTGCAATAAAAGACCTTTCTAATCCGTCTATATTATTACAGATTCAGTGTATCAAAGCAAAAATAAGGGCAAATAGGGATTGAACCTTTGCTCGTAAAATAGTACTGTGGCAATTTTTGTAAATATGAAAAAACGCGTTTATAGAGGTATTTGTGCAGATTGAACCGAGAAATATGACTGCCGGAAAAAAGGGGAGATTGTTCGTGTGCAGTGTCAGTTCAAAGTCAGCGGCACTCGTACTGGTATGCATCGTACTGATGGGTCAGGCCGGTTGCAAATCACCTGCAGAGTATCGGCAAGAAGCAGACAAGACAGCGTATCATATAATCGAGCAGAAGCAGCGTGAGGCGATAGGAAACGTGGAGGAATTTACGATTGAACGGCCGAGTGATATTCTGCGGCGTCGCCCCCTGACTGAACAGCAGTTGCTCTATTCTGGTAAGGTTTCACTGGGTATGAATAAGCTCGAACCCATCGATCACTGGCCGGAAGATGAGTATCCTCAGACCCATTCCACTCCGGACGTCAATATCCCTATCGAATCAAATACTCCGCTGAAGATATCTTTGGTCGAAGCATTACAGATAGGGGCACGGAATAGTCCGGAGTATCAGTCCAACAAAGAAGACGTTTTCCAAGCAGCATTGGACCTCGATTTAGAACGCGACGCCTTTCGCAATATCTTCGTTGGCCAGGTCAAGAGCTTGCTCGGTACAAACAGTACAGTGGTTAATAATTTATTAATAATTTATCGAACTACTGAGTCGGAGATTTAGCGGAATATGGGATTACTTCAAGTGGATGAAAACAGAATGTGGCGAGAATTCTCACCGGAGGTGATTGATAATGTTAAAAAATAATAGAAAAAACAATCGCAGCAGACTCAAATCCCCGAAAACAATTGGCGTAATCGTAGCTGTTATCTTAATCTGCCTGATTGTAGTGTGGCTCACAGTGGTTAGGGGTAGTGAGAACCCAGCGAGCGGCCATGCTACCTTCGTTGCCAAGCGGGGACCTCTGACCATCAGCGTATTGGAGTCCGGCACCATTCAGCCCAGGGAGCAAATCACTCTGAGGAACGAGGTCGAGGGAAGAACGTCTATCGTGAGCCTCGTTCCGGATGGCACTATGGTCAAGGCCGGAAACCTGTTGGTCGAGCTGGATGCCAGTACCCTCAAGGATGCGATGATTGACCAGGACATTCAGGTTCAGAGAGCCGAGGCCGCTTATATCAATGCGCAGGAGACCCTCGCCGTTGTGAAGAATCAGGCTCAGAGCGATGTCGATGTAGCAAAGTTGACTCTGGAATTCGCTCAGCAGGACCTGCAGCACTACAAAGATGGGCAGTATCCCAACGAAAAGACGGCTGCTGAAAATGATATAACATTGAGAGAGGAGGAACTTGCACGTGCCGAAGATACACTGGCAGGCTCGCAGAAGCTTTACGATAAGAAATACCTTTCGCAGACCGAATTACAGGCTGACAAGCTCGCTGTAACCCGCAGTAATAACAATTTGGTGCTGGCAGAAAACAGCAAGAAATTGTTGGAAGATTTCACTTACCATCGAAATATAGCACAGCTCGAAAGCGACGTCCACCAAGCGAAGATGGCGCTCGAGCGCACGGAGCGTAAGGCCAAAGCCGATGTTGTACAGGCAGATGCAGACCTTAAAGCCAAAGAGCTTGAGTATAGGCGTCAGGCAGAGAAGTTCAAAAAAATCGAAGACCAGCTCGAAAAAACCAAAATTTATGCCCCTCAGGACGGAATGGTGGTTTATGCAACCACTTCCGGACAGCGTGGCCCCTTCGACCGTCGAGAGCCGATGGATATAGGTGTCGAAGTCACTGAACGGCAGGATTTAATAAACCTGCCAACCACCGCATCAATGAAAGCACGCGTGGATATTCATGAGACGAGCCTTGAAAAAGTCCGGGTGGGACTTCCCGCGGTCATTACAGTTGATGCGCTGGCGGGCAAGAAGTTCTTGGGCCACGTGGGTTCTATCGCGCCTCTGCCGGATGCTCGGAGTATGTGGATGAATCCGGACCTTAAGATATATCCCACAGACATATACCTCGAAGACAACGACAGCGCGCTGCGTACGGGGATGAGCTGCAAGGCTGAGATTATCATCGAACAGTATGAGGATGCCGTGTATATACCGGTTCAAGCGGTCATACGAATTGCAGGACGGCCTACTGTATTCGTTGTTAAGGATAGCCTCCTTGAGGAGCGGAAGGTCGAGGTCGGCCTGGACGATAACAGGATGATAAAAATCCTAAGCGGTCTGGAAGAAGGGGAAGTTGTTGTGACGACCCCCCCGCTTAAAGCCGCAACCCTTGAGCCCGGTTCACAGGTGAAGGTCTCTGAGTCACTTAGTTCCACAGATGCCTCAGATACCTTGAAGCAAAGGATAAATGAAAAACTCAAAGAGACCAATAGAACCGGATTCGGAGTGCCTTCGGATAATATTGGAGGTCCAACACAGCAAGAACAAGAGCGGCCGACGGGGCCTGGAAGAGGTGAATTCGAACGGGAACAAACGGGCAGAGAAAGCTTTCAAATACCATCACCAGAACAAATGGAAGAAATGCGAAAGCGCTTCGAAAGCATGTCACCGGAGGAACGAGAAAAGATACGGCAGCGTTTTCAGGGCACAGGCTCGGAACAAGGAACAGGCCAGAAACAGGGTGCAAGCCAGAGACCTCGGGGCTCGGAAAGGAACCAATAGATGGGTCAACAAGCTTTGTCAAACAATCATGAGGAAATCGTCAGGCTTGTGAACGCGCATAAGGTCTACCAAATGGGGACAGAGCAGGTCAGAGCGCTCGCCGGAGTTACCATTTCGTTCAAAAAGGGCAGCTTCTGGGCAATCATGGGACCCAGCGGCTCAGGTAAAAGCACTATGATGAATATCCTCGGATGTCTCGACCGCTTGACTTCCGGCTCCTATTATCTTGACGGTCAGGACGTTAGTCAGCTCGACGATGATTCGCTCAGTGAGTTTAGGCTCAGGTACCTGGGCTTCATATTTCAGAGTTTCAACCTGATACCTCAACTGACTGTCCAGAGAAATATCGAATTGCCCCTTTACTATCTGGGTTGGGACGCCTCGCAAAGTGCGGCGCGTGCAAAGGAGCTTGCAGAGCAAGTGGGCCTCGCAGACAGAGTAGGTCATCGTCCCACGGAGCTCTCCGGCGGCCAAATGCAGAGAGTTGCCATTGCCAGAGCTCTGGCGAACAACCCTCATGTCATTTTTGCAGACGAACCCACCGGGAATTTGGATTCGACAACGGGTGAGCAGATCTTGAAGCTCCTGGTCAAGTTGAACGAGTTCGGTAAAACCATCATTATCGTAACGCATGAACCGGCCATCGCGGAGTGTGCCAAAAATCGACTGCACATGATTGATGGAAAGATCGATAGAATCGAAGGTGATTGAGATGAGACAAACTAGAATCGCACGAAATATATGGCTCGGCATCGAAAATCTGCTGCTTCACAAGTTACGCTCCTTCTTGACTATGCTGGGTGTTGTTTTCGGTGTGGGAAGCGTTGTCGCTATGTTATCTGTCGGAGAGGGAGCCAGCAAAGAGGCACTTGAGCAGATACGCAAGCTCGGCAGTAACAATATCATCGTTTCATCGGTCAAATCGGCAGAAGAGGAACAGACCAGCACCCAGCATTCACACATGAGCATTTACGGCCTCACATACGACGATTATGCCAGAATCACCGGGAGCTTCCGCAACATTCAACAGACGGCGCCTGTGAAGCTGATGCGAAAAGACTCACGTTTGCGCGAAAGAGCGATGGAACTACGGGTCGTGGGAACGACTCCTGAATGGTTCAAGCTTGTGCCCCGCGAGGTCGTTGCAGGGCGCGTCCTTTTACCATCCGATGAGCCCAAACAAGCACCCGTGGCTGTGCTTACCGAATTCGGCGCCCGAAAAATCCTCGCTACAGAGCATACTATAGGCCAGACCATCAGCATAGGTGGCGACCAGTTCGAAATTGTCGGAATCGTCAAAAGCGAAAGCGGACAGGCTGGAAACATCCAGATTCCTGACCAGCAAGTAGATGTTTACATTCCAATCGAGGTGGCACGCATATACTTCGGCGACATATTTACCAAACGTACTTCGGGCGGGGACGAACGAGAAATGGTAGAGCTGCACCAAGTCATTGTCCAAGTGGATGAGCCAAAGAAAGTTGAGGCCGTAGCGGCAGGCATCGAAAGGATGCTGGAGCAGTTCCATAAGAAAAAGGATTATGTGGTGAGCGTTCCTCTGGCGTTACTCAAGCAGGCCGAGGCCACGAAGCGAACATTTAATATCGTTCTGGGCTCAATCGCCGGTATCAGTTTGCTTGTAGGCGGAATCGGGATTATGAATATCATGCTGGCCTCCGTTACCGAACGCACCCGTGAAATAGGAATCCGGCGCGCCATCGGTGCCAAGCGGAAGCAGATTATCTATCAGTTCCTTATTGAAACCGTAGTTCTCTCGACTATGGGGGGTATCATTGGGCTGGGAATAGGCGTTCTTATCCCGTTCTTAATAACGTACTTTTCCGGGATGGTCACAGTGATAACCTTGAAAGGAATTCTACTGCCGCTTCTAATTAGCATGACGATAGGCATCCTTTTTGGTTTGTATCCGGCCGTTCGTGCGGCCAATGTGGACCCAATCGTTGCTCTGAGACACGAGTAGCACCATTATGGATGTTGCCGTTGTTCGGGTCTGTGGTCACGGTAGGTTTGTTATCCACTGAAAAAAGGCACCAATTTCTCTCCACGAACACACTCGTTCCAATATTCGGATATTCTTTGACAATCCTCCTTGGATAGCAAATTCGTACTGATATATCTCGTAATGAGACAAAGTTACATCAGAGTATTTACGAAAAGGGTCTTTCGTACTTAACGGCGGTTGGCAGTTCGAGAAACTGAGCTCCCATATTTCAGTATTTCAAAGAATAAACAAGCGATGTGATTTTTTGCAGCAGTTCTGAAAACAGGCTATATTCGCCGAATTCATCGGAATTCGAGGCCACCGTTTGCCCGGTGGTTGGCCAATCACCAATCTTTGTGGGTAAAATGTGCCTCTATTTACAATCTGCCTGAGAGACGTCTTAATCCTTTACCTATTTCCGTGGAGTTAGGTGATTTTATAGGAGTAGGGGAACGCTTGGGGGGCCATTTAGCTTTTGCCTCATCAACCGACCCATTTTGAACTTCACTGCTCGTTTGGCTGGAACATGAACTTGTTCCAAAGTTTTTGGATTCTGTGCCGCCCTCGCTGCACGCGTGGCAGTCTTGAAAACTCCAAAATCACGAAACTCTAAGCGGTTACCTTTAGCAAGCTCAGAGATGATGTCGTCGAGGAAATTCTGAACTGTAGCTTTCACCAACACACGCTTAGCCTGAGTGCTTTGAGCAATTTTGTCGATAAGTTCTTTCTTTTTGAACGTTGACATAGACTAACTCCAGAGTGATTTATTATAGCGGCTGTAACACTCCAACGAATACTCGGAGCAGTCTAACAAAGCCCTTCTAATAAAATACTTTATTGTTTTTTCTCTAACAAAGTATCGTTTTTTTCCATCCACATCACCATCCGAATTTAGAGTTTTTCGAGAAGGTCTAATAAAGGGTGGTCGTAGGTTCGAAAAGCATGTTCCGGCATCGCCGCTGCTCCGGAAGGTCGTATGTTCGAAACGTGCCCCCGCTATGAACCCCTGGAGATAAAATCCGGACCCATTTTTCAGCTCAAAATCACAGTTTCTTGATGTGTGGAAGGCCTGCCGCGAAGCGTTTTCCTTGGGGGAGGCTTCATTTCACACCTAATCCCATTCTGTATATCCGCAACCACTCCTTTTGGTTGGAATAGAAACCGGCTAAGGCTGCTGAGCAGGTTGCTGAGTTTTATGCGTGCACATCGAGCTTGAAGATTGCTCAGTAATCTTTTAAGTTGTTCATCCACCCAGGCCAGTTTCCTCGATGGACACCACCGGTAATCAATTACATTTAAAGCCAGTTCATTGTTTAAATGGCCTCTTGGGTGTTATAAATTCAAAGATGATGAAGGGGTATTTAATATTATACAAAAAAACTTAACTGCCTTTTCGTCGAATTTCCCCGCTGTTTTATCATCAAGGTATATTAATACATAATCAAGAAATTTTTCTTGACGGAAAAGTGGTTGATTTGTTATAAATTATGTTGTTGAAGCTTGTGCCTGCATAAGTGGACATGTAACGATTTTATGTCGTCACATGTGGGAACTTTGAAGCTTCTTGATATAGGAGGAGTTATTATGCAATGTGCAGAATTAGTCGTAAAGACGACTGTGTGCTTTGCGGAACTGAGGTGTTAACATTTCAACGATAAATTCATATCCCACTTCTGTTGGAATGAGTGTTTTGGTATGTGGCCAAAGCATAATCCATAAGTATTTCAATTATTTTAAGGAGGATTATTATGTGTAGACGATTGATTCCCTCAATGGCTTTTTTCATGGTGCTGATCATGGTAGGTAGCGCCTACGCTGAATTGGTGGGACACTGGAGGTTCGACGGGAATCTGGATGACTCCGTGGGAGGGGCGGATGGGACATTCAGCGGAGGCTCGCCCACATATGTAAAGGGCAGAATAGGGCAGGGGATTGAGTTCG
>Ga0315314_1004108_pt1 | contig 11057 bp, 10 predicted proteins | sample TDP9_MG_FD_203631 | JGI IMG/M metagenome (GOLD analysis project Ga0315314, IMG submission 203631) | Freshwater sediment microbial communities from Lake Towuti, South Sulawesi, Indonesia - TDP9 | ecosystem: Environmental > Aquatic > Freshwater > Lake > Sediment | place: Indonesia: South Sulawesi... | reverse complement strand
AGTGGGGAACTACTCATATAGATATAAGTCAGTTCCTTTAGTGTTGCTTGTTTGGATGTAAGAGGAGGCTCGGCCTCATAGAAGCCGTAGAATCGGTCAACCTGAGCAAGGTTTATCGTGACAAGGAAACTGTCGAGGCCTTGAAGGACGTTACTATCTCCATAAGAAAAGGTGAACTCTTCACGTTACTCGGACCGAACGGTGCAGGCAAGACGACATTCCTTAGAATCATTTCCACACAGCTTTTGCCGACAAAGGGCGAAGCGTACGTTCTAGGATATGATGTTTTGACGCAGCCAAACGAGGTGCGTAAGCATATTGCAGTGGTTCCGCAGGATGTGGCTACATACGGCAACTTTACACCATGGGACTACTCCTACTACTTTGCAGTGCTCCGCGGCATGTCCGGAAAAGAAGCGAAAGAGTCCGCGGAAAAAGCTTTGAAGGCGGTTGAACTTTGGAACTTGCGCAACCGAACATGCGAAACACTTTCCGGCGGGGAGAAGAAGCGTGCAATAATAGCTTTAGCCTTAGCCTCAAACGCAGATATCTTCATGCTTGACGAGCCTACGAGCGGCTTAGACGCAGTAGCGCGAAGAAGTGTTTGGGCCATTTTGAGGGAGATGGTTGAGCAAGGAAAGACAATACTGTTAACAACACATATAATGGAAGAAGCTGAGATCGTTTCAGACAGACTCGCAATAATAAATAACGGAAAGATGATTGCTGAAGGAACGCCCGAACAGATAAAACATCTTGCGAAAGAGAAATTCCGAGTTATCGTAGAAGGCAACTTGAGCAGTCTAGGCATTGCGGAAGATAACGATCGAGCTACTAGATTTGGTAGTAAGTGGATAATCTATCTTGAGGATGAAGAAGAAGCCATAAAAATTGTCAGAACAGCATTGAAAAAGGGATTGAAGGCTGAAACCGCGCCTATCACACTTGAGGATGTCTTTGTGAAAGTGGTGGGAGGGGAGGCAGAGTGAACAGTAAGATCGTGAAGGACATTTTGATAGTCGCGATGATGAAATCCGTTCCTGATCTAAAGAGGCAACCGTTGTTGCCTATTATTCTCGGATTGGTAGGTGCCTTACCATTATTCTTCATAATTGTCTTCGGGGGTCAGATCATTTATGGTCTTATTGGCGCAATCGTTGGAAGCGTGGGTTTTATCGGTTTGATGGCAGCAATTCAAGACATGGCAGGGGACAGATATTTGAAAATAAGGGAGATGCTTGTTGCTATGCCTGTCCATCCGCTTTCCTACGCTATGGGCATATCTCTTGGCTCGCTCATAGTATCATCTCCAGGATTGCTAATCTTCGTAGCGCTTGCATTATGGTTCGGCGCGTTGACGGTTTCTTCTTTGCTCTGGTCAATTATCATCCTGATTCTATGCTGGGGAACATTGAGTAGCCTAGGTTTCCTAATATCAACATATCTTCAAAGGGCAACCCCTAACACTTTGAGTAATCTTGCAAGTCTCCTTGGTTTAGCCTTAGTGTTTCTACCGCCAGTCTACTATCCAGAAGAGATGCTCGGCAACTTCACCTGGGCGGCCTTGCTCTTTCCAACATCAAACGCTGTCGGTTTGATCAGGATCTATTCAGGGTTCTTAGGTGTATCCGTAACAATGATTTTTTTACGATGGCTAATACTACTAGCAACAATGACGGCATGCGGTGTTGCAACTTTGACTAAGGCAAGGTGGAGAGAAAGTTAAGAGCATATATGTGATCTTTCTTTCAGCTTTTCCAAATGAACCACGATCTCGAAACATCTTCTATTGATCTGATTTCCTATTCAGACAAATCATTATATAGACATTCACAGATTTAGATTTATGTCCCTGAAACTTGCCGGGAGGCTGGCATTAGTCACAGGCGCAGGTAGGGGCTTAGGCCGTGCCTACGCTCTTCATCTTGCCAAGATAGGTGCCGATGTAGTAGTAAACGACATCAACCTTGAGTCAGCAAAGGAATACGGTGAAGAACTTACTGCTCCAACAGTGACGGATGAAATAAGGAACATTGGCAGACGGTCCATTGGAATTCAAGCGAATGTGACAAAGAAGGATCAAGTTGATTCGATGTTTAGGCAGTTACTAGACGAGTTTGGACACCTTGACATACTTGTAAACAACGCTGGCGGCAACCTCAACCGACTAGGTTCAAGGGCTGGGTCACCCATCACGTTTCCATCCTCCGCTTCAATGGAGGACCACAGTTTCATCATGGACGTAAATCTAACGGGCACCATCCTATGTTGCCAAGCCGCCAGTACTCCAATGAAGGAACAGAGATACGGCAAAATTGTCAATGTGGCATCGCAGGCCGGCCTTCACGCAGCCCCAGAGATGATCAAAGCCATGTCATATAATATCGCGAAAGCTGCGATCATACATTACACGAGATGTCTAGCCGCCGAGCTCGGGCCTTACAACGTCAACGTTAACTGCATAGCTCCCGGATGGATATACACATCAAGAGCGGTCGCAGAAGGTAGAAAAGGAAAGGCAGCAGAAGCGCTTGAGAAACAGATACCGCTAGGACGCCTCGGTTACCCTGAAGACGTCGCTAAAGTTGTGGAATTCCTTGTTACAGATCTGTCCGACTACGTTACTGGACAATGCATATCTGTTTGCGGAGGCTATGTCCTTTTCTAGGACCTACAGCAATTGTTGTTCCTCCTTTCCTAACCGACGCTAAAGCCCGCTGAACAGTACTTTGAATCCGACTACTTTGATAGTTACGTCTACATCTTTGCGGTTAGTCATCTTAAGAACCTCTTCATCTACACTTTTTCTCTCGAACCCCTTGCGGATTTTCTTTCCCGAAAAGACCTATGATCGGATTTTGAAGGATTTGGGACCGCAAGCGTATTCTGCCTTGCTACGTACTGTCAAATAGCTCCAGACATAGGCAATAAAAAAGAGCCTCCTCACGCTTCTCATCGAACAAACAGCAATGTTAATAGAGGATTTCCACCCCATGTAATATTGCGGATCGAAAGAGAAGAACGTGAGAGTTGTGAGTGGAAAGATCAGTAAGATTCGGAAAAGAGACGGAAGAATCGTTGATCTTGATCCTCAAAAGATAAGGAATGCTATCCATAGGGCTCTGGAAGCCGTGAAGGCGGGGGATGGAGATCTCTCCAATCGCCTCTCGAAGGAGGTCGTGGCCATCCTTGAAAGAGATTCCTCTGGTAGAGTCCCGAGCGTTGAAGATGTCCAGGACATCGTCGAAAAGGTTCTCATCAAAGCCGGTTACGCTGAGGTCGCTAAGGCCTACATACTGTATAGACAGAAGCGAACCGAGATCAGGGACAGGAAGAAGCTCCTCGGTGTGAGAGATGATCTAAAACTGACGGTCAACGCGGCCAGCGTGCTTGAGAGACGATATCTCAGGAAGGATGATAAGGGAAATGTCGTCGAGACACCTCGCCAGATGTTTACCCGAGTAGCCAAGGCCATAGCAGCTCAAGACTCACTCTACGACAAAACAGTTGACGTAAATGAGACAAAAGCGGAATTCAGCGAGGCCATGACCAGCCTCGAATTCTTACCAAATTCCCCAACCTTAATGAATGCTGGAACAGATATCGGCCAGCTTTCCGCGTGCTTTGTCTTGCCAGTGAATGACTCAATCGAGGAGATTTTTGACGCCCTGAAGCATATGGCGCTAATTCATAAGTCAGGTGGCGGAACAGGCTTCTCATTTTCGAGACTTAGGTTCAAAGGAGATGTGGTCAGATCCACGATGGGGGTCGCCAGTGGTCCTGTTTCATTCATGAACATCTTCAATGCGGCTACAGAGGTCATAAAGCAGGGAGGGAAGAGGAGGGGGGCTAACATGGGAATACTCCGGGTCGACCACCCCGACATATCTGAGTTCATAACAGCCAAGGAGAAAGAGGGTTCCCTTGCCAACTTCAACATCTCTGTTGGCATTACAGATGCTTTTATGAAGGCTCTGGAAAATGACGGAGAACATGATCTTATCAATCCGCGTACAGGAGAGGCCGCGACGAGGGTCAAAGCGAGAAATGTCTTCGACCTGATAGTGACGATGGCTTGGAGAACAGGGGATCCGGGACTTGTCTTCTTGGACGAGATGAACCGTCAGAATCCAACGCCTCACATTGGAGGGATTGAGAGCACAAACCCCTGCGGCGAGGTTCCCCTCCTTCCCTATGAAAGCTGTAACCTAGGTTCGATAAACCTCTCCAAGATGATTGGGAGCGGAAATATAGATTGGGATAAGCTCAGGAGAGCCGTAAGACTAGGCGTCCACTTCCTAGATAATGTTATCGATGCCAACAGATACCCAATGACTGAGATACAGAAGATGACGAAGGCCAATAGGAAGATCGGCCTCGGAGTCATGGGCTTCGCTGATATGCTTCTTGAGCTCGGCATCCCCTATGACTCAGAAGAAGGCGTGGTGACAGCAGAAAAGTTGATGTCCTTCATCTCAGAGGAGGCTAGAAAGAAGTCCGTCGAGCTCGGTGAAGAAAGAGGCTCCTTCCCAAATTTCAACGGAAGCATCTGGGAAAAGAAGGGGTACAAGGCAATGCGGAATGCCACTGTAACATCCATTGCTCCTACGGGTACAATAAGCATAATCGCGGGGACCTCAAGCGGCATAGAACCGATCTTCGCCATCTCTTACGTCCGGAATGTAATGGGAACACAGCTCTTCGAGGTCAATCCCGCCTTTGAGAAGATCGCTAAGAGCAAAGGATTCTATAGCACAGATCTTCTTACAGAGATTGCGAGACATGGTTCGATCCAAGGGATGAAGGAGATCCCCTCTGATGTGAAACGGATATTCGTAACGGCTTTGGACATTGCTCCAGATTGGCATGTCAGGATGCAAGCCGCCTTTCAAAAGCATACAGACAACGCCGTAGCCAAGACTGTGAATCTTCCAGAGGATGCGAGTTTGGAGGACGTGAGAAGAGTCTTCCTCATGGCCTATAGACTGAGGTGTAAAGGGATAACCGTGTACAGATACGGCAGCAAGAGCGAACAAGTCTTAACTATCAGTGGCACACAAACTGGAAGCCAGTCCACTGAGCCCTTCGTACAGGTTGATCAGGAATACGCCGGCGGATGCCCGAAGGGAGTCTGTCCCCTCTGACACGTACTTATCTCTTTTTTGCTTCTGAATTTTTTTCTTTGACAATGACCAGACAAAGAACGGGAAAGAGACGACATCCGACAGCGGACGTTATCAGCGCAGAATTTTCTATAGAGATTGGCATCTAAGATTCTCATTGTTCTTACCATGATTTGATTTCCGGGTTGTCTGGGATACGTAAATCATACATGATCCTGTAGAAGATGTCTCAGCTTTCTTACAAGAATAATGTTTATTAACTATTAAATCACTATGAATCTGGGATTCAAAGATGGGAGACACAACCTTAACGCTAAAGTTTAGAGGGCTGGAGGCTGAGCTACTGGAAGAAATGGTTAGACTAGGGCTCTTTAACTCTAAGTCCGAAGCCATCAGAGCCGCGATCATGAAATACGCCGTGGACTCCGGACTATTGGAAAGAGAGGATTTGTGGAACCGTGTAAGAGCCTACAAGCGGAGAGAAGTAAGCGCTGACGACCTGGAGAAGGACCTGCAAGACCTTGAAGAGCATTAAGATCAGGGCTCTGTTAGACACTAACGTCTTCATATACGCCTATGAAACTCCCGAATCAAACTCAAACCTCATCATTGCTGCCTTAAACCAAGGCTTGTTTGAGGCAATAATCACCGAATCAACCTTCAAAGAGGTCTACCGTTACCTCCGGAAACACTACTTAAAAAGTCTAGCGGACACCTTTAGAACCTATTTGTTCATCGTATGCAAGATAGTCTTCTCCCATCAACTCGACGAATATTCCACAAAATACGCTAAGACAATTAACGAAAAAGATTTGGAACAAGTCACGGCTGTGAGAGAATTCGGCATAAAATACCTCGTGTCTTATGACAAACACTTTGAAGCCATAGAAGAATACATAACACCAAAGCAATTTGTAAAGCTTCTAGGCCTACAGACACATGCGGTGGATTACTGAATCTTTCTTCGTCAAGGAAGGCTTACCTCAGTTCAAACTTCTGGAACCTATGACACTCTGAAGGAAATTTGATGCACCAAACCCCTCACTCTGGCCCTCCACCTAATCGTTCACAACAGAACTGAGGGAGATGTTCACGGACTTCTGCTCCTTGGACTGTAAGTCTTTCACCAGATACAAGGGTCGAGGACCGTGATACGGCGGAGATTTCTCTTCCAGGGTTTTTTGATCACGTTGTTCCCTCTAGAGGGTAATAAGATGTGCCAAGGCTCTCTTTGAGTGCACAAGAGTATACCTCAAGATCAACCGTTTGGGTTCCTACTTTCAATTGGCCTTTCATAGTTGCTTCCCTCTCAAACCCTGATGATGTCAGGATCTTGATCTTAGATTTGTCGGTGGCAGCAGCATAGGCTTGGAGTTTCTCATTTCTTCTGTCACATAGTTTTTCAATGAGCATCCTCATGAGCCGGGCTGCTTCTCCGTAGTAGTTGGGATGGATAGGGATATCAACTGTCTTCACATGAGATTGGCTTGCTGATTGAAGTGATGCGGAATAGGCTGTTCCTACCACTCTATGATTGTTCGTTTCGAGGGCAAGGGCGACATTGCCCCGTTTAAGTGTCTTCATGAAGTTCATAAAGGACTTTCCAAGTTCATCGAAGACTGTGTGTCCAATTAGGCCGAAATTGTATGCTCGCACGATCCATGGATGGGGATGGTTCAGGAGGGATATGAAATGAGGCAGGTCTCCCCAGTTGACCTCTCTTATGCATGTGTTTGGATCATATCTGTAATAGGACTGGTCAAAGTCTTCGTTTCCCTCATCGAGGGTCAGCCGTATTATGCCTCCATAGGCATGTTGGCCATAACCATAGGCTTTGAAACCAAGCTTTCTATAGATGTCGTGAGGTGCCCGAGGACATAGATTGGTGATGTAGATCGCTCTTCCGCCATTTCTCCTGAAGATGTCTACTGCAACTCCGAGGAGGCTGGTGGCAATGCCTCTTCCACGCTGTTTCTCTGCGGTGAATACCTCTCCCATGTAGGCTATTTCTTTACATGTTGATGGCGTACAATACCAGAGAGTCCCTGCGACTCTTCCGTTAAGTTCGCCGATCAGGAAGCAATCAGAACTCTGATTTCTAAGTGCCCCGAATAGCCTCATTCTCGACTCATTTCTTGTCGCCGACAATTCAGGAGTTCTCAGAAAAACGTTGATCAGTTTTTCAGACAACGGAGGAGCGGCTCTTTTGATAATGAGCTCTCCACCATCTCTGAGAATCCTTGAACACAGTATTTCTTCAGACATCTTGATCGCCTAAATTGCGACTGTCATATTGAAAAGGAACCCAAGAACCAGAGCATACAAAGCTTCATCCTCAATCTTTCCGTGCACATTTGTAGCTTTCCTTCTTGTTTCTTCAAGCTCGAACCCTGCTTTTTCAGCCGTTCTCCTCTTGCCTTGCGCCCGATTCAGATAAGTCGTTCTTGTATCCTTCACATGACTAACCTTGAAACCTGAGTCGCTAAGGACTTCTCCTAAGGATTAAGGTACATACTCGATACTAAGGGGTCCACCGGGTGCTCTATCATGCAACTCTTTAGTAGACTTAAGCGTAGTATATACTTCCTTCGCATCGCTTTCATGGAAAGGTCTTATCCCAATTCCCAGCAAACACAACCTCTCCTAGCGGCTAGAACTCTCCGACCGTGCCGTGTTCCTTCGCGTACCTTATTGATCTTGAATAGACAAAGGCTCCTACTGAGAGAATGATCATGGCCGTGATCAACAATGGATAGAGGCTCTCCCACAGGGATGGGATTGGTTCACTCTTCAGCATCGCTCTTCGCAGCATTTCTAGGATGTAGGTTTGTGGCATAAACTTTGATAACGCTTGGAGCGATGGAGGCAAGAGCTGATAGGGGAACCAAACCCCGGAGAGAAGCCCTCCCAGCATCGTGAAGAACCATGTGACCGGATCCCATCTCTTTGTTATGATCTGGATCCCTGCGCTGATCATTCCGAAACCCCACATGACAGCAGCTCCGAGAACTATGGCGAGGATTGTTGAGGCGATGTCTATGGCGTAAGTGACACCAAAGCCTGAGGCGATGGAGAGATAAAGCGTGAACTCAAAGATCCCTAAGACGTAACGAAAGCAGACAGAGCCCAAGATCACCTCGTAGAGTGATGTGGGCAGTGTCAGGTTCCATTCGAGGTTCCACGGATTTATGGCCTCCCTAGGAGCGTCCAACGACGCGTATATGAGGTAGTTGAAGGACATGCCGACGAGGAGGAAGGAAAGAAATGAGCCATATTGGGCGATGTACTCCTGCCTTTGAAGGGCCACGTTGGTTCCTAGATAGGCGTAGGTTATGGCTCCTATGAGGCTGTTTACGAGCCAGAAGGAAATCTCAAATTTGTAGCTGACCCACTGATGGAAATCCATGAGGAGGTAGCCAAGTACTCTCTTAGGTTTTATCAAGTCCGTTCGCCCTTCAGAATCTTTGCTATGCTTTCCTCCAAGGAAACGTCAGACTGCGTTAAAGCTGTTATCACATATCCTCTATCAATGACCATCCTGAGGATCCGGTTTAATGTATCCTGTCTATCTTTTCTAACTTGGACCTCGAGCTTTGCGGGACCTCGGAGGGTCACCTGTTCAACTCCTTCAATGTTAGCGATCTCTTCTGTCAACTTGTTGAGACTCGCCGTGCGATCATGGGCAACCTGAATCTCGTATGACACCGTCTCCAACGATCTGAAGAGGGATTTCAACTCATCGACGGTTCCAACTTTTACGATCCTCCCTTTATCAATGATCGCTACGCGGTCACACGTTTCTTCAACCAAGTGCATGTCATGAGTGCTGAGGAAGATCGTTCTGCCGCGCTTCCCAAACTTCTCCTTGATGAGCTCCTTCAGGCTTATGACGAACAGGATGTCGAGGCTTCTCTGCGGCTCGTCCAAGAAGAGCACTTGGGAGTCGGGCATCAGCGCTCTTGCAAGCGCAACCTTCTGCTTCATCCCCTTGGAAAGCTTTTGAAACCATTTAGATGCGTCGTCATCCTCCATCTCGACCATCTTCAAAACTTCCTCAACCCGCTTCTTCGGATCGTCTACCATGTACTCCCTAGCGTAAAACATGAGATTCGTCCACGCGCTAAGCCTCCAACCGAAACCCCTCTCAGAATCCTCATATAAGACCCCAATCCTCTCCCTAACCTTCTGACTGTCAGCAACAACATCGAAGCCGTCTACACTGACCGTACCAGAATCAGGCGTAAGTATAGTCGTCAGAATCTTAATCATAGTAGTCTTGCCAGCCCCATTCGGGCCTAGGAGACCGAAGATCTCACCCCGCCTAACCCTAAGCGACGCTTGGTTTAGGGCAGTAACCTTCTCACCAGACATCCCTCTCAGCAGAAGCATGTTGACTAGCCTCTTCTTGAAATCTACCTTCTCGTAGAACTTTGAAAGACTTTCAAGCTCAATGGCATATTCACTCATGGTTCACAAGCCTCCGCCGTTAATGCTGCATCTTTTCGAGGGCTAATGCTGGGAAAACCTGCGAAGAGGGCGAATAGCCTCGGAGTAACTATTGGATGGTTCAAGGACCTGGATGTTACCGCCTGAGAATTACTCACAGAGGCGTTCAACGCGAGACGGGTCAGCAACGGCTAAAGCATTCACTCAGCTTCAGTTTGCACTTCTTTGACCAGCCATCGTGAACACCATGAATACCTTATTCTTTGACAATACCATATAAGTTTTTCGAGTTTACATGAACCCTTAATATCCGCAAGACATTCATGATATATCATCACTCATAATCATGTTCCTCAATCTGGCATAGAAGGATAATGAAATTGTGTTGAAATCGGCTAAAGATCAATCTTTTGGCGGACCCCAAGGCAATGGGTATCATTTACTGACTGAATTAATCAACGACTATTGTCTCTCCTCTTTCAGGTCCTAAAGATATCAGTTCTATTCGAACGTCTGTAAGCTCTTCTATCCTATCGAGGTATCTTTTGGCCTGCTCTGGTAGCGCGTCGTATCCTTTCTCTGCAATGGTACGCCATCCCTCTTTGACATCTTTCCATCCTTCATGTTCTTCATAGAGGGGTTTACATCTCGCGTATATTTCTGGGCTTGCGGGTAATTCATCTATTCTTCTCTGTCCGATCTCATATTGAATACATATCTTAACTGGGTCTATTCCGCTGAGAACATCCAGCTTTGTTACGGCTAATTTGGTGATGCCATTAACCCTGACGGAATACTTGATGGGAACGATGTCAAACCATCCGACTCTTCGTGGTCGACCGGTCGTTGTTCCATACTCGTGTCCTTTATTGCGTATCCAGTCACCCGTCTCATCCTTCAGTTCTGTGGGTACCGGGCCCGTTCCGACCCTTGAAAGGTATGCTTTGGTCACGCCTATGACTTCGTCAATCTTTGTCGGGCTTACTCCAGTACCTGTGCACGCTCCGCCAGATATGGCGTTGGATGATGTTCCAAAGGGGTACATTCCATGGTCGATGTCCAGTAATGTTCCTTGGGCACCTTCGAAAATCACGGTTTGCCCCTCATCCAAGGCTTTATTCACTTCGATTGAGACGTCGCAGACGTAAGGTAACATCTTGCGGCCGAATTCCAAGTATCTGTCAAAGATTTCTTCCCTATTGAGGCTGGAATTTCCATGGTATACTTGGGTTATGATCTTCTCCTTTAACTCAAGAAGTACATCCAGTTTCCGTTTAAGGGCTTGTTTGTCCAAGAGGTCTATGACTCTGATGCCGAACCTGGCAGCCTTGTCTGAGTAGGTAGGTCCGACACCCCTTTTTGTTGTTCCAGCCTGAAGTCCACCTTTAAACTCTTCTTCCATTTCGTCAAGTGCTCTGTGAAAACTGAAGGTTATGTGTGCCCGGTCACTGATGCCCAACTTCGGCTTTATCCCAGACTTTTCAAGGT
>Ga0315314_1004107_pt1 | contig 11058 bp, 15 predicted proteins | sample TDP9_MG_FD_203631 | JGI IMG/M metagenome (GOLD analysis project Ga0315314, IMG submission 203631) | Freshwater sediment microbial communities from Lake Towuti, South Sulawesi, Indonesia - TDP9 | ecosystem: Environmental > Aquatic > Freshwater > Lake > Sediment | place: Indonesia: South Sulawesi... | reverse complement strand
CTGGGAACTCGACTTGGAGGCTCAAGGCCATAGAGTTTTCGCAACCAGCTATAACGGTGAATCCAGCTTTCTTGTGCGCTTAGACAAAGGCGAGCCTAGAAACGTGGAAAGCAAGCATGAAAAAGCACCGACGCTGGTGGTAAATTCTCCGAACGCCACTCGCATGGCAAATTCTTCTAAGGCTGAGTGGAAGCGATGGACCGAGCAGGAAGAGCGTAAACTTTTAGAGATGGTTGAAGCCGGCCACGACTTCGAAAAGATAGGCGTTGCTCTAGATAGAAGCGGCAAAGCGGTGAAACGAAAACTCGTCAGAATGAAAGGAAAAGATCTGAAACCAGTGGAAATTGAACCCGTGACAGCGGTAAGCGGGGATTTGAACCCCGTCGCAAGCCCAGAGGACCACATCAAGGAGTTGCTCGCGGCAGCCAGCGAACTCTATCCACGCTTTCGCCACGCTTGCCAAATCCTCTTGTCGGAGGCAACCACAAAAATCATGAACCAGGAGAAAAGCCATGTACCTTAACGTTCTCGACTACATTCTTCAGAACCTTTCTAGGCGTTGGAGGCTTCACCTACCCGGAGCTATCTTAGATGATCATTTCGACAGAAACCAGTTTCAACAGTTAAAGGGGCTGAAGACCCAGGGGCAGCTCGACCAAATAATACGCACAAAGTTCGTCGTCTTTAGAGCATCCCAACCTTGCATAGTGAACATTGAGGAAATCGCGGTCATGCACCCCATGGGAGGTGAATGAGGTTTGGATTTGATGAGCCTCTGGTTTGCCTTCGTAGAATGGATTCAAACGATAGTTGAAGCGATAAAGAAAGCGCTGGGGATGGGATAGGAGAGGAAAGATGGACTCGGTTGACTATTTGATGGTTTTCGCCTTGAGTTTCGGAACCGGATTAGGAGCCACTCTAGGAGGAGAAGTGGCCCGCTTCCTAATTGGCTCGCTTCGGAAAAAAATGAAGAAGGAAGGGTGAAGCAACGATGCTGAGTAGTCTTTTGAAAGCCTTGTTCGTTGCGCTTTTCCTAGCAGTCTACGACTTGTGGTTCAAAAACTTCTACTATTCCTACGTGAAAGAGCAAACCGGAACCCTTGGAATAGGGGAAGCCATGCTTGGCTATTTGATTCCCATCGCCTTAGCTTACCTGTGCGCTGTGATCATAGCTAGAAGGTTTGGGAGAAGGGAGGAACCAGCATGAGCGAAAGGAAGCAGCTTCCTCCGATTTCTGTTAGAGCCTTGCGAACAAAGGAAAGCGGAACCTATGAGAGACTGTTAGCGAGTTTGTTGATCTCCGCCAACAATTCATGGGACCCGTTAAAGAAGATCCAAAAAATGTGTGAAGCCGTGTTCGTGGCAAAACAGATGCTTCCGGAAAACCCAGGCAATTTAGATGTTGACTCTGCTCAAAGCCTTCATGCTGTGTCAACAGCCTTAGACAGCGTTGAACCCGACAAATATGTTACTTCTTGGTGGCAAGGAAAACCCTACCAATGGGTTGAACGTTACTCTATCCCTTGGGGTTTTGCGAAGACAAAGGAAAACTTCGATACTCACATTAAGTCTTGGTTTAAAGAATTACCCAAATGTTGGACCCAGTATGTGACGCCCCTCGACAGTTTCAGAGTCTATAAGACGCGGGTTTCGTGTTCCGGTTGCGGAGAAGTGTTTCTCGACTTGCCTAGAACCGACGGAAAGAAATGCAGGGAGCTGGTTAAGGAAAAATTCGAAATCAAAGTCAAGAAGTTGCCAGGTATAAGTAAGGAAACCCACAAGCAGTGGAAACGCCAAGAGGAAGAAGACGAGGAAGACGGTTGGTGGGATGAAGATTATCCTTACTTTGAAATGCCTTATATTCAAGTGGGCTTTTTCGAGTGTCCAAAATGCAACAAGCCCGTAGTTTTGGGAATGAGGAATCTGGAGGGCGACTATCATCCTTGCGACCCTGAAATAGTGAATGATTTAAAGCGTAGATTAGAAGCCAAGGCCACATATCTTAAGGTTGAGGACTATGATTTTCTTAAGGATGAGTGGCTTCACAGTCTCTTTTATGAGGTCTCGGAATGGTTGACTCGAGAAGGAATCTTGCAAGTTCGCAATCAATTCATTAACCAAGTCATGCCAAAAGTGTGCGAGTGGTATTCTGAACTATGCAAATTGGTGGATCAAACTGTTTTCGATGAGGTGTTTAAGGCTATGTTTAGAGAAAAGAAGCCGGAAAAAGAGGAGTGACACATGCCTTTCAACGAACTTCAATTTTTGTCTCTCCGAGGGATTGAACCCTTAACCTTTGATGAGCCCAAGGTTTATTTCTGTGTCGGAGTCAGGGATTCAGCCAAAAGCACGCTTTTGGAAACACTTGCAGAATATTATTTGGATCAAGGAAGCTGTGTAGCCGATATCTACGCCGCGCGTGACGGAGAAAACCTGGCTTGGTGCCGCTCCGAGTGGGCTAAAGAAAGAAAGGTTTTGCTGTTGCACGGGGAAAACGTGGACGTGATCGCGCCATTCAAAACCAAGAAGGTGGATGATGTCACCCTACACGACTTTGACGTTTACGATTTGATAATTAGCTGCCCACTTCTCTACCTTAAGCCCGATGACGAGTTTCTGGGCGTGAACCACGTCATAGACATTCTTTATCGGAGGCCGCCTAGCTGGAAAAGAATGATCTATGCGTTGGTTAGGGAAAGTGCAAACCTCTTTTACAGCCGGTTAAGAATTTCACCTAACCAGTTGACCGCAAAATCGGAGATCGCGTATTTAACTAGAGAGATGAGGCATCAAGGCGTCAGCTTAGGCTTGGACACTCAGCAAATGACTGCAGTTGACTATCAAGTGCGAACTCAAAGCGACTACACTTTTGTTAAGAGGATGGGAGTCGTCGGAATCATCAGAGACGATCCCCTCTACTTTTTGTATTCTTACTTTAGGCCCGAGTATATCCGGCGTATGCCAAAAAACGAGTTCATCATGGCTTGTAAGGGAGGCGCGCTTGCGTTGGGGTCCTTTGAAAAGTTGGAGTGGCATAAGCGACCACGAGAGGACATTTTGGCGAAAACCGGAATCCACGTCGAGTACGGTGAGGTTAGGGAGCCTTTGAAGGGATCCACAGAGGGTGAAGTCGGAGACGAGGAACACAGCCGACTCATCGAGGCATACGTTAAAGAAAAGCTTAGCATGGGTAAGATAAGCGAGAAGATGGGTAGATCCCCGGCCACGGTTCTCAAGCATATCAACCAGCATAACGAGGCGATAGAGAGAAGCGGCTTCTGTCCAAGATGCAAGAAGATAAACAGCATCTACTTTTTGCAGAGGGCGATGAAAACGTGAAGCCTGGATGGTGGAACCGGCTAGTCTATCCAGACCACATATATCAGAAAGTTAGTGTGGGGGTGGAGGTTGGCGAGTTTAAGGGCTTCTGTGGCTGGGAGACGTTGGTGTGGTTGATCAAGGCTTGCGACTTAACCCTATACCGAAAGGACCAAGAATATTTGAGGGAAAGAGACAAGGCGTTGGTTAGCGCGCTTTTCGAGTGTGGAGGCCGAGCCCTAGAGACGCTTCATCTTAGAAAGAGCAACTTCCAGATTCAACCCGACAAAATCTTGGCTGTGGATGTCCCCGTCTTAAAGAGGTATAAGAAGGTGAGAAGCTGGGTAGAGAGGATTAAGGAGCTTCCGAAAGGCTCCCGTGGAAAGCTTTTCAAGAACTATGACGAGAAGCGCCGGTGTTGGTGGCGAACCCGCTGGGAAACGGAGCCGGTGTTCGCCAAGCGTAAACCCTTCCCCATTTGGCTCCGTGAACCTCTCGCCTCAATACTGGTGAACTGGATAAAGCAAAGCGAGGACTACCTATTCACCCCGGGCAAACGAAGCAAGAAGCCTCATCTAGAATATTCTAGGATCTACAAGATTTTGAAACAAGTGCAGAAAAACTTTAACCGCTTAATCGATGAGGAAGCAATTCAACTGGAAAAGGTGAAGCTGTTTCCCCACATCTTCCGAGCTTGGCGAGCCTCCCAACTACGCAAGGAATACAAGTACCGAGAGTTTGAGTTGAAGCGTTTCTTCGCTTGGGTGGACAGCAAGATGCCGTTCCACTACGCAGCTCTAGGGGTTGAAGACCTAGAGACGGAATGGAAAGTAACGCCAGATATGGAAAAAGCCGAGGCCCTTCTGGATTAAGAACCATTCTAACTCACAAAAATTTCTCATTCACCTCAATTAAAGAAAGGTTATGGTGATAATCTTTCTTAACCATTAAATGATGTTGGTTTTGTTCGCCTTCAGTTAGGTTTCCTTTTGGGGGGTAGGGATAGGAGTAGGGTGAATGAACGAATGAACGCTCCATAGGCGAAAAACAACCGTTCCTAAGGGCCCAGCATGTTTGAACCTTAATAATCCCTTACAAGTCATTTACCGTTTTAGATAGCCATTCATGGTTAGGTAAAGGCCAATCAGACGAAGTATATCGAAGAAGTTGAACACCATGCTCAACTCCAAAACTGTCGTCGACGACAGTTTTAATTTCGTTAGGAAGTTCCTTCGCAAGTTGAATATACCTCCAAACAGTTCTTTCAGCTGGGGCTTTCTCGCCTGTAAGTTCTTCTTGTCGTTTAGCTATGGTGCCTATGATATCCTTTTCTCTCCCACCTCCCGAAACGCCGATCGGCGTTTCGCTTTCCCTCGTGAGAATTGACAATTCTCTTACTTTGTGAAATGGAAGTTCTCCTTTGTGTAATTTGTCTTGGATTTCTTGAGGTTAGTGAATTCGGGAACTTTACCTGAAGACGCTACGGGCAGCCTTTGTTCGCCTGATTCAACCTCGCGGGATGCTCCCACCGCGGTGGGAGCCTCTCTTGTCAACGTGATAAGTGCTCGTGCCTTTCTTCTTCTTAGCCATCTTTTTCACACATTGATCCCATAGCTTGTCAGAATCTGACAAGCTATCATCTCTAATATCTGGGCCTCCTGAGAAGCGTCCAAGCTGCTACGTTTAGAGTGGAACGTGGCTAAAAGCGAACTAACTCGCAATTAGAGAAGGGAGCCTTTGAAAAACATTTTAAATAACCACTGGGCCAACCTAACTCCTAAAAGCGCCTTAAATTCCTCTTCTGTCATTGAATCCAAATCAACGCCTTTCTTGATCATTTCGTTTGTGATGTCCTTGTTTTGTTGGAGATATAACTGAAGAAATTGGGGATTCTTCATAAAATCTACTAAGTCTTTCTCGTCTTTTAATTCAAGGTTGAACAGTGGAAAATCAAAGACCTTCTCAAAGAAAGCGTTCATCTTTCCAAGTGCTGGATCCCAGTCAAGTGTTTGCATTGGGTCCATTTTTATGTATTCGAACATGTCGGAGAGGTTGTCGAAAAGCGTCAGAGCCACGGCATTACCTTTTGAAGTCAAGTGCCAAAGGTTGTTTTCACGCTTTATGTATTCTTTCTTGCTTAGCTCCTCGAGACGACTACCCTTCCGGCATATAATGCTATTAATCGTTTTTTTGTTCAAGCCCCTTATTTGACTATTTTGTTGAATATACTTAGCAATCTGCATTGTAGCTTTGCCTCCGGTAGCCAAGCTTCTGAGTATTAGCTTGTTGTATGTGGCCTTTTTGCCATGGAAGATACCTAACGTTTTGGTCATGTTACTTTTCTCCCATCTTTAAAGTAATATAGCTTACTTTTAATTAATCCAAAGTTATTTATAAAGATATTCCCCGAATATTCAAGTGCAGACACATGGATGCAAATCCTAAGGAAACTTAGGGTTGAAGAACCCAAAAGGGTCTACCGACTGCAGAACGGCCCGCTATAGGAATGACCCCAATTGAATGGGTGTGCATAGGCAACTTCTAACTTAGTTGCTGTGTTAGAAGGAATGGGGTTTATTGACCGAAAGGGAACTTGCCGAACGGCAACACGGCCTAATAGGCGAGAACTTCTCGCTGTCCCCCTATTTTTTCTATGCTCATCGACAAGCGCGATGGGCGAAAACCATAGGAGGAATCAACATGGCTATACCCAAAATCGTCGAACACAAAATCATCAAACTGCGAAAACCCAACGGATCCACCCAATACTTTCTGACACTGCCCAAAGAATACGCCGAAGAAATGACCAAACAAGGCGCAGAAAGCCTCTACGTCATCTACGACCGCGGCCTAGGAGCCTTCCCACACATTCAAGGATTCACCGAGGAAGCCCTACTCGCCTTCATGAAGAAACACCCAGAACTCCAAGAACTCTTCGCAACCACAGAAAAGGAGGCAAAAGAATGAGCGTCGAAAACACACGAAAAAAATCCCCCCTCCAACTATACCAGCTAAGATACTGTCATCATTGCGACTTTAAGTGCAACCCAACCGAGCAGCGCGCTCTTTTGTGTGTATTGATTTGGCTGGGGGACGCGATTCACCGTTGCGCCGAACTTTACAAACTTCGGAGCGCCCAGCTGTAAAGCCGAGGGTGATTCCCTCGGCGGTGTTCCCCACCGAACCTAAATTGAAGGGTTGAAAAGAGCGGGTCATGAAAGGAGGAGAAACCAAATGCCTGTGGAAAGGATGGGTGAAGAGTGGCTGAATCCTGACGACGTGGAGGACGGCGACACCCTGACCATTATAGGGAAGCCGGAACTCGTGGAAACACAGTGGAAACTGAAAGACGGAACACCCAAGAAACGGTACAGAATTGAGGTTAAGCTTCCGGATGGAAGCTTTAAGCCCACAACGCTGAACCACACGTCGAGCAACGCGCTACTCGAGGCCTTCGGACCAGACGAGAATAACTGGATGGACAAGGCTATCATTGTCGAAAAACGATTCCAGAAAGTCCGGGGAGAGGACAAACACGTTCTCTACTTCAAAGCGGTGAAACAAATAGTGCAAACAGAAATCTCGGAACCCGAGCGGCTGACGTTAACGCAGGCCCGAGAAATGACTAAAAACTGGACGCCGCAGTTGGCAGCCGATTTCATAGACCACCTTCGCGCGTCAGGACGCCTGAAAGAGGGGGAATGATCTGTGACTCGTGCGGTCTGCCGTGTGAAAGTCGATTTTACGTTCCGCCCTCCATCCGCTTTCTCGGTGTCGGCTCTCTGCGTCGAAACCTCAAAGCGGGACTCTGGGTGTGCCGAACGTGTCGACGGCACGGAAGACCGCAATAACACATCTTCTTCCCCCTTTTTCCAATTTTCGACGTGGGGTGAGTTGAATCATGGTTGAAATCTCAAACGTTAAGTCCACTGCACGCCAATACTGGCAGCAAGGTTTCAACGTTGTTCCCCTACACATCGAGTCACATGAAACCGAGAAATGGATGAAAAAACCCATTGTGAAATATGAACGGTGGTGGACGGAACGGCAGACAAAAGACGATTTCGAGGCTTTCCCATGGGAAGAAGCCAACGGTTTCGCCGTGCTTTGCGGAACCCCCAACGACGACGGCTGCTATCTCAGCGCCGTGGATTTTGACGTCGCGAATGTATCCGATGAAGCCAAGCAGCTCGGTGAAAGAGGTTTCCGGGAACTACCGATTACCCAACTGGAGGAAACCCCAAGCGGCGGAAAACACAACGTGTACTTGACAAAGAAAAAGGCTTCAACGAGAAACTTCCACGATGAATGTGGCCTTGAGCTGCTGGGATCAAACAAACTGTGCGTGATGGCCCCCTCTGAAGGCTACCGACGTTTAAACGACAACACGCCAACAGTCGTTGAAAACCTTGAGGAAAAATTCTTCCAAGTTTTGAAGAGGCTGGGCGTGAGGATTGATCGCACACCCTGGTTCAACTGGGTCGAACAAGCCGGACAAGAATACACTGGGAGAACCCCACCGTGCATTAAAGCGCTTGCTCGAGGAACGGAAGAGGGCAACAGAAATGAGCATGGAATCAGACTTGCAAGCTACTTCATCAACTTCCTCCAAGCCACACCAGGCATAGCGAAGAACCGACTGAGAGAATGGAACAGCAGAAACAACCCGCCGTTGAAACCGGAAGAACTTAAAGGGATCTTGAGAAGCGCCGGTTCGGGAGGCTACAACTACGGCTGCCAGGACAGCGTGCTTCTGCAATACTGCAAACGGGAAGAGTGTCCTATCGCGCCTTACATCATGGCTAAACTGATGACTGAAGAGGAACGGAAAGAAGCCGCTGAGGTTATGGCAGACAAACACCTTTTGGACCACGTTGTATCTTATGGACGGCGCCGCCTCGTCGGTGAAGACGGTGCCCTCATAGAAAACTTCGTTAAAATCTGCTCCGGCCAAACAAAGTATCCGATCTCCGGCATCCTCAAAGGCTTCAGTGGAAGCGGCAAAAACGAAAGCCTCAAAGCCATCATGCCCTTAATGCCCCCAGAATGGATTTACTGGTTCACAACATCAACTCCCGAAGCTTTGAAATACCTTCCCAGCGCCTTCACTGGAACCCTGGTTATCTATGAAGCCGCTGGAGTGAGAAGTGAAACGGGCGGCCTCAGTTTAAGAGTTGTCGGCGAAAACCAGAGCATAGAGACGATTTACCCGACGAGAGATACTACCACCGGAAAAATGACTCTTGGAACTCACAGAACGAACGCCAGAAATTTCATCACCACGGACGCCGGGATTGATATTGACCCACAACTCTACCGGCGTATTTTACAGCGCAGCATGAATTCCAGCACCTTATTGACTAGGCGAGTGATGGCGAAGAAAATCAGGGACTCTGAAACACCGGAAAGCTTGAGACGGCTGCTTGGAAAAGAGAGGGACATCCCATACACGGAAGAACAGTTGCAAAACGGCCTTAGGGTGAACGATTGGGACGCCGAAGTCATAGTTCTTGGCGGTGAAGAACTCATGAAACTTACGAGCATGGTAGCCGACAGAGAACAGGAGGTGGCTTTAAGGACACATGTTGAAAACATCCTGAACTTTGTTAGTGTTTTGGCTTTGATTGAGCTGAAGAAACGAGTCAGAGTGTTAATCAATGGCAAAGTAGCATACGTGTTTGCGTCACCGCAAGACTGGATTATCGCCATACGCACGTTGGAATCAACGATCTTTGAAACGGTGGCTCGGCTGGATAAACGTCAACAAGAAGTGCTTGACCGCTGTAAAACCACCGACTTGGTGAACAAACACGTCATAGCTAAAGAGTTGAAGGTGTCAACGTACACGGCCGCAAGAGCCTTGAAAGTTCTCGCCAAGAACGGCTATCTTAAAGAGTTCGAAAACACGAAACCTTTCCATTACGAATTACTGAGAGAGAAGCCTAAACAATTGGGCATTTTAAAAAATCTAAGTGAGTTCGAGGCTGTTTGGGTAAAGAACTGTAGAAAAACTCTCAAAGCTATCTTTGCAACTTTGCACAAATTGGGCGACACAAAAATTACAGTGGAAGGCGATCCAGAAAAACAGGGTGTGTCCAACGGTTGCGAAGTTGCAAAGGTGCTTCTAACACGGAAAACACTGGTATCCAGCGAAAAGGAGACCAAACAACTTGGATTTCAACCAATGCTCAATGAAAAAACCCTTGAATCGGAAGAGGAGGAAGGTGATTAACTTTGAGTAGAATGGTTAGAGAATGGCTCAGAATATTGGGTAAACTAAGCGAAACAACTCACGACGAGAGATTGGCAATAGACAGAGAAATCGAGTGGATAACCGGTGTTGACTGTGACGAAGCGATTGAACAAGGCTTGTTGACGCTAGAAGAATTTGAGGACCTTGTTAAAAGAGTGTTGAAAGCTAGAAGGCTAAAACAGGAGTTCAAGGAAGAGGTGAAAAAACTGTTTGCCAAGGATCAGCAGAAGAAGAAAAAGGAAACGAAAGAACGAGCCGTCGCAACGTGCCAAGCGGGTTAAAACTTTGCTAAAAACAACGCACCCCAAACTATGCCGAAAATGTGGCAAGCCAAGGGAGACGGGTTCACAAATCTTCTTCGTATGCCCAAAAACAGGCCAGTGGAAAGCGCCTTCAGACTACTGTGACCAGGAGATTTCACCATGATTCCTAAGTGTTTTGGCGCTATGATGTCGGCGGGATTCGATAAGGATTGTGACCGTTGCTTGGAAAAGTCGTCTTGCTTGATTGAAACGAATCGCCGATTGAAGCTACAAGAAGAAAAACAATCCCCAGAAGCATTCGGCGCCGAAGTAAAATATTGTCCGGCAAATGTGCCAGGTGAATGCGAATGAAGCCATTATGTTTTGGGCGTTGGCAACCGTGGCACAGTTGCATGATGTGCCGACTAAAAAATTCGTGCAGACGCCAAACAGAAAAGGTGGTGATTTGATGGTTCAAAAGAAAAGCAAAGTACTCGTATCAGAGAATGCAAAAAGTGAGGGGGTCAGTATACCTCAGATTTTAGCCTCTGCTAGGGTTGAATCGTTAAACCATATTTTCACGTTAAAGCTATGGCCTAGCGTTGCGACGTACATTGAGGCGCATGGTGGAGCCGACTTTGTAAGAACCTCTATCATTGAAAAACTTGAGCGCCTTGTGGATAAGACGGTTAAAGCAAGGTGCGATCAATGCGTAAACTTGGGAGAACGCGACGGACAACCCTTCTGCCTGTGGATGTGCGCCACGTTCCTTCCAGAAGACCAGAAGCGCCTCAACGAATTGTTCTCTTGTGATGGCTGGTGGAAGCGCCCGGCTACATCATTGTCCTGTGCACTTATCAAGAGGAAGTTGAGGACTCGGAGCCCCAAAACTGCGCCATGCTCATCCTTAAGGGAGCCATCGTCAACATAACCGACTTAACCCCAAAAGAAGGTGAAAAACCATGAGTTGGGAAAGGGTTTTCGGTGTTCACCCCGTGGCTCTAGCCCTCAACACCCTTCTAGCCGCTCTCTGCGGGCGAACCATCACAGACCCTAGCCTAAACCTGGCCGGCAAGGTCCTCCTCATTTCTTACTTGATCATAGTCTTCGTGTGCGCGGTTGTCTTTGAATTCGTCAGGACAAAGGGGGAATCATAACTCATGCTGAAGAGCCTTCTTTTAATTCCGAACAATAGAACCACAGATTACCTATCCATTGTGGCCATAGCCAAGGCTGAATGCCTTA
>Ga0315314_1004106_pt1 | contig 11061 bp, 11 predicted proteins | sample TDP9_MG_FD_203631 | JGI IMG/M metagenome (GOLD analysis project Ga0315314, IMG submission 203631) | Freshwater sediment microbial communities from Lake Towuti, South Sulawesi, Indonesia - TDP9 | ecosystem: Environmental > Aquatic > Freshwater > Lake > Sediment | place: Indonesia: South Sulawesi... | reverse complement strand
GGGGATGGCCTCTTTTTCAGACGGAGCAGGGGAAACATGGAGACTTTCGGTAGCGGTCTGAGTTTCCCGGCAGGCCGGGATTGAGGCAGTGTGTTTGCTATATGTAGTTATGACATTGGCCCTATTCCGGGGGCTGGCGGGCCTGCGCCCCGGCTCCTGCCAGAGCACCCGCACCCAGTGAAACTCTTTCGGGGGCTTCGCCATCCACGCGGGCGTGCACCGCGGCCATCGGAGGGTTCGGAGAACCCAGACACTCTGCGAGCGAGAATGGCGGAACCAGAACTCGCGGAGAAGCCCGTAGGGGAGGGTGCGAAGGTCAAAAGCGGCGTGGGGCAAGACGGTCGTAGTTCCATCCCTGCTAAGAAACAGGAGCCGGACCCGGCCGACTTGGCCCCGCTTTTCCAGGGACACCATCGCCCTGTGAACGACATCCCACCGCAGGCGCGCACCCACCCATCCATACCGCTTGAGCATGTAGGAATTGGCAACACCTCCCCGCCCGCGGAGGGCACGCAAAAGCCAAGCCTCTACCCGGCGCTGGAAGCCTTTTTGCGCAAAGGGGGAAAGAGCAGGTGGGGCTTTCCGCCGGTTGCCCCGTTGCTTGTTCCGCACCCCAGGACTTGACCAAGAAGGCTTTGAGCGGTAAACTGAAGGTGGTGCTGACAGTCCCGTCTGCGCCGCTTCACTCACCGCCCGCCCTGGCCGCAAACCTGGCGGGCTATTTCTTTCTGTCATCCTTTCGCCTCCGCGAACCTCGGTGTGTCTCGCCGTGGCAACTGGCGGCGCAGGCGCAACCTCCTCAGCCGCTCCACCTCAGCGATTGGAATCCAGTTCCAACCGCGCGCGTCCTTGCGGGTCTGCACAATCCCCTTTTCAATCCACGCGCTGACGGTCCGGCGAGAAACCCGCAACCTGCGCGCCGCTTCATGGCCCAAAAGAAACTGCCTCTCCATCCCATTCCCTCCTTGACGCTATGCTGGGCCGATGTTAGAATAAGTGCAAGGTCTCGGGGTGATGATTTTGCGATGACACCAATGGGAATCTGGCTTCCTGAATACGAGATTCAGAGAACGCAGGAAGAGGTTCTTCTGCGGCTAAGAGGAGGACAGACCCCACAACTGGTCTCTCCTGAAAGATGGAGAAACGAGGAGAGGCCGCGGCTATGGGAGCGATTCCTGGGGCTGTCGGGTGAGAAAGAGATTCGGGCGTTTGCCAAGCGCTTCGGCTGTCTGGGGTTGGAACTATGGAATGCTTTTACGGGCGAGCCTACGAAAGAGAAGAGGAAAAAGGTTGAGGAGACGCTCTGCTCTTTACGAGCGAAGAAGGAAGACAAAGCCACCACAAAGGTCATTCCGCGTTCAGAACTGGAAAGGGTTCTGCTGGAGAATCCTACCTGGTTTCAACTCTCCCTTTGGCCCCTTGTGCCCGAACCTTTTTCCTGGTGGGGAGCGGCTCAGAGGGGGCTGGCGGCCTTTGTCGCGTTGACGCGGTCTTTGGGTTGGCTTTGGCAAGAGAGGCATGGGAAGGGAGAATCTCGAAAGAGGGCCGCGAGCAGGGGAAGGGAAGCGGTTGAAACACTTACTGGCTACTACATGGAGTTTGCGAGATGTATGCCTTCTGTCATGGTGAGGCTGAAGGAGGAGGAATTTGAGGGGTTCGCCCGCTCACCGGTGAGGGAGCGAATCCAGGCGGCCTCCCAGGTCGTAAATCGCTTCTCTCGCCTGGTTCTTGCTGACGCGGATTTGGGGATGGTGCCGGGGAAGAAGGAACCCTGGCGGTTTGAGGCGGGGCCGCGCAGTCTGTTTCACCTGATTTGCTTGGATTACCTCTTTGACCTGCGGGGGACGGGAGGAGGCTTGCTGAAGCCTTGTGCCAATCGCGATGGGAGGATTCCTTGCTCCAGGTTTGCAGAGCCTGGGCGGAAGTATTGTAGTGAGCAGTGCCGATGGGCGGTAGCGCAGAGAAGGCGGAGGGCAAAGCAAGCAATCTCTTGCCAGGAGAGCGAGGCTTGATTGAAGGGCGCACTATTCGTTGGAAATCGGAGTGAAATTCGGCCCGCGAGGGAGAGAGAAAAAGGGGCAAGAAACCCAGCCATTGCAAGAGTTCGTTTGAGGTAGGGCGAAGGCGGCCTGGGTTTTGCCAGGATACACGATTTCGAGTCGTGCGCCTTCAACCGGACTCGGCCATCTCTCCGCTCTCAGTATAGGAGGCCCGCAGAGGCGAGTCAATCATGCCCATGCAGATAAAGGGGCTTGGCAAATAGCCTCCGAGGTGATATAATTTTCGTGGCAATTTCACAGACGCGAGGGTGCTATCGGAAAGGTCGGGAAAGAAGGCCTGCTTGCCAGAAAGCGAAATCTTTCGTGTTTCTTGTATTCTCTCTTTACGGACCTCCGCTAGTGGTCCTGCAAAGAGGGGTGGCGGCAATGGTCAGGCCTTCGCCTCCGTCAACATTGATTTATGACCACAGCGCGGACGCTGAAGCGCTGCTGCCGGGCCGGCTGGAGGCGCGTTGGCGTAAGTCCGCGCCTCTCAATGTTATTGTTCGCCTCAAGAATGGCTCCACCCACATTGGCCGGGTGTGTTATTTTGACTCTTCTCGCCTGACCTTGGCCGAAGAGGGACACTTGTGTGATTTGATGTATCGCGATATTGCCCATATCCTCATGGCCACCGTATCGCTCTGAAGCAATCCGCCCTTGTGCGCCATCGCTTCGCAGAAAGAATGCTTGGGTTTCTTCCCCCAGGAGGCACAGATGAACCCTTTTCGCGCCCTGGCCGTGCTTACTTCCGCGGAGAGCAAACGCCTTATCGCCAGAGGCGTAGCGGCCCTGCCGGAAGTGAAACAGGCCCTGGGAACGGGCCGGCTCATTATCGCCAATGGCACTACCAATGCTTTTGTGGCAGAGGAATTGCTCGGCATCGCCGTTCCCAAACTCCGCTATGCCGCGGGCATCGTTGCCCACGGCAAACTCGCCGTCACGGAAACCGCGCAACGGCTGCTTCCCTATGTCTCCGTTCAAGGCAGGAGGGTGAATATCTCCTGGGAGGCAGTGCTTCGGGAATTTGAGGCCGGCGATGTCTTCATCAAGGGAGCAAATGCCATTGACCACCACGGCTTTGCCGGGGTTCTCGTCGGCAGCCCGGAGGGAGGCACTATTGGGGCTTCCCTGGGAATCCTGAGCGCCCGCGGCTGCCATCTCATCGTCCCCGTCGGCCTGGAGAAACTCGTCCCCTCGGTGATGGAGGCGGCCCGCCACACCGGCATCGGCCGCATCCAGCGCGCCAGCGGTTTTCCCGCGGCGCTGGTCCCTCTTCCCACCGCTCGCGTGATTACCGAAATCCAGGCCCTCAACCTCCTTGCAGGAGTGCGCGTCTGGCATGTGGCCTCCGGGGGAATCGCGGGCTCGGAGGGCGCCGTCGTCCTCGTCATTGAAGGGGAACAGCCCGAAGTTGAAAAAGCCTTCTCGCTGATTGAATCCATAAAAGGAGAACCACCCGTAAAGCCAGAATAGGCGAGGCTATCACATACGAGAGGAGGCGGCGAAGCAAGTGAATCAGGATTGGGGACTAGGCATTGGCCTTTGGGGAATTCCGCTGATAAGCGAAGCCAGCACACGTTCCATTTCTGCGGAAAATCCTACCGGTGAACCCGGGGGTGGAGCCTGCGCTGAGCCCGGGCCCGACAATGCCGCCTCCGCCCTGGGCAAGGGATGGAAGGTGCGGCCCTGTATCACCCTGGAACCAAATTCTACAACCGCCCTCGCCGATATCGCCGGCCCAGGGATTATCCAACATATCTGGATAACTGCGAGCGAGGTCGCCTACAGGAACTGTCTTTTACGGATGTATTGGGATGACGAGGAGCAGCCCTCCGTGGAAGCCCCCCTGGGCGATTTCTTCGCCTGCGGTCACGGGGTTCGCTACAAGGTGAATTCCCTGCCCATCGCGGTCAACCCCAGCGGAGGCTTCAACTCCTACTGGCCCATGCCTTTCCGCCAGCGGGCGCGCATCAGCGTGGAAAATCAGCACGCTCGGGCCGTTGACGGCTTCTTCTATCAGATCACCTATGCCCTGGGGAAGATTGACCCACAGGCAGGTTATTTTCACGCCCAGTGGCGCCGCGCCATGACCAGCCGGGAGCGCCCCGAACACACCCTCCTGGAGGGTGTAAAGGGAAAGGGGCACTATGTGGGCACTTTCCTCGCCTGGGAGCAACTATCTGACGGCTGGTGGGGCGAGGGAGAAGTGAAGTTTTATATTGACGGCGATAAGGAATATCCCACCCTCTGCGGAACCGGCACGGAGGACTATTTTGGCGGGGCCTGGGGCTTTGGAGATACTTACTCAACAGCCTTTCTCGGTTATCCTTACTGGCGCCAGGAGCCCGGCAGGATTCCCAAACACTCCCTCTATCGCTGGCACATTCTGGACCCGATTCGCTTCCAGCAGGACTTGAGGGTTACCATCCAGGCCCTGGGCTGGTGGCCGAATGGGAAATACCAGCCCCTCACCGATGACATCGCCTCCCTCGCCTACTGGTATCAGCAGGAACCCCACGCGCCTTTTCCGGCGATGCTCCCCGTAGAGGCGCGCTGGCCCCGCTGAAAGGTAATCACCACCAAGCCATAACAATCAGAAGCGCCTGCTTCTGCCGCGGCCCAACGGGTTCATTCCCAACCGTCACATCTGACGGGCCCGCTACCGGTTTCCCAAAATCGGCAACTTGACCACGGGTAATCCAACACGCTTTACGCCAGGCCGGCGAGCACGGGATTGGCGTGCACATAGGCCAACTTCGTCAGCCAATCCTTCTCATCACGAATAACGTGATCATAGAACCGCCGCTGGAAGATTCGCCCGGAAACCCCATGTCTTTCCCGGCAGGCACGCGCAAAAATGCTATGAATGGTTCTAACGAGATTGCTGACGGAATCTTTCTTGCGCAAGGACAATATTACATGGTAATGATCCCGCATAACGACATAGCCGTGGAGGAGGAGGTCTCCGCGATCTCGTCGGGCAGCATATATCCTTGTCAGCAGTTCCGCCAGTGCGGGGTTCCTGAACAAAGCGCGACGGCCATCCAGGCAGCAGGTGAGGAAATAGGAATGTTTCGCCAGGTCAACCCGCGGCAGCCGACAGTAGCGCATGGTGGTTCAGATTCCAGCCTCGGTTCGCAGAGTCCTTCAGAAGAAGATAGCCGGACATCTGGCAGGCCGCGAAACCCAAAGCAGAGGGCAGGAGCGAATGCTCCTGCCCTACGGGTTCTCCAGGAGTAGATCCTCAACAACTTTGGCGATGGTAGGAATTGCGGTTTCGAAGGCCTCCACTAGACATGCGTCTTGGATAGATTCCCGTTGAGTTCTCGTATAGCCATGGCACTCTAACTTCTCTGCATAATCTTTGGCATCTTTCTCTTCCTTATTTACAACGAGAAATTCTACCTTTTCCCTTCTATTTCGGGTTCGCGCAAGCTGAAGGAAGTGTTCAAAGTAAATGTCTGTGGTCGGGAAACTGTGACCAATTACGATAAACATGCACGCATTCCTTAGGTCAGTATGGGCCCGCCCCCATATTCTTCGCAATTCCGGCCCATAGGGCTGCCTCAACCAGGAAGGGCCCACGATCATAGGCATACGCTGCCAACTCTCTTCGTCCTCTCCGTGATACCGACACGTCTTGTCTTTTTCAGCCCACCACGCCTCAGGAAATTTTGGCAAGTCCGCGCCTGCGCCCCAAGTTATCGGGGAACCACAGGATTCCCTCCCGCAGATACCCCAGTTGACTGAGCCATGTGGTTTCAGCAACTTGGGCGGGAAGGCCTGCGTTTTCTCGCCTCTGCGCCCTAGCCAATAGCGAAGAACTTCAAAGGCTATGGGTTTGTTGGATGGTATTGCTCGTTGATACCTCCATTTCTCAAGGCAGCAGTCAAGCGCTATGTCATAATTGAAAGTTATGAATGTAAAGGAATCGTCGTATAAGGGTCCCGGTTCACGTCCTGACTTTGAGGGAACGTGCTCAAGTGCTTCAAGAAGTCTGAAATATGCTGAGAAATGCACGGATTCATCGACATAATGTTCATCAGCTGCCACGGCCCATTTATGTGGTTTGAAAGCCGGACCTACGAGCTTCAGGTAAAGCTTCCGATTTTGTTCGATCCCGGGCACTCCGACTGTCTGTGCCATATCAAATCTGGACCAGATTGTTTCGATATTCTTCTCCGAACGCGGAATACCAATGTCGGAAAGTAGGTTTGAGAGTTTCTCTAGCTCGGCGCTCTCGCTATTCCTGCGCGCAACCTTCTCAAGGCAGTCGCGGAAATCCCGCATTAGCGGCACTCCCGCATCTTTCGATGCGCCTGCTCCGAAGAGAAACACGACTGACTCTTTTGGGTGTGATTGTTCAGACGCCATGCCTTGCTCAGTTTCGTAGGGCAGGAGCCTTCGCTCCTGCCAATCTGCGGCGGGGGGTAGCACCCCCGCCCTACAACTACTCATTCGCCTCACCCAGGCGTTGCTGCTTTGCGGCGGTTTTGGCTCGCGGGGCTTTTTTGAAGGTTACATTGGTCTGGCGCAGGGGCGGGCAGTCAATGCGTTTCCCGGCGAGGAGGGCGGCGATGGTAAGAATCTGGAGGCGGGGGTGTTTGCCGCCCCAGGGAGAATCGTAAAAACCGGCCCCGGCGGCTTCGGCGCGCATGGCCGCGGTGGGTTCTTGCATGGTAATCAAGACACCGATTTGCGCTTTCTCGCGGTTCATTACTCCGAGCAGGTCGCGGAGATGCACAACACCGGTTCGGCCGGCCTTCACGGAAATCACAATCTGCTTGGTCGGCCCGCCTTCTGCTTCATCATGAAAGTAAATGCGCCCGTCTATTCCCCTGTCTGCGCCTTTTTTCATCTCTGTCGGCCGCGCGCCGACCAACCCCAGGGCCCAATATTGGAACTGGTAGGGATCGGTTTCCGCCAGGACCTGGGCGTCAGTCAGGCAGACCGGTTCGCCGATGACATGATAGGTTTTCGCAATCTCCTCACCGAAAGCGCTTTGCAGCCGATGGCGAATCAGCGTGATGGCCAGGTAGGTGATGTCTATCCCAATCCAGCGGCGATTCAATTTCTGCGCCGCAGCAATCGTCGTTCCACAGCCGCAGAAAGGATCAAACACCACATCCCCCTCATTGCTGCTCGCCTTGATGATGCGCTCAAGCAGGTCCTCAGGTTTTTGAGTGGGGTAGCCGAGTTTTTCGCGCGAGAAACTCATGATAGCTGGCGAGTAAACATCAGTCCATACATCATCCAACGGCACGCCTTTGGGATTCTCACCCTGTCCTCCGCGTCGCTTATATCCAGGAGGATGGGGCTTGAATGGGATATGAAATACCGCCTGCTGCCTCTCGTCCCGGAGGTAGAACAGGATCACGTCGTGATTCCTGATCCAATTCCTAGCGGCGGACTTGAAGCCGGAGACCCAACCGCTGCGCCAGATTATCTCACGCCTGAAGTTGCGTCCTCCAAACACCGCGTCCATGAGCATTTTGAGGTAATGGCTGGCGGTCGGGTCGCAGTGGAGGTAGATGGAGCCTGTGGGTTTGAGCACGCGGCGGAGTTCCACCAGGCGGGGGGCCATCATGGCGAGGTAGGCGAGCATGTCATTTGTGCCCAGGAAGGTGCGGAAAGCCTGCATGACCTGGGAGACCCGGCCGCCAACCTCAACGATTTCTTCATAGGCCTTGGCTGATCCTTGATCCCAATGCCAGGTGTCGCTGAAGGCCTTTATCTGGGCGGCGGAGGCGGTTCCGGATTTTTCCTTGAAGAGGATGTTGTAGGTGGCATCGCTCTTGAAGGGCGGGTCAAGATAGACGAGGTCAACCGATTTACTGCCGATATAGCGGCGGAGGATGTCCAAGTTATCGCCGTAGTAGAGGAAGTTCTCCGGGGAAGGCATTTTGCACCCCTGAACAGATTAGTCTTCACCATAAAGACACCAAGACACAAAGAACCGCTTGCGGCGGGCGTGGGAACGCCCGCCCTACAGCGCCGAAGGCGCGTGAAAGGTTTCTTGGTGTCTTTGTGCCTTGGTGGTTATGATTCCTGCCATTTCTTCAAAATCAGGGTAGCGTTGTGCCCGCCGAAGCCGAAGGAGTTGGACATGGCCGTCTTTATTTCCGCGCGGCGCGCCCGGTTGGGCACATAGTCCAGATCGCATTCCGGGTCGGGAAATTCGTAGTTGATGGTGGGGGGAATGATGCCGTCTCTCATCGCCAAAAGGCAGATGATGACCTCAATTCCGCCCGCCGCACCCAACAGGTGGCCGGTCATGGACTTGGTGGAACTTGTTGGCACTCTGTAGGCAAAATCGCCGAAGACCCGCTTTATGGCAAGGGTCTCCGACTTGTCATTCAGCGGGGTGGAAGTGCCGTGGGCATTGATGCAATCAATCTCCGAAGGGGCCAGACCTGCATCATTCAGGGCGGCCTGCATCGCCCGGGCGGCGCCGTCTCCGGTGGGATGGCTGGCGGTCATGTGATAGGCATCTGCGGACATCCCGTAGCCAATCACCTCGCCGTAAATCCTGGCCTTCCGAGCCAGAGCGACATCCATTCTCTCCAATACCACAACCCCCGCGCCCTCGCTGATGACAAAGCCGTCGCGTTTCGCATCAAAGGGCCGGCTCGCCTTCACCGGTTCCTCATTGCGGGTGGAGAGCGCCTTCATCGCGCAGAAACCGGCTACGGCGAGGGGAGAAACCGCCGCCTCCGCGCCCCCGGCAATCATCACCTCCGCGGCCCCCCTCTTTATGATTTCCGCGGCATCCCCGATGGCATGGGTGCTGGTGGCGCAGGCCGTGGCAACATTGCTGTTGGGACCTTTTGCCCCCAGCAGCATGGACACCTGGCCCGAGGCCATGTCCCCTATCATCATAGGAATGAAAAAGGGACTTATCCGGTGGGGCCCCTTTTCCACAAGAAGGCGGTGGTTCGCCTCCCAGGTCCAGGTGCCGCCGATGCCGGAGCCGATGAGCACCCCTACGCGCTCACCGTTTTCTTCATTGATGCTCAGCCCGGCATCCTCCACGGCCATGCGGGAGGCGGCCACGGCGAACTGAACGAAGCGGTCCATGTGCTTGAGGTCGCGCCGTTCCATGAAGGCCAGCGGGTCAAAATCCTTCACTTCACCGGCGAAACGGGTGTCATAGCAAGAAGCGTCAAAAAGCGTGATGGGAGCAACCCCTGATTCCCCTCTCGTCAGGGCCTGCCACATCTTTTCTGCGCCAGTGCCCAGAGGGGAGACTGCGCCCAGGCCGGTAATGACGACTCTTTCTTCCATGTTGACGAATGAGCTCTCGCCAGGTTGAAAGCACTGCGGGCGGCTAGCACAGCCGCCCCTACAGACTCTAACGAAAGGCTGTAGGGGCGGATTTGCAATCCGCCCGAATGATCCTTGCGGGCGATTAGTAAATCGCCCCTACGGCCGTGATCGTCAGGGTCTGTAGGGGCGCATTACCATGCGCCCGAATGTTCTGCCGCCTCAGACAGGCTCTTCTGTAGCGCTTCCTCTCTGGGCAAGATAGCGTTCTATATACTCCACCGCATCCCCGACCGTGCGAATCTTATCCGCATCTTCATCCGGGATGTTCTCAATATTGAATCTCTCTTCAAAGGCCATGATGAGTTCCACCTGTGCCAGCGAGTCCGCCCCCAGGTCATCGGCAAATGATGCCTGCGGCGTAACCTCGCTCTCTTCCACACTCAGTTCCTGGGCCACAAGTTTTCTCACTTCTGTATAGATGTTCTCGTCCACCGCCTGCCTCCTCGTCTCCTCTTTCTTCTTGCGTCTATTCTCTTTACTACATAACCATGCCTCCGTCAACATTGATGACCTGCCCGGTGATATAACAAGAGGCCTCCCCGGCGAGGAAGTTCACCACCTCCGCCACCTCCTCCGGCGCTCCCAGCCTCCCCAGAGGAATCATCCCCAGCAGCCGCCGACGTGCCTCCTCCTCCAATTTATCGGTCATCGGGCTGATGATGAAACCCGGTGCCACCGCGTTCACTAAAATCCCCCGCGAGGCCACCTCCTTCGCCACCGCCTTGGTGAAAGCAATCACCCCTCCCTTGGAGGCCGCGTAGTTGGCCTGGCCGGCATTGCCCATCAGCCCCACAACCGAGGCGATGTTGATGATTCGCCCGCGGCGTTGTTTCAGCATCGGCCTGAGCGCCGCCCGGGTGCAGAGAAAGGTGCCCTTCAGGTTGACATCAAGCACACTCTCCCATTCCTCCTCCGACATCCGCATCAGGAGCGCATCCCGCGTTATCCCGGCATTGTTCACGAGAATGTCCAGCCGACCGAACTCCGCCAGCACCTTTCCCATCATCGCATTTACCTGGCCAGCATCGCAAATGTCCGCAGCCAGCGCGCACGCTTTTCTTCCCAGCGCGCGTATCTCCTCCGCCACACCTTCCGCTTCTCCTGCTCCCTGGGCAATATCATTCACTACCACATCCGCCCCGCTGCGGGCAAGACGAAGTGCTATCGCCCTTCCCAGGCCCCGCCGGGCGCCGGTAACAAGCGCCACTTTCTCTTGCAAGGTCAAGTCTTCCATTTCTCTTCGGAATTGCCGCGCGGGTTTATCTGCGCTCTGTCGCCTGCCTTCGCGCCGACCCGTCATTGCCTTCTATGCTGCTGCCTTCTCCCCCACCACAGAAATCACCTGCTGGAGGCTCTCCGGCTCTCCGCTGGGCAAAGCCTGCGCCTCCCCAAGGGTCCGCCGCACAAGTCCGCAGAGCACCTCCCCGGGGCCCACCTCCACAAAAACCGCCGCCCCCAGTCGCGCCATCCTTCGCACGCTCGCTTCCCACAACACCGGACTGGTCATCTGCGCCATCATTGCCTGGCGAATCGCCTCGGGCCTTCTTACCGGCCGGGCGCTAACATTGCAGACCACCGGAGGTTGTGCTGTTGCGAGGTTCAAGCGCGCGATTTCCTGTCGGAAAAGGCGCGCCCCTTCCTCCATAAGGGGAGAATGGAAAGCCCCGCTCACCCGCAGCGGAACCGCCCTTCC
>Ga0315314_1004105_pt1 | contig 11064 bp, 9 predicted proteins | sample TDP9_MG_FD_203631 | JGI IMG/M metagenome (GOLD analysis project Ga0315314, IMG submission 203631) | Freshwater sediment microbial communities from Lake Towuti, South Sulawesi, Indonesia - TDP9 | ecosystem: Environmental > Aquatic > Freshwater > Lake > Sediment | place: Indonesia: South Sulawesi... | reverse complement strand
GACGTTGTGAACTTCTTTGATGTCATTGATCCAGGTGATCCTTCCGTCCCTCCTCGCTTTCGCTGCGAGAAGTGCGGGGGAGAAATGTTACCGGTTTAAATTCGCCCGAAGGGCGCTTTGTTCTTGACATCCTTTTCCGTTTTTGGTACAAAAAAGTGTAAACGTTTGCAGGTTCTAAGGCGGTCCTTAAGAGGTGGCCCATTTTTTCTGCAATGGCGGCAAGCGAGAATTAGCCTAAAGCGAAGATCGGAGAAGGTCAGGGCGGGAAAGATGCAAAAAGGGAAGGGGTCACGGGCCGTGACCATCAATGACATCGCTCTGGAAGCAGGGGTTTCTACGGCCACGGTTTCCCGCACGCTGAGGGGGAAAGAATGGGTGAGTGCTGAAACCAAGGAAAAAATCTTCCGGGTTGCCAAGTGGCTCAATTACCATCCCAACTTACAAGCCCGTGCGCTGGTTTCCAAAAAGCCTAATGGGGTGGAAATCGTGATTCCCCAAACGGCGGAGTTCGCCTTCTCGAACCCCTTTTATGCTGAAAATATCAAGGGAATCGCTAAAAGAGTAGAAGAAAGTGGCCATCATCTTGTTTTTTCGTTTGCCGGAGATGACGGTTATGCCCGGATGTATCAAAATCGCTTGGTGGCTGGGATTATCGTCCTAGGGCACCGCATCGATGATCCATGGATCGAACAGGCCCGCAAGATGAAGGTTCCCATGGTTCTAATTCCCGGGTACCCCCAGTCCAATAGCATACCCAGCGTGGATATGGATAATATCGAAGGGGCTCACCAGGCCGTGGATTATTTGGTTGGTCTGGGCCATCGACGAATCGCCTTTATCAACGGAGCGATCAATTCCAGATACAGTATTGATCGCCTCAAGGGCTACCGCAGCGGCCTTGAAAAAAACAATCTCCCTTTTCAAAGGAACCTGGTTTTTGAGTCGGATTTTACGCAAGAGGGTGCTTATTGGGTCGTGAAGAAGATCCTTTTGGGGCCCAAAATTCCCACCGCGGTCCTGCTGATCAATGATCACAGTGCCTTGGGGGTCTTAAAGGCGGTCAAAGAATCGACCTATCAGGTTCCTCAAGATATTTCCATCGTCGGCTTCGGGGACGTTCCTTTCGCCTCCATGATCCATCCTCCCCTGACAACGGTCAGAGAACCCTCCCAAGAAATCGGCTATGCGGCAGCAAGCATGTGCTTGAAACTTATCCAGGGGAAGCGGATTCCCCAAAGGCATTTAACATTGCCTATGGAATTAATTGTTAGGGAGTCTACCGCTCCACCTTCAGAGCCCCTGCGTAAAAAGATTCGATGAAAGCTTGATTGGCAAATCGAAATTTAGATTCTAACGATCACCCCAGGGGTTCTGAGAGTTTGTCCACCGAGTTAAACAAACGTGCACCAGTCGGAGACGATTAAGCGATTCTAAACAGGGCCCCTGCCAGGGAGAATGGGACGTGGCACCACCTGTGCCGTTTAAGATGATGGCGTAAAAGGGAGGGATTAGCTTAATTGAAGCGTGGAATTCTCCTATTCACGCTGAACCAATACAATCTCTCCTTAAACCTTCCATTGCGTCACAAATTCTGCGAAGGAGCCACCTGATATAGGTGGGCCGAAGGAGGTGATAAATGAAACAGACATAGAGCATAGCATCGCAAAAGAAATATCTATCTGTAGATGGTGACTTCTAATAAGCTCGGGAATCGGATCATAATATGCAGCAAAGAAGGAGGCAAAAAATGAGCACAAAAAAGAAAATGACTAGGCGATCGTTTCTGAAAAAAACCGCGGGAAGTATTGTAGCGGCCGGTCTGGCAACTCCATTAACGGAAATATTATCGTTTGGCAAGGAAGAAATTGTTGTTAGGGCTGCTATGTCCATGGCACATTTTAGCGCCATAGATCCACACACTGCCAATGAACACACAGGCTATACAGTTGTTGCCGCAATGCATAATAGTTTGGTCCGTAATCCTCCAGGCGGGGCTTCTGGTGATCCCAAGGCGTTAGAAGGTGATCTGGCCCAGAAGTGGGAACATAATAAAGATATGACGGAGTGGACTTTCTATCTAAAGGAAGGGATCCAATGGCAGAAAGGTTTCGGTGAATTTACGGCAGAGGACGTACAATTTTCTATTGAGCGAGTTAAAAATCCAAAAACGGGATGTGCCTGGCTTAAGAGGTTCGAAAAAGTTGATGTAAAGGTGGTTGATAAATATACGGTAAAGATGAAAACACCGTCTCCCGATCCCCTATTCCTCACAAAGGTACTCGACTGGCAGACCGGAAATATTGCTTGTAAAAAAGCAGCAGAAAAACTGGGTGAATTATTCTCCGTCAATCCGGTAGGTACAGGACCATTCGAGTTAAAGGAATATCGGCCCGGAGATCGAGCTATTCTTGTTCCCTTCAAAGATCATTTCCGCTGGAAGAAAGGCGAAGTCCCTTACACCAATATCGATAGAATTGAAATTGTCCTCTACGGGGATGAAACCGCAGCAGATACTGCTCTCTGGGGGGGCACAGCCCATTTAATGCAGGCAGAAAGTGGTTTCAAGCCTCGGAGTGAATTAGCCAAGGCAAAAGGTATAAATTCATGGAAACTGTGGCCATCAGTGCCATGCATCGTCCGCTGTAATTTTGATATACCCCCCTTAAATGACATAAGAGTTAGAAAAGCAATAGCCCATGCCCTTAACCCTAAAGAAGCAGCTAAAATATTGGGTCAGGGCACGGACTTCGCGTTATATTCCAACACTCCCTATCCTTCAAAAGAACCTTTTGGTATTTATGGTGGGCTGGATCTTGATAATCCGATATATCCGTACGACCCTGAGAAATCAAGAAGGTTATTGGCCGAAGCAGGATATGCTAAAGGATTAGATCTGGGTAACGTTTACTCTGGACCTTGGGGATCTTGGAAAGTGTTGTACGAGATCATACAGAATCAGCTTTCGCAAGTGGGGATCAAATTCAATCTAAATATCTTAGAGGCTCCCAGCTTTTTTAAACTTGCAAGGGGCGGAAGTAACCCACTTCCCATTTATCAGGCTTATCGTTTCCCGGATGCTAATTACTATCTCGATGAGTTCTTACACTCGCGGAACTTCCCAGGTCAAAACATGGGACATTTCAAGAATGATAAATTTGACCAGTTGGTGGATAAAGCATGGACTGAAACAGATCCTGGCAAGCGGGTAAAGATGTTGCAAGAAGCTCAGTTGATAGCCCTGGAAGACGCTGCTGGAATGCCATTTACACAAATGTATGTGATGCTATTGGGAAATCCGCGTGTAGATTTCGGTTATCCGAGTGGAGATCCAGCAAAAACTGGAATGGCTAAAACCTGGAATCAATACCACAAAATTTCTGAAAGGATCCGTTGGAGAACATAAAACGACAACCCCTCTGACCCTCCCCTTAGAAGGAGGGCCAGGGGGCAATAACTCAAAAGCAGCTCTTTATTAATTTCGCTTTGTAAAAAAATTAGGATGGGAGGCATCGGCAATCCTTGGATATATAATAAGAAGATTACTCTGGACGATTGTCGTCATGTTTGGGGTAGTGACAATTGTCTTTTCTGTGATGAGAGTAGCCGGAGGGGATCCAACATATACGATCCTTGGTCATTATGCCTCACCCGAAGCCCAAGAGGCATTGCGTCACAAACTTGGCTTAGATCGCCCTTTGCATGTCCAATATTTCGATTATCTGCGGAGGTTGGCCACTTTCGATCTAGGCTACTCTCTGCTCCAGAAAGTACCTATAACTGGTTTAATTGCTTACAATATTCGATTCACTCTCGAACTATCCATTGCAGGATTCTTAGTTGCTCTTATGGTCGGTTTGCCTTTGGGCATTATTGCTGCATGCAACCCTAATGGCAAAATTGACCACCTTGTTAGAATAATTTCTCTTATTTTTCCCTCAATGCCCCCATTTTATATCGGCATCATTTTCATTCTAACCCTTGCCATCATGTATCCGCTTTTCCCTCCAAGCGGCGGAGGGGAGCTGGGGGATTTTTGGGGAAGAATGTATCGGTTAATATTACCCGCTTTCAGCTTAGGATTATTTGTATCAGGAATAATAAGTAGAATTACACGAGCTAGCATGTTAGACACTTTAAAGAAGGTTCACGTTACTGTAGCAAGATCAAAAGGACTGCCGGAATTCACTACTATTATGAAACATGTTTTTCGCAATGCTCTCATTCCAATCGTTACAACAGCAGGCATGCTACTTGCTGGCATATTAGCTGGAACGGTGATGACCGAGATTGTTTTTGGTAGACCAGGGCTTGGTAAACTACTAGTCCTATCTGTGAATTCGCGTGACTACCCGGTAGTTGAGACTCTACTAGCTTTATATGCTCTGATCGTTGCTTTCGCAAATTTAGGGGTTGACTTGGTGTATGCCCTAATTGATCCAAGAATAACATACGATTAAGATTATTGCGAGCCATTTCAAAGATCTTACCTGAATGAATAACTTAATAAAAATAGGCTTATCGATTATTTTAGCATTAGTCTTGTTGACATTTCTTGTGCCTATATTCTGGCCCTATTCACCATATAGACAACACTCAGAAGCCGTACTTAAACCACCATCTGCTGGCCACTGGTTTGGAACAGATGAGGCCGGTAGAGATCTCTTTGCACGCGTAAGTATTGCGATCGGTATTTCCTTGTCAGTGGGCGCACTCTCAGTACTTATTGGGGCCGTCGTCGGGATTCCTTTTGGTACTGTATCAGCTTTTTCCGGAGGCGCCCCTGATATATTGATGCAAAGAGGCGTTGATATTTTTATGTCCTTTCCTCTGCTCATAATGGGGCTAATGTTTATTGCTGCGGTTGGCTCGGGATTATGGCCCTTAGTCTTGGCCATTGGTATAGCGCAATCACCACGTTTTGCAAGAATGGCTCGAGGATGCACCTTAGCAATTAAAGAATCTGAATTCATTGAAGCATCACGTTCTTTTGGGGCAAGCAATACTCATATCATGTATAAACACATTTTAAGAAACATCACTGGGCCCTTGATCGTACAATCTGTATTGTTTCTTTCTGATGCCATCATGGTGGAAGCTGGTCTTAGCTTCCTAGGATTAGGTATTCAACCACCCACTCCAACATTGGGCAACCTCATTCGAGGAGGGGTTTCTTTTCTAGAAATAACTCCTTGGATCAGTATTATACCAGGTGCATTTCTATCCGTAATGATTATGGGATTACATCTATTAGGGGATGGGCTAAGAGATCGACTGGCACCTGAATTTAGGTAATACGGGTACGTCTCGGCCGGGCGTCCTCTAATGATAGGGTCTCCCGAAAAACCCTGAGTTTACTCAGCGAGAGGTTGGGCAAAGTCTTGATGGCGAAAAAAATGATGGCCCCTCCGCCGGGGAGAAGCCGTATGATTCTCCTCAAAAGCAAAGGGCAAGGGAAGTTCTGCGCTGAATGAGCTGGAGGGGTAAATCATGGACGAAGAATTGAAGCTAGGCCTCTTTAAAAGTCTGCTCCTGGCTCGCGTATTCGAGGAGAAAAAGATTGAACTGGCCAAAGAGATCGGGCAGGTGGACATCGGCCCCACTTCCTGCTACGGGCAAGAAGCCATTCCCGTCGGCTTTTGTTTCGGGCTGAATAGGGATGATTTCATCCTGCCCTCGATCCGCTCGGCCTGGGCGGCCGATCTTACGAAAGGACTGCCCCTAAAACCCATCGCTGCGGAGATGTACGCCAAGGCAAGTGGGTTCAGCAAGGGCCGGGAAATTTCTTCTCATATTACCTACCCCGAACTGGGGATATACGGGGGAACTGGCGTCCTGGGCAACAACATCACCGTGGCCGCCGGGATCGCCCTCGCCGCCAAGTACCGTAAAACGGGTCAGGTGGCGATTTGCTTCATGGGAGATGGGGCTTCCAACCGAGAGGAGTTCTTCACCGGCCTCAACTTCGCCGCTCTAAAAAAACTGGCGGCTATCTTCGTCGTGGAAAACAACCAGATCGCGGAGTTCACCTTTTACCAGAAGTTCATGCCCATAAAGGATATCGCCGATCGGGCTAAGGCCTTCGGCATTCCGGGGTTCGTGGTTGACGGCAACGATCTCATGGGCGTCTATACGACCGCCCAGGAGACCATCCGCCGCGCCAGGGCGGGCGAGGGACCGTCCCTGGTGGAATGTAAAACCTGCCGGGTTCGCCCCATGTCTGAACTGGGAGACCCCGGGAGGGGCCTGCCCCCGGAGCTGATTGCCGAATGGCGAGAGCGGGACCCGGTGCGAAGAATGCAGGAGCACCTGCAGCAGATCAGGGTCTTGACGGAAAAGGATTCCCGGGAATTGCGGGATAAATTGCGGAAGGAAGTGGATGCGGCTTTTCAATTCGCCAGGAAGGACACTTATGCTCCCCCCGAGGAGGTTTTCAAGGACGTTTACCAGGAAGGAGGGCTGCTGGAATGAGGCAGATTACCTACCGGTCCGCGATCCAGGAAGCATTGCGGGAAGAAATGACCTGGGACCCGAACGTCATTCTGCTGGGTGAGGATATTGGCCCGGGCGGGGTTTATGGGGTGACCGAGGGGCTGCAGGAGAGATTCGGGGAAGAACGTGTCATTGACATGCCCATCGCCGAAACAGCCATTGTGGGTGGGGCCATCGGCGCGGCGCTCAATGGCCTGCGGCCAGTTGCCGAGATCATGCACAGCGATTTCATCCTGGTGGCCATGGATGGAATCTGCAACGTGGCCGCCAAGCTGAGGTTTGCCTCGGGGGGAAAAGCCTCCGCCCCCATTACCATTCGTGCGCCTTCCGGGGCATCGGGCCACGGGCTCCATCACGGGCAAAGCCTGGAGGCCTGCTTCCTGAACGTCCCAGGGTTGAAGCTGGTGATGCCTTGCACCCCGTATGACGCAAAAGGGCTGCTGAAGGCCTCCATCCGGGATAATGATCCGGTGATCTTTTTCGAGCACAAATACAGTTATGAAGTGGAGGGCGAAGTGCCGGAGGAAGAATACACGATCCCCCTGGGCCGGGCCGATGTGAAGCGGCTGGGCAAAGACGTGACTCTGATCGCTCTCGGCGGGATGGTTAGGCAAGCCCTGGAGGCGGCGTCCGATCTCAGTATGGAAGGCATCGATTGCGAAGTTGTGGACCCCCGGACGATCCTTCCCCTGGACCAGAAAACGATTTTGGATTCAGTCGCCAAGACCCGGCGGGTGGTGATCGTGCACGAGGCACCCAAGACGGGCGGCATCGGAGGCGAAATCGCCGCCATGATTGCGGAAAAGGCTTTCGGGGATTTGAAGGCGCCCGTAATGCGGGTGGGAGCGCCCTTCACGCCCGTTCCCCGCAGGCCCTATGAAAAAATCTACCTGCCGGACAAATTGAAGATTGCCCACGCCGTCAGAAAGATTATGGCGTAGGATCGGAGGAAGAAATGCGCCTTCTGGACAACAAAATTGCCCTCGTCACCGGAGGGAGCTCGGGGATCGGCCGGGCGGCGGCGCAGATCATGGCCCGGGAGGGGGCCCGGGTCGTGGTCGCGGACATTGCCCAGGAGGGCGGTGAAGAGACTGCGGCCCTTATCCGTCGTCAGGGTGGGGAAGCCGCTTTTGTCCGGGCGGATGTGGCGGACGCGGCCCAAGTCGAGGCCCTCATCCGGCAGACCGTTGCCCTTTATGGACGGCTGGACTGCGCCCTGAATAACGCCGGGATCTCGGGAGATGTGGCGGCTACGGCCGATTGCACTCTGGAGGATTGGGAACGGGTCATGCGGGTGAATCTGTTTGGGGTCTGGTATTGCATGAAATTTGAAATTCCCCAGATGCTCAAGAGTGGGGGAGGAGCCATTGTGAACACCTCCTCCATTTCCGGGCTGCACGGCGTGCGCAACCAGGCAGCCTATTCGGCCAGCAAGCACGGGGTGATCGGGTTGACCAAAACGGCCGCCCTGGAATACGGCAAGGCGGGCATCCGGGTCAATGCCCTGTGCCCGGGATGGACCGTCTCCGGCATGACCCGGAGAAAAGAGGCCCACGATACGGATCCCGCTTTCCTTTCCAATTATGCCGTAGGCCGCGCCGGCACCCCCGAGGAAGTCGCGGAGGCCGCGGTGTGGTTATGTTCCGATCGGGCTTCTTTCATTAACGGGCATGCCCTGATCGTGGATGGGGGCCGTATGGCCCTATAAGAATGAGTCTTTCCGTGAACCGAATTCGCTCCTTCATAGACAAGGGCGCTCCTATTCACGTAAAAGGCAGATCTGTCTATGCTCGTGGCGGGGAAAAGCGGCTTCTTATCGGTTCAATTTAATATAGGAGTAGAAGGTGCCGTTACTTGAGGTAAGAGGGCTAAAAACTTATTTCTACACCGAAGTTGGTGTGGTGCGAGCTGTGGATGGTGTTGATTTTACCATAGAACCTGAAAAGACGCTGGGTATTGTCGGCGAAAGCGGGTGCGGGAAAACGATGACCGCGCTCTCCATTCTGAGGTTGATTCCCTCGCCGCCTGGTAGAATTGAAGCCGGGGAAATACTCTTCTATCGGAACGGGGAGGTGGTTGATCTAACCAAACTCAACCCTAGAGGAAGACAGGTGCGCTCGATTCGGGGAAACGAGATTGCCATGATCTTTCAGGAGCCAATGACCTCTTTGAATCCGGTTTATAGCATCGGCAATCAAATCATGGAAAACATCATGCTTCACCAGCACCTGAGCAAACGGGCGGCACGGGATAAGACCATCGAAATGCTTAAAGCGGTAAGAATCCCTCTTCCTGAACAGCGGATCGACGAGTACCCTCACCAGTTATCCGGCGGAATGCGCCAGCGGGCGATGATCGCCATGGCGCTGTCCTGCAATCCCGCCCTGCTGATTGCCGACGAACCGACTACAGCCCTCGACGTGACGATTCAGGCGCAGGTTTTGGAATTGATGAACGACCTGCGAAGGGAGTTTAAGGCAGCCATCTTGTACATCACCCATGACCTGGGGGTGATTGCCAGCATGGCCGATGATGTGGCAGTTATGTATCTCGGAAAAATCGTAGAAATCGGGCCGGTGCGGCCGATATTCCGTAATCCCAGACATCCGTATACCCAGGGGCTAATGAATTCTATCCCCTCGGTGACATCTAGAAAGAAAAAGCGCCTAGTCGCCATCGATGGAATCGTTCCGGATCCGCTTGAGGCCCCGCAGGGATGTGGATTTGGCCCGCGATGCCCGAGAGCGGAAGAGGTCTGTGCGAGGGAAATCCCTGTCCTGCGGGGAGTGGCGCCCGGACATCGGGTGGCCTGTTGGTTGGCGCATAACCAATGAAGGAGAGCCATTGTCTGCTGATAACTTCTTACTGGAAGTGAAGCATTTGAAGAAGTACTTCCCCGTCCGTAAGGGCTTTCTCAGAAGAGTCGTCGCCCAGGTCAGGGCGGTCGATGACGTCAGCCTGTGCATCAAGGAAGGAGAAACGTTCGGATTGGTCGGTGAAAGTGGTTGCGGCAAGACGACAACCGGCCGGGCCATTCTAATGTTGACCGAGCCAACTTCAGGCGAAATTCTTTTTCGCAGTAGGAAGCTCGCCACAGGAAACGAGCTTTACACAGTCATAGACATCTCCAAGGCGTCAAAAAAAACGCTTAAGGTATTGCGCAAGGAGATGAAAATTATTTTCCAAGACCCGTATTCGTCACTAAACCCCCGCATGACTGTATTAGAGATCATCGGTGAGCCGATGGTGATACATCGTACGGCCACCGGTAGCGAGAGGGAGGATCGGGTCCGTGAGCTATTGCAAGCCGTGGGACTAAAGCCCGATCATATGCGGCGTTATCCCCACGAATTCTCCGGGGGGCAGCGCCAGCGGATCGGAATCGCACGGGCTCTGGCCCTGGATCCTAAGCTGGTTGTGGCAGACGAACCAGTCTCTGCGCTGGATGTCTCTATCCAGGCACAGGTGATTAACCTTCTGGAAGATCTGCAAGAGAGGTTTCAGTTAACATATCTCTTCATTGCCCACGACCTTTCAATCGTCAAGCACATCAGTAACCGAGTGGCGGTGATGTATCTGGGCAAGATTGTCGAGCTGGCCGCGACGGAGGAACTGTTCTCAAATCCAAAGCATCCCTATACCGAGGCACTGATGTCGGCGGTCCCTATTCCGGATCCCGATTATGAGACACATCGGATCAAACTCGAAGGAGACGTCCCCAGCCCGGTCAATCCTCCTTCCGGTTGCAACTTTCATCCACGCTGCCACTATGCCAAAGAAATTTGCAGCGTCCACATGCCGGAATACCGAGAGGTAGGCCAAGAACACTTTATCACCTGCCATTTTGCCGACATCCTCAACCTGAGGCCAATTCAAATTTGACTCCTTGCGTATATCCGTCGAATCCTGGAGCATATGAAGGAGAATGAAAAATTCAATCCATCAAATACCCTCCCGAGATGTTAAGCGCCTGGCCAGTAATCCCTCCAGCTTTTTCCGATGAAAGAAATACGGCCATATGGGCAACCTCTTGGGGCTCAAGAAGTCGCTGAATTGGGTTGCATGATCGTTCGATTTCCTCCAGCGATATCCCCTTCTGCTCTGCGTCATGTTTGAGTCTGCGCACGCCAAACGTGGTGCGGATATGACCAGGACAGATAGCATTTACAGTGACCCCACTGGGGGCCACTTCGAGTGCGGCTGTACGGGTAAGCCCAATAAGCCCGTGTTTGGATGAGCAGTATGCACCCCCCTGTTTAAGGCCCATCTTCCCCGCCACGGAGGAAATATTGATGATTCGTCCCCACCCGTGCGCTATCATGGGAGGAAGGAAGGCCTTCATCAAAAGGTACGGGACAGTGAGGTTCACAAAAAGGCTCAGATCCCAGAAATCGTCGTCATATTCACTGATGGGCTTTGGATTCTGCCCACTGCCGATCCCGGTATTATTAACCTGAATCCTGCGTGACTTTTTAGTTTATCAAATGGGCAGACCCTTGAAAACACTGCTTCTGAAGCTTTACAGAGCTCATTTTAGGCATTACAATTATACCCAACCAGCGGTTAGGCATAATT
>Ga0315314_1004104_pt1 | contig 11065 bp, 10 predicted proteins | sample TDP9_MG_FD_203631 | JGI IMG/M metagenome (GOLD analysis project Ga0315314, IMG submission 203631) | Freshwater sediment microbial communities from Lake Towuti, South Sulawesi, Indonesia - TDP9 | ecosystem: Environmental > Aquatic > Freshwater > Lake > Sediment | place: Indonesia: South Sulawesi... | reverse complement strand
CGCGGCGCGTTTTGCTGATCTTTGTTTTGAAACCGCAGAAAGGGTGAAGCCTGAGGCTGACTTGTTGAGGAATATGGCCCAAGTGGAGTCAGGCGTACGCCTTAAGTTTACAATTTTGGGATCGGCTATAAGCATGTGTCTGATCAGTGTCGGCGGTTTTCTTAGCTGGCGTATTTTCAAGCGCCGTTACTATCAGCGGGTTTCAAGAATGAAGCCAGAGGTGCCTTCTGATGAGCCTTGAGGACTATCGCACTCTATTTGTAGTAACTATCTTGGGTCTCGTGTTGATCGCCGCCTTGCCTACGGTTAGTATGGCGGTATCTATTCCCAGTGGTGCCGAAAGATTTTCTGAGCTTTGGGTTCTTGGTCCAACACGTATGGCAGATGGTTATCCGTTTACCGTTCGGGTCGGTGAGCAGTATCGCCTTTTTGTTGGCATGGGCAATCATATGGGTTCTTCGACGTATTACGTGGTTTATGTGAAGTTTCGCAATCAAACACAGTCTCTTCCAGATACCCTAAGTGCTATGCCTAGTCCCCTGCCTCCGCTTTATGACCTTCGCGCCTTTGTTGGGGATGGCGCAACATGGGAAGCCCCTTTAAACTTCAGCTTCTTGGAGGTCTCACGCTTTGAGAATTCTTGTCTTGTAGGTCGCGTGTCTATCAACGGTGTGGATTTCTCAGTTGATTGTCCTTCGGAATGGGATTCGGAGAATGACGGGTTTTATTATCAGTTGTTTTTCGAGCTTTGGCTATACGATACGTCACTGCAACGATTTCAGTATCATAACCGTTTTGTTGGGATCTGGCTGAATATGACGGGTTGATTCTGCTAAGAAAATGCAATTTGAAACCTGTTTATGCTTCAGATCGAAACTGTGGAATCCTGTTCCCATTTAGAATATGGTTCGAAGAAAGACAAAACGCTTTTCGACAATAGGTTTCGTAGACGCGATAGGTGTTGCTAGTAGATGAGGATCCACTCAAAGATTTTGGTGACGGGTGGGGCTGGTTTCATTGGCAGTCATCTTGTGGATAGGCTATTGGCTGAGGGATTTGAAGTTACGGTTTTGGATAATTTCTCCTCTGGGCGAATGCGGAATATTTCACGTCACAAGGATTTGAGGAAGTTTCATTTGGTGCAGGGAGATGTTAGGGATGTTGGCGTGGTCAAGAAGGTTGCCGAAGATGTGGATGCGGTTTTTCACGAGGCTGCTTTGGTGGATGTAGCACTTTCAATGAGAAATCCGCTTTTATTTAATGACGTTAATGTATTGGGGACGCTTAATCTGCTTGATGCCTTTCTAGATTCTAATGTCAAACGTTTCATATTTGCTTCTTCAGCTGCTGTATATGGAAACTCGAAGCCTGCGAAGAAAAGCGAGAACATGCGCCTTGCGCCGATCTCACCGTATGGGGTTTCGAAGCTTGCTGCAGAAAACTACATTCGAGTCTTCAATGAGATATACGGCTTGGAAACTGTTTCGCTGCGATATTTCAATGTGTATGGGCCTAGGCAGGGTCTCGCCTCTAGCTATAGTGGAGTGATAACAGCTTTTATAGGTCGATTGTTGAACCGTCAAGCACCCATTATTTATGGGGATGGAAATCAGACTAGAGATTTTGTGCATGTGGATGATGTGGTTTCAGCGAATATGCTTGCCTTAGAGAGCAAGAATGCAGTTGGCGAAATGTTTAACGTTGCCAGCGGCACCGCAATCACGGTATATGAATTGGCAAGGATTTTGCGGCGAATCACAGATGCCGAGCGTTTGGAGCCCATCTTTACTGAGCAAAGGCCGGGTGACGTTAGACACTGTTCAGGTGATATCAGCAAAGCTGGAGATCTCCTCGGGTATTACCCGAAAATCAAGCTTGAGGATGGTCTACCGAAACTGGTCAAATATCATCTACAAAAGTGGGATAGGCAATGAGAATCGCGGTTGTTGGAGGAACAGGATATGTGGGTCTGACTACGGCAGTCTGTTTGGCTGCTGAGGGCCACACAGTTTATTGTGTAGGGAGAAGCCGGGACAAGATTCGACGATTGCTTGCTGGAAGTCCGATAATATACGAGGAATCATTGGAAGAATTGCTGAAAGAGACTTTGGGGAAGGGCTTTTTCATTCCTTCAACAGAATTGCGGGATGCGGTTCGAAACTCTCAAGTGTCTTTTATCTGTGTTGGTACCCCAAGCCGAGATGATGGAAGCATAGACTTGTCGCAAGTTGAGGATGCTTCCAAAGGGATTGGTTTGGCTCTGAGAGAAGATGATGAATACAAAGTGGTTGCGGTGAAGAGCACCGTTGCACCTGGAACCACCGAAAGTCTGGTGGTGCCAACGATAGAGAAGTTTTCCCAAAAGGAAGCAGGAGTTGAGTTTGGCGTTTGCATGAATCCGGAATTTTTGAGAGAGGGACGGGCTGTCAAAGATTTTCTGTTTCCGAAAGATACAGGCATAGTTATAGGCGAATTGGACAGAAGGTCTGGCGATGTTCTCTTTGACATTTACAAGAGATTTGATGCGGAAATTCTCAGGACAAGTGTTAGGGTTGCTGAAATGATAAAGTACGCGCGAAATGCCTATCTTGCCAAGGACATTTCCTTTGCAAACGAAATAGCTAACATTTGTCAAGAGCTTGGAGTCGACTACCTCGAAGTTAAGAAGGGTTTAGAGATGGATAGCAGAATCGGAGGAGGAAGGTTTCTGAATGCTGGAGCCGGGTTCGGTGGTTCATGCTTTCCGAAGGATGTAAAGGCTTTGGTAGCAAAGGCAAGTGAAATCGGAGTTGACCCGAAAATGCTTAAGGCCGCGCTGGACGTGAATGACGTCCAGCCTCATAAGCTGATCGAGATGACTAGACGGGCTGTTGGTGAAGTAAAGGGTAAGAAGATTGCTGTTCTAGGGTTGTCTTTCAAGCCCGGCACCGATGATATGAGGGAGGCACCTTCAATAAAAATCGTAAACACTCTTCTCAATGATGGAGCTTTTGTTTGCGCCTATGATCCTAAGGCTTTGGATAATGCAAGAAGAATTTTTGGGGATAGAATATTTCATGCTGAGAAATCTGAGGAGGCTTTGAGTCACGCGGACGCTTGTCTTATAGTGACTGAGTGGCCTGAGTTTGCGGATCCGAACATTTATGGTTGCATGCGGGGCAAAGTGATTGTCGATGGCAGACGAGTGTTAGATCCCAATATGCTTGCCCCAGGTTTCGTATATCATGCAGTTGGCTTTCCTGAGGCTGTGAAAACATGATTGTGAGACAACTTTGCAGGACGAGTTGTGAACGAAGTCAGATCGGGCATTCGCTGGGATAGGCCTGTCGTGATAGTGGGCGAAGCTGGCTCTATGGTAAATTATCTAGTGAGATGATACGATGCAAGTGAATGTCGTTAAGGAAGATGTGGATTCTCTTGCCAAGTGCTTGAGTGGGCAAGGGATAGATTTTGGGGATCGGTCGGTTCTTGTGACGGGCGGGGCGGGTTTCCTCGGTTCGTATATATGCGATGTGCTCGTTAAGCAGGGAGCGCAAGTCACTTGCATCGACAATCTTAGCAGCGGCAGAGTAAAGAACATTCAACACCTTAAGGGACTAGACACCTTTGAACTCATTGAGCACGACATTTCTCAGCCGACATTCCTTAGTAAGCAGATAGATGTGGTGATGCATCTTGCGAGCAGGGCCTCGCCCTTCGAGTTCGCTAGGTTTCCGATCCAGATCATGAAGGCAAACACCCTAGGCACTTGGGTGGCTCTCGGGATCGCGAAGGAACACAATGCTAGACTAGTTTATACATCATCGTCAGAGATTTATGGAGATCCTGACCCTGAAAATATCCCAACACCGGAAACATATCCAGGTAACGTTAACCCTGTGGGGCCAAGATCGTGTTACGACGAGGCCAAGAGAGCTGGGGAGGCCTTCATAAACGCGTACAGGATTCAGCACCGACTGGACACTCGAATACTGAGGGTTTTCAATGCGTTTGGCCCTCGGATACGTCCAGGTGACGTTTACGGTAGGGTGATACCCCGGTTTATTGAACAAGCTCTTGGTGGTCGTCCGCTCACAGTTTTTGGGGATGGGACGCAGACTAGGTCCTTTACCTATGTATCGGACATGGTGGAGGGGGTGCTGAAGGCGGCGTGGGTAGCTGAGGCTTCTGGGGAGGTGGTCAATCTTGGGAGCGGCGTGGAGACGCGGATTATTGACTTGGCGAGGATGATTTCGGAGCTGACGGGTTCTGGGTCTGAGATTGAGTTTCACCCCCTACCGGTTGACGATCCGAGAAGGAGGTGTCCAGACGTAGGTAAGGCGAGGAAGCTTCTAGGATGGGGGCCGAAGACTGGTTTGAAGCAGGGTCTCGTAAGAACCGTCAGTTGGTTTCGTGGGCGGATAGGCTAGAGGGTCACCGTATTCTGTCTCGGTTAATCTAGCATGTAGTAACAAGTTTTGGCCGGTGGTCTCAACGAAGAGTGTAATCTTAGCTGCTGGCGAAGGTACGAGGATAAGGACGATCACGTATGGGGCATTTCCCAAGGAGCTTCTTCCTATTGGGAATGTTCCGACGATTCGCTTTCCGATTGAGGCGCTTAAGCTTGCTGGTATCAGGGATATTTTGGTGGTGATTGCTCCCCAGACGAAGCATGGGATTATTGACGGTCTTCAGAGTGGGGGGAGGTTTGGTGTGAATATTTGCTATGTGGTTCAGGAGAGAACTGGAAAGGTTCCGGTGGGCATTGGTCCGGCCATACTTTCGGCGAGAGGCTGGATAGGAAGTGGTGAGGATTTTGTTGTGGCCTTAGGAGATTCCATACTTTGCGATTTTTCGTCTATGAATCCGTTGGACTGCCTCAAACCCTTGTTGAAGGTTCATGCGTTAATGAATCCTGTGGCAACGGTCCTCGTGCATGCGACGAATTCGGATCCTACGAGGTTTGGCCTGGTGAAGTTTATGCATTTGCTCGAGGATAACGGAGTTATGTTTGGAGAGGTGGAGACACTAGTTGAAAAGCCGAGTCTAGAAGTTGCCGAAGCCTGCAAGGCTAACGGATACAACTATATCGTGACGGGTTACTACGCTTTTAAGCCCGAGATTTTTTCCTACATCATGAAAACAAAGCCTGGTGCGAAGAATGAAGTGCAGATCACGGATGCTATGGCCTTGGCTTTGGAATATGGAGAGAGGGTGTGTGCGGTGGTTCATGGCAGAAATAAAGATAACAAGGTCTCTCCGCACGAATACTGGGATGTTGGGATCCCTGAAGATTATAAAGAAGCAAATCAACGACTTTTGGGTGCGGGTTTAGAACGGTTAATGACCAGTCCCGAGTGAATGAAACAGATACTATAAAAAAATGAAACTTTTCTAGAGTATGGTTTCGCAAGCTCTTTAGTCTTCTTTTTTTCCAAATAACGTTTCGGATCCTTGAGCCTTTAGGTTGTGGTAAGCATTAGGAAGCATGCAGTTAATTCACCACAGGATGTGATGATTAGCGTGCTTGTTCCCACCTATAACGAAGAGGAAAGTGTGGCCGAGGTTTTGCGAAAGCTGTTGGGGCTTAGTGGGCTTCTTCCGCCGATGGAAATTATTGTTGTGGACGACGGTTCAACGGATCATACGGCCCAGGAGGTCGCTAAGTTTCCTTCAGTCAAATACGTAGCGCACGAGAAGAATTTGGGTAAGGGTGCTGCCTTACGTACGGCTTTTAGAGTTGCAAGTGGTGAGATTCTTGTTGTTCAGGATGCTGACATGGAATATTGCCCGTCTGAAATTCCGAAGATTGTGAGGCCGATTCTGACTGGCCAAGCTGACGTAGTTTATGGGTCACGTCTTATGGGCGAGCATAGGGGTATGACTTTTTCGCATTATGTCGGGAATAAGGTTTTGTCCTTAACTACGAGACTACTCTATCGAGCCTCGATTACGGATGTAATGACTGGGCGTAAGTGTTTCGCTAGAAAAGTTGCTGAGTCCATAGATTTGACTGAGGACGGCTTTGAGATAGAAACAGAGATCACTACGAAGGTCCTTGAGAAAGGATGGAGAATTACTGAAGTCCCTATAAATTATTCAAAACGCGTCAAAGGGTCTGCAAAAATACGTTACTGGGATGGTGTAAGCAGCATGGTCAAACTCTTTAGGGAGTTCTTTCATAGACTATTAAGGTTTTGTTTGCAGCCCTGATTACGGACGTGATGACCGGGATAAGGTCTTTGCCAAGCGAGTCATCAGATCAATGGATCATTAAGGTGGCTGGAGATGCGCAGAAGTCCCAATAACGTATACACGTAGAAAGCGCGGAAAATCAAGATTCAGATTTATCAAAGACAGTGTAAGATGCTTTTGGAGACTTATATGGGCACCGCCTATAGAAAGACATTTTCGAAGTGAAAGATCATGCTTTTGCTTGTTCTTGAGTCGGTTTTCTTTGCTTCATTTTCTGTAGTTGCTTTGTTTTATGCATTCTTCTTCCTTGTTTTATGTTATTGCAATAGGAAAAAAGAAAATGATAAAGGCTCTTCGGATTTTCTCTATCCTAATATTTCGATGATTGTTCCAGTCTTCAACGAAGGAAAAATCATACAGAGCAAAATTGAGAATCTGTTGGAATTAGACTATCCAAAAAGTAAGCTTGAGGTTATATTTGTAGATGGGAACTCAACTGACAATACTCCTGACATCATCTCTAGTTACGCAATTAGCCACGAATTTATTAGCCTTGTCAGACAACGAAATAGGAAAGGCTACAATGCAGCTGTTTTTGATGGTTTTCGAGGGTCAACTGGAGAAATAATTGTGATAACCCAAGCTGATGCTCTCTACGAGCCAGACGCATTGAAATACCTGGTTAGACATTTTGGGGATCCTAAGATAGGGGCGGTGACCGGAAAACAATTGATAATGAATGAAAACGAAGGTTTGGCCACTGAGTTCGAAAGCGCTTATCGAAGATTCTATGATTTTGTAAGGACAGCCGAAACAAGATTGGACTCTCCTTTTGACGTAAAAGGGGAAATCTGCGCTATCAGACGCGAAATTTGCGAGCACCTACTGTCAAGCAATCCTAAGCTACTGACAAAGGCTTGCGTTGATTGTTGTTTGTCTTGTCAGGCTCGACTTGAAGGGTATAGAACAGTCTTTGAGCCGAAAGCCAAGTATTATGAACACGTTACAAGTACCTTGAAAGATAGAATGAAACAGCAAGTTCGCAGAGGAACAATCCTTATTGAATCTTTGTTGTTATATAAAAAGATGCTGTTTAACAAGAAATACGGATTGTTTGGGTTAATAGTTCTTCCAGCCCATTTATTTATGCTTGTGATATTGCCTTGGCTGTTTGCCCTAGGGTCTATCTCATTTTTAATTCTATTCGTGACTTACCCGACTAATTTCCTGATTCTTCTGATAATCGTTCTTGCTGGATTGCTTCTGAAGCCAAAGTTGTTTCTATCTTTTATGCAATCGCAAATTGCTCTTGTGGTAGCGAGTCTGAGGGTTGCCATGGCAAGAAAGAGCCAGATGATTGAGCAGCTTCCTTCGACGAGACCTCAGAAACTTCAACGATGATCGATGGATAATTATAGCTCCAAGGAGCAAGACTTTAGTATCTGTTTTAAGGTAAATCATTTCAAGCATTAGTAGAAGGGACGAAACTTGTGGGATAGGAAAATAGTATTGGTTACAGGTGGTGCCTCCTTTATAGGGAGTCACTTGGTTGACAAGTTGCTGCGTTTGGGGGCAGACGTTCAGATAGCCGATGATCTGTCTAGTGGAAGGCTCGAAAATCTAGAATATCCAATGGTGTTTAACAGGGAAAAGAAGCGTTGGGTAGGAGAGGGTATCGAGCTCATAAAGGGTGACCTTAAGGACAAGTGTTTTGCGGAAGAGGTTATGAGCGGGATTGATATCGTTTTTCACCTCGCCGCTCTGCATGGAGGGAGAGGATATATCGCTACTCACCCAGCGGAGTGTTGTACGAACATGATTCTGGACCAATTGGTTTTCGAAACGGCGCACAAAGGAGGTGTGGATAGAATTTGCTTTGCAAGCTCAGCCTGTGTTTATCCTACTGATCTCCAAGAAGATGTAGGGTCTGGTTATCTTCTCAAGGAGGAGGATGCGGACCCCTTTGTTCAGGGTAAGTCTTTTGCCGATCAGGAGTATGGCTGGGCTAAGCTCATGGGGGAGATGGCCCTTAAGGCTTACCATAGGGAGTATGGAATGAAGACGGCGTCGGTAAGAATATTTACAGCATATGGGCCGCGGGAGAATGAAAGCCATGCAATAATTGCGCTAATATCTAAGGCATTTATAGAGATGGATCCGTATGTTGTATGGGGTACAGGTGAACAGGATAGGAACTTCACCTATGTTGATGACATTGTTGACGCGTTGATACTCGCTGCAGAGAGGATAGACGATGGAACCCCTGTGAATGCAGGATTAAGTGAACGTATTAAGATTAAGGATGTTTGCGAAAAGATTTTTGAGTACACTGGTTTTAGGCCTAAAGAAATAATGTTTGATGGATCTAAGCCCCAAGGCGTGGCGAGTCGTGCTGCAGATTTGACACGAGCTAAGAGGCTTCTAGATTGGGAACCTAAAGTTTCCTTTGAAGAGGGACTTCAGAGAACAATAGACGGGTATTTTTCTACTAAGAATAGAGAGTGTGTTGAAAAGCAACTGAACCGATTGTTATTTGAACGCTAATGTTTTGCCTCTTTAAATGGTTGGGTATGAATACATTTGAGAGTAGCCCAAATCTCCACCACAGGTACCTTTCTGCCAGAATATTATGGTTCTAATGAACATCTTTTGTGTCGTGGACTAGCAAAGCTTGGACATGAGGTTACCATTTTCATAGCGGACAAACAGCCAAATTGGCAAACGCTGAGAAGGAAGAAAATTGAGAAAAGAATCGAAGAATATGATGGTTTTACTATTTACAGGCTTCACGCTGGTCCCGAAGTTGGTATCGTACCCTTAATTCCGAGCCTTTTTCTAACTCTTATGAAAATGAAGTTCGACATTATTCATGCGCATGATTTCTACGCTGCTTCTTCGTTTTATGGGGCGATTGTTTCACAAGCTAAACGAATCCCGTTTATTCTCACTCAACATAATGATCAGTTGCCATCGAAAGTCATAAACGCCCTTCTGTATTCAGTGAATGGTTACACTTCTGGGCGGTTTATTTTTTCTCACGCACGAAACATAATTGCTCTTAATACAGCTATTAAGGATCATCTTGTTGCGATGGGGGCTGATGGAAGCAAGATAGAGATCATCCCTAACGCAGTTGACACTAGATTGTTTTCACCAAATCATAAAAATCTTCTTGAAACAAGATGGGGGATTTCTGGTCTCGTAATTCTATTTGTGGGTCGGCTGGTTGAGGATAAAGGAGTTAAATATCTATTGCAGGCTTTCTCTGAAGTTGTTAAGGAGATTCCTGATGTGAAATTGGTGATAGTTGGGAAAGGGCCTCAAGAAAGAGAATTGAGAAGGCTTCAAAAAAGCCTCGGGTTAACTAGAGTCTACTTTTTAGGAACAGTGGCGAATAAGTTTATGCCTAACATTTACGCCGGATGTGATGTGCTTGTTTTACCATCCATTCGTGAACCTTTCGGAAACGTGGTGATAGAAGCGATGGCTGTCGGGAAACCAGTTATCGGGAGTTACGTTGGAGGAATGAAGGACACAATAGTCCATGGAGTAACTGGATACCATGTTCAGCCGAAAAATAGTGGGCAAATATCAGGTTTCCTTCTAAGGTTGCTGAGTAATCCCTCATTAAGAGAACAGATGGGAGAAAATGCGAGGAAAAGAGCATTTGAGAATTATGATCAAGAACTTTTAATCAAAGAGATCGAGAAAATATATGTTGAACAGTTAGGTTAGAATTTTTTTCAGTAAATGATTGAACTGGGCATAGCGCGCGCTGAGGGAGACTAGTGATCAGGAGTTACGTTGAAGGAGCGAAAGACACAATAGTCCATGAGATGACGGAATATGACTAGACACGAAATCGCGGTCGTTGGTGGATCGGGCTTTGTTGGATCGGCGATTGCTAAGCATCTTGCTAAATCGTTTCAGGTCAAAGTTGTTGACAAAAATCCGATACCAGAAGAGGTTCAAGGCAGAATCAGGTTTGAGCGGTGCGACATTCGGAAATACGATGAAGTGGAGAATAGTCTTTCCGATGTTGACCTCGTCATTCACACAGCTATAATACAAATACCATTGATCAATGAGGTGAAAAGGCTTGGTTACGAAGTCAATGTGTTAGGCACACAGAACTTATGTAAAGTTGTAGACCAGAATCCCCTGATTAAGGGGATCATTCTAACAAGTTCTTGGCACGTTTTCGGAGAAAGTAAGTTAAGAGGCGTCATAAATGAGGAATTCGGTTTTAGGCCAGACAAAGTGCAGGAAAGGGCTCGATTATACGCGCTTTGTAAAACAGCTCAGGAAACTGTCGTAAGACTTTATGATGAATTTTCAGAGAAAATCTTTGGTGTTGTCCGATTAGGCACAGTTTTGGGCAATGGAATGCCTGAAAAAACTGCAGCGAACTTATTCATCTCTAAAGGTTTGAGGGGAGAAGCGATAACTCCTTACAAGGACAGCATGTATCGCCCAATGCTTTACATAGATATAGGTGATGTCCAAAAGGGGCTCGAATCGTATGCAAAGAAAATATTAAATGGCGAGGTCTGCAAAGAAGCAAATAGCCTTCATCACGTTGTAAACTTATGCTGGCCTGAACCTGTGACAGTCTTCGAATTGGCTGAGCTGGTGAGAGATTTAGTAAAAAAATGCACTGATGGCAAGATAAATCCGGAAATTAAAATTGTAGATACAGGACAGCCAAGCTTTTTTACGGCTGGAGACAAAAAGTTGATGAAAGTTGACATAGGCAAAGCAAGAGGTTTTCTGGGGCTAAAAAATCTGGTTTCACCGAATAGGTCTCTGGAAAGGGTGATTAGAAAGCGGATCAACAGAATTAACTTTATGGAAAACTATTCGAACGAGACTGAAGGATGGAAAGGATGAC
>Ga0315314_1004103_pt1 | contig 11067 bp, 10 predicted proteins | sample TDP9_MG_FD_203631 | JGI IMG/M metagenome (GOLD analysis project Ga0315314, IMG submission 203631) | Freshwater sediment microbial communities from Lake Towuti, South Sulawesi, Indonesia - TDP9 | ecosystem: Environmental > Aquatic > Freshwater > Lake > Sediment | place: Indonesia: South Sulawesi... | reverse complement strand
GGACTGTTCACCCCATCATGGTACAGAGAGCAGATCAGTTCACAGCTACCGCATCCAGTGCACTTCGCGGCGTCAACTGCGACCTCGAATCTTGATTGAGGAATGTCCCGTGCGACCATCGAGGCGACGGTAGCCTTCTCCGGCATAGGCTTAACACTTCTCCGGGAGTTCTGGCTGAGAAGAATCATTTGAAGACACTTCTAACTGTGTTAATCCTTTGAGTGCATTTAGAATGTTGTTTCACCCCAGATCTCAGTTGATCTAGGATCGGCATGGAACATAATACTCCTTGAACTTCATTCTTGATCATCACAGGATTTAAGTTTCTTCTTGTTTGTCATCTATAGACTACTTTCTCCTTTCCTTTTACGATTGAAACCTTCGGACTCAATTCCAATACATCCCCTCTGAAGTTGAAGAGTGATTATGATTGGCCTGGTATTTATTCGCTACAGAAGATATCATTGTTCTTTAGGTAAAAGAACTATGCAAATAAGACACTTGTTATATCTTGGCGCAAGTTGAGATACTGAGTATTGTCGTGGCTCTGAACGGTGGTTTGTTAGTATGCGAGCGCTGGTATTCAAGGGACAGAATGAGTATGGTTTAGAAGAGAGGAATAAGCCTGCACCTCGAGAAGAGGAGTTGTTGATAAAGGTTGAATACGCTGGTGTCTGTGGAACAGATTGGTCCATAATAAAAGGAGACGTTGCGGCTGGATTCGGTGTTACAATTGGCCACGAGTTCTCGGGAGTCGTTGAAGAGGTTGGCGACACAGTAGATGGATTTAAGGTCGGCGATCGAGTCATAGGCTCGCCCATCGTATCGTGTGGTAGATGTTATTTTTGCCGCCGTGGTTTTCGTCAGCTCTGCATTCGCAGGCGAATGTTCGGCGCTGAACTGGATGGAAGCTTTGCTGATTTCATGATTGTGCCAAGCCCTCAAAGCGTACTTCTGGTTACGCCTCTTCAACTAAACATAAGCAGTTTGATTGGAGACACATTTGCAACAGGTTACCATGCTGCTGAAATGGGAGAAGTCAAGGATGATGAAACCGTTGCAATCTTCGGAGCTGGACCGATAGGTGCAACAACAGCAATCAATTTGGCGCTGAGGAAGCCGAAGAGGATCTTCAATGTCGCACGTTCAAAATTCAGGTTGAAGGCCGTTGAAGGGTTGGGCTCGACTCCTATTAATGCTAGGGAGGAGGACCCGGTTCGTAGACTTAAGCTTGAAACAACGATAGGAGCAGATGTTGTATATGAGTGTGCGGGTTCTCCAGTGACCTTTTCGATGGCGCTTCAGTCGGTGCGTAGGGGTGGAAGAATCGTGTTTGTCTCAACTATGCCGCGAACCACCGTTCCTTTTGATCAGATTTTGACAGGTGAGATACGTTTGATAGGGGCGTTTTGTCCTGCTGGACCAGAGGTTCTTAAGATGCTTGTCGATTTCGTTGAGCAGAACAGGATTCAAAGCAAGTTGGAGAAGCTGATAACGCATTGCTATCCTCTCAGTAGTGGCAAGGAAGCTTTAGAGAAATCTATGGAAGAAGATAGGATGAAGATTCTCATCAAGCCCTAGACAGAACTCGGAAAGTTTCCGCTATGAAAACTTGGCGATTTCTAGATCTAGGGGAACGTGATATCTACACTGTTCTCGCGATCAATGAAGCAATAACGATCGCTGTTGACGAAGGAAAATGCTCAAACACAATACGCTTCTTGAGCATAAAGCCGGCCGCCGTGACCTTAGGGTATTTTCAAAACGCTGAAGAAGAAGTGAACCTTGACTTTTGCGTAAGGAACGGGATTAATATAGCCCGAAGATGGACAGGGGGTGGATGCGCATACGAAGACTACAGAGGCGAACTGACCTACGGGATCATGGCGAATTTCACTGAATCTGAGGCTCTACTTGACATCCGAAAATCCTTCGAGTTTCTATGCGGTGGCGTGGTTCTTGGATTGAGAAAGCTTGGGATCAATGCTCAGTTTAGGCCAATCAATGACATATTGGCAAATGGTAAGAAGATTGGTGGAGTAGGTCAAAGCCGGTTAAAAAATGCACTACTCCTCGAAGGTTCAATTCTGCTCGACGACAGACAAGAAATGTTCAAAGCTCTTAAGATTTCTCGAGAGAAATTGAGAGACAAAAGAATAGCGTCTCCTGAACAACGTGTCACGAGTATTCGCAGAGAGCTTGGAAGATCTATCGATCTGGAGACCGTCAAAAGTTCTCTAAGAGATGGCTTTGAAAGTTCTCTTGAAGTCAAGTTGACTAGCAGTGAGTTAACAAGCTTTGAGTTAGCACTAGCGCGGACGCTAAGAGAGAAGTATGCCTCTGGAAAGTACATATTCATGAGATAATAGGGGCCTCAGGCGACTCAAAGACCAAGCATATCAGCAACTTCAGATAAGTAGCGTACATACGCTTGTGCATTGAGCATCTGCTTCAAATCCTCGTCAAGGCTTGATGGCCCAATTTCTAGAAGCCATCCTTCTCCATATGGATCATAATGAATGATGCTTAGATCACTCAAGATAGCTTGATTTACAGACCCAACTGTTCCAGTTACAGGCGAAAAGAGGTCTACCCTTGTCTTCAATGTTTCTAGGCATCCCATCTTCTGTGCCTGGAATACTTTGTCTCCAAGATTAGGCAACTCAATATTCTTCAATGGGCCCAACATCTTCAGAAGGGTTGATGCGATTCCTATCCTCACTCTGGCCTTATCCTTGATGGAGAGCCACGTATGATCTTTAGTGAACCAACACTCGTCTGGAACATAATACCCCTTAAACTTCATTCTTACTCACCGCGGTATTCAAGTCCCCTCCACAAGATTGTGTGTCATCGATAGACTACTTTCTCCTTTCTTTTTGCTGCAAGAAATCTCTCTACTTCGTCGCGAGAGGGCATGTTTTCTATATCTCCTCTAACCATAACTACTAGCGCTCCCGCGACATTTGCGGTCTCCAGCGCTTTGTCAATGTCCTCCTCTCTCAATATACTCGCTATGAATCCCGATGCAAAAGCGTCTCCAGCGCCGATTACGTCCTCTACAGGAACCTTGAACGCTGATTTCCTTACCATCTTATCTCTAGTAGCTGCAAGCGCGCCTTCTTCTCCCAGTTTGACGACGACGATGTTTGCACCCATTACGAGGAGATTTCTGGCGATCTTTCTGGGATTTCTTTCTTCAATGAGTATTTCTGAATCTTCGGGATCTGTTAGAATTATGTCCGCTTTTTGGATCATCGGCAAAAGCGTTTCTCGAGCTTTATCTGCTCTCCAGAGCTTCAATCTGATGTTCGTATCAATAGAAATCTTCACATTGTTCGCTTCAGCTATTTGAAGAGCTTTGTAAGTTGCTTCACGGCAACTTTCACTTAGGGCGGGGGTAATTCCGGTCACGTGGAAAAGTTTTGCTTCAGTTATGTATTTCGGATCAATGTCATCGGGACCTAGCCTGCTCGCTGCTGACCCCTTTCTGTAATATATCACGCTACTCTTCTCTGGAATTGGGTAGCCTCTCTGTATGAAGTATAATCCGGTCGGCGCTTCTCTATCGATAATAACTCTAGAGGCATCGACTCCTTCACTTCGGAGGACTCTCAGTATGTATTTTCCGAACTCATCATTTCCAACTCTAGTGATAAAGCCTGATGTCAGCCCCATTCGCGCTAGACCGATCGCAAAATTTCCCTCAGCCCCAGCTGCATGCTTCTCGAAGTAATCGACATGTCTGATAGGCCCTGTCGTAACAGGGTTGAGTTGAATCATCATTTCGCCCATCGTAACTGCATCTAGCATCCTAGATCACTCAACAACGGTTAATGATTCAGTTGTTATAAGGGTTAATCCTCGCTCAGTTCATCCTATCGCAAGATTTTGAGGACATTCTTTCCAACGGGCATCTTCAGTATCCGCCCGACCGGTTCGCATTTGGTCCTCATCATAATGACGATAGGTTTACCCAGCTTCTTGCCACATAGTGATTCGAAATTGCTCTGTCCCTTGCTTATGATTACATCTGCTTTCTTGAGTTCTAACAGAAATTCAGGTGAGGCTTCATCGAAGTCTATTCCGAAAGCATTCGACCCAGTCGTAATTATCTTTTCCACATGGCGATGAATTCCAACTTGACGAGAGTCTTCGAGCGTGGCATCATTGGTTATGGGGGAATCTTTTACGACAAAAGTGATCTTGACTCCCTTCGAGGATAGGTATTCGAGAAGAAATGTGTCAAGGGCTATCTCCCCTGCATTGTCGCCTATGAATACTATTCTTTTATTCTTTGAAATCAACTTGCGAAATGCTTCGAAGTCCTTTTTATTCAGGCCTTGTTTCACAGCTTGACGGTACACTTGAGGAAGTACCCCCAGATCGACTTCGTAGTTCCCCAATGTAAAATCAATGATGTTTCCAGCTATTGACGCTAGGATCGAGCGATAGAGCCTTTCTTTATCAGGTAGCTTCCTCAATCCATCTGCAATTGAATGCCCCAGTTTCAAAGCGATCTTGTTGCTTCTCTTCTTTGCCTCTTTGTAGGGGTCAGGATTTTTTGACATCTTGTAGATGATTCGGTAAATGTCAGTTGCTATCCTTGATGGTGCGAGGTCGTTTGCCATTCCTCCCGCCAAAATCGGTATAGCTTTGTCCATTATCTTCTTCTGTAGAACTGGATCCCTTGTTGCTAGTCTTATGGTTCTATAGACAGCCTCTAGCGTGCATGGCCCGCAGACCGCTTCAGGCATCGCCTTCAAGATCTGTTTCACTACATAAAAATAGGCGGGTTTGAATAGTCCTAGTACTTACTGGTCCTCTTCTCTAGTTCTTTGATCCGTTTTTCAAGAACTGCGACTCGGGCGTTCAGCTTCTCCTGCTCATTTCGCATCAAAGCGGCTTCCAGTTCAAGCCCTTTTCTTATTGCTTCACCCGGGTCGGGACAGTGCCGCGGGCTAATGACTATGTGCCTTGTGTTTATCTTGTCAGGTTTGATCTCTTCAGCAATTCTTCGAGCGTTTGATGGAGTGATGCCGCCGCCCACAGACACCACTAAGCCTGCCGCTTGCGCCTTCTCAGTTATTTCCTTGGTCATCTTCATGACTTCAATGTCATCTACTGTCTTGCCAGCAGATTTTGATAGGTCACTGCGGCCTACAGTTATCTGCTGAAGTTCTCTAGCCTCAGAGGAACCTAGAATCCGATCCAGATGCTGGTAGCCATATACAGTTTCAATATTTATGGCCTTGAGTACGAATCTGAACTGCTCTTCTGTAGCTATTTCTTTCAGGGCTTCTATGAAATCCTTCAACCCGTAATGCGACTCGACCATTGGTGCTATGAGTCCGCTCACTCCAATCTCAAGCAGTTTTCTCACGTCATTCCTAGCGTCAGGTCCACCGATCTTAACTACTACAGGCATTATTCCTCGCGTTAACTTGTTGAGATAGTCTATGTATTCAAAGCTGCAGTCCTCAACTTCAGTACCAAGCTTCAACGCTATCATTCCATGCTTCTCCTTCATCTCCTTGAACATAGTTCGTAGCTGCTTCTCGCTTTCGGACCAATATTCCGGATACTCTTTCTCTTCCAGTCTAGAGGTTTTCATCAATAGTCACCTTCCTGGTTTCCGCGTCTCCTTGCACGCAGTTTTCGGGCTATGTATCTTCAGAAATCATCTTTTTAAGTCTTCGCCAAAATCTGATTAGGTACTGTTAGGCTCATAGGGAACTGAGGAGAAATCGGATTGACAAAGCGAATCGAAGGCATCGTGACAGCGTTAGTGACTCCCTTCAATCTTGAGGGAGAGCTTGATGAGAATGCGTTGGAGAGAATCGTTGAGTTCCAGATAGCGAAAGGAGTTCATGGACTTTATCCTTGCGCAACCTTTGGAGAAGGCCCAACGATGACGTTGGAGCAACGCAAAAGAGTTGCTGAAATCGTCGTTCAGAAAAGTCGACGTCGTATTCCAGTCGTCGTTCAAGTCGGCGCATCGGATGCGTCGACGACTATTGAGCTTGCCAGACACGCTGAGTATGCAGGTGCTGATGCTATTGCGGTTGTGACCCCATACTACTATAACCCGGATGAAAAAGCACTGGTAGAATATTACAGGCAGGTTTCAGAGAACGTTGCAATACCCGTTTTCATCTACAATATCCCTTATCGAACAACTGTGAATATTACTCCAGATATCGCTTTGAAAATAGTTTCAGCGGCACCTCGAGTTCGAGGCATCAAAGATAGTAGTAGAGACTTCATGCAAGTTCTTGAGTATATAGAGAAGTTTCCAAGAGACTTCATAATCCTGAACGGCGCTGATGCATACATTCTCCCCGCATTGATCATGGGTGCGGCTGGAGCGATGTCAGCTTATTCTAACGCCTTTCCTGAGCTATACGTCTCATTATACGATCTCTTCAAGAAGGGCGACTACGATAAGGCACGTGAGGTTCAATTCAAGATCAACCTCACCCGCAGAATATTGCGATTACACGCCCAACCATTCATCCAGCCCGTAAAAGAAGCTATGAAGATGAGGGGCATCCCTGGAGGATTCGTCAAACGGCCGCTCAGACCTATGACTGAGCAAGAGATCGATGATCTTCGATCCAGACTGGAGAAGCTTGGCCTCCTATAACAGAAAGCTCCAAGATTGCAGGCATTTTCCTCTGCTTTCAACTTCACACAGTTTAGCATAGCTGATGAGACTCGGCGTAGAGCATATCGCGCACTCACGATTTCTTGTATGCCTTTACGAGAGACTGCACATAATAGATGGGGATACTCAAAAGGATCAGCAGGCTTCCCCACATGATTGCCCAAAGATCACTGTACGCTAGAAGTATTACGCAGAAGATTATGGCAGAAATCGCCATTATATTGCCGAACGGCGCTTTGAAGGTTTTCGACATCGAGGCTTTCTTCCTTAATCTCACGTAGGCTAGAAATACGATCACGTAGATAATGAGTGTAATGTATGCAGTAAGATAAGCTAGCTTCTCGAATGTTCCTGATATAACTAGAATCGTTGAGAGTACCGCTTGGAAAAGGAGCGCTATGCTCGGCGTAGAGTGTTTGGTATTTAGCGTCGCAAACAGCGATGGGATCGCTTGATCCTGACCCATCGCGTACGTTAGTCTTGAGAATGTGAAAATGTTGCAGTTTATGCATCCGAGAATTGTTATCAGAGCGCCGATGTCTATTAAAAAACCGCCGAGCTTCCCGAAGGCGAATTCAGCAGCCTCCGCTATCGGCGCTGATGAAGCGCCCAGCCGTTGCCATCCAATGGTGCCCAGTGAGGCAATGGATACAAGAATATAGATTGCGATAACGATGATCGTTCCGACAAGTATGCCAACCGGAATATCTCTTCTAGGGTTCTTAAACTCCTCAGCTGGCAACGCAACAACTTCAAGGCCCATGTAAGGGACGAACGTTAGAACTAGAACAGGCCCGAGGGCTAACCAACCGTAGGGTGCAAATGGAGTGAAGTTACTTGATCTTATAAACTGGAGACTGCCTAGGATGAATGCGAGAAGAATTGCTACAGTTCCTAACGCTAATAGGTTCAGTGCTGTCGCGCTCAATTTAACTCCTAAGTAGTTCAGGAGAGTGAAGAACAAAATCGCGGCTATAGCGATGAAGATTTGGAACTGTTGGCTGCTGGGAAAAATATAGCTTGAATAGAGCGCAAAGCCTACAGCGAGTAGGGAGATAACTGCCCATGAGACTACCGTTAGTGACCATCCCACGATAAGACCAAGAGGTCTCCCAAATGCATCTCCCACGTATACGTATGGACCTCCTGCCTTCTCATATAGTCCTGCAAGTTCTGCGAAACATAGAGCCATCGGAACAGTCAAGGCTCCTGAGATTGCCCAACCGAGTATTGATAGCGGTCCAGCCTTAGCAGCCACTACCCCAGGCATGATGAATATCGTTGTTCCGACTATAGCTGTGACAACAAGAGCGACGGCTTCTCGTAGGCCCAGTTCTCTCTTCAGTTCAGTCATCTCTCTTCACTCAAGCAAGCCCAGCGAATGAAATGCCTAGTAAGCTACCCTATCAATCTTAAGAGCCAGAGTAAGCGTGAATAGCATTATGAATATTGCGCTCTTTCAATTTTGAGATGAAAGAGAATTAAGGCAGCAGCGGAGACTAGTATCAATAGAGTTAACCTCAAACTTGGAGAGCCCAATGAACGACCTACGCAAACAGTTCATCGGCCACCCGTTCGTAAAAGAGAAAACCATCGAGAGAAGATCTTATCAGGAGACGATCGCCCGCGCATGCTGTAAAGAGAATAGCTTGGTCTGTCTACCAACAGGCTTGGGGAAAACTATTATCGCCGCTTTGGTTTCAGCTGAAAGATTAAGACTTTGTCCCGATAAGAAAGTCGTGGTCTTGGCGCCTACAAGACCTCTGGTTCTTCAACACTACAAGACTTTCCAGAACGTTATTCAATTGGACCCGTCTGAGTTCGTTGCAGTTACTGGACAGACGCCTCCAAATCAGAGAGCTGATCATTGGGGTAGAAAGATCATTTTTTCAACTCCGCAGGTCTTCATGAATGACTTGATAGTCGGTCGAGTGAGCGTAAGTGAGGTCGCTCTGATAGTTTTCGATGAAGCTCATAGGGCGACTGGGGATTACGCCTACACGTTTATCGCTGAAAGATATTCCGAAGAGCCAAATGGTTTGACTCTTGCCTTGACAGCCTCACCCGGATCGAGTAGAGAGAGTATAGAAGCGATCTGCAGGAACCTGTTCGTTAAGAACGTTGAGGTTAGAAGTGTTTCCAGCCCAGACGTTGAGCCTTTCATTGGAGGAATACATGTCGAATGGAGGAAAGTGGCTCTCCCCAAAGTCTTCTTTGAAGTTAGGACGCACTTTGAGCAGTTCTTCAAAGAGGAATTGAGAAGCGCTAAGGAGATCGGAGTCATCGAGAGCGCCAGTATAGAGAAAGTGAAGCTAAAAGAGATCCTTCAAGCTAGGGAGAACCTGAGGAAGATGATGGCCGACCCAAACGCTCCCATAGAGAAGTTACGAAGAACATCGGTCGGCCTATATGCGTGTATACATACCATACGGGGCATTGAACTACTTGAGACACAAGGATTCGCAGCGTTGAGATCATACTTCGATCATTTAGCGGAGAGGCTTAAGGCTAGGCCTCCAGCCTCAGTTAAACTACTACTCCAAGACAGCCGCATCAAGAAAGCACTTGATCTGAGTGATCGAGCTTCATCGGACGGTTTAGATCATCCGAAGATTGATGAATTGGCCAAAATACTTCACAACGCGTTCCTCGAAGGAGCTAGGAGGGTTATTGTCTTTACGAACTATCGCGCCACGGCATCAAAGCTCGTCGCCGTCCTGAACAATCTGGAGTTTGGAATATCGGTAGCCCGCCTCGTCGGCCAGATGAGTAAAGGAGAGGATAGAGGTCTGTCTCAGAAAGAGCAGACAAACGTACTGGAAGATTTCCGGAAGGGCAGATACAACGTTTTAGTCGCGACTCAGATTGGAGAAGAGGGTCTCGACATAATTGAGTGCGATCAAGTAGTCTTCTACGATACTGTTCCGAGTGCCATCAGGTATATTCAACGCCGTGGTAGAACGGGAAGAAAGGGGCCGGGAAAGGTGACAATACTCATGTCTGCTGGAACGAGAGACGAAGCTTACTACTGGATTGCGCGCAGAAAAGAGAGGATGATGGCTGAAGCTCTAAGGCAGATCACCCCCACTACAAAAGAAAAACAACAGCCCAAACTTGAGGAATTCATGCGACGGCTATCCGCGGCTAGGCCTTCTGAAGATAAAGTCACAATCATTGTCGACAGTAGAGAAGCCGGTTCACCGATTATCAGGGAGTTGTCGAAATTTGATGTCAAAATAGATCTTGAAACTCTGAAGATCGGCGACTTCATTCTGTCAGACAGAGTTGCGGTCGAGAAGAAGACCACTGAAGATTTCACATCGTCTATGATTGATGGTCGATTGTTTACTCAAGTCATGAATCTCAAGAGCACGTATCAAATGCCTATCGTCCTTGTTGAAGGTGAGTCTCTCTATAGTGAAAGGGAGGTACGTCCTGAAGCAGTTATGGGTGCCCTTGTAAGCGTACTCATCGACTACGACGTACCAATTGTCTGGATGAGAACTCCACCTGAAACCGCGCTCTTCCTCTTCTCTATAGCAAGACGTGAACAATTGAAGGAAAGACGTGAGCCCAAGATCAGAGCCGAGACAAAACCTGAGACATTGAGCGAATCCCAAGAGTTCATTATCGCAGGGCTTCCCCATGTGGATAGAGTCTTAGCCAAGAGATTGCTGAAAACTTTCGGCAGTGTCGAAAGAGTATTCAGTGCATCTGAAGAAGAATTGCAGAAAGTAGAGGGCATAGGAAAAAAGATTTCGGAGAAGATCAGAAAGATAGTCTCTTCTAAATATGAAGAAACATCATGAAGGCATTTCTCTCAATCTCCGAATCCTTTCGAGTGCTGCCAGCCATCCGGAGAGAGCATTCCCAAGCTGAATCAGTTTCTCTGGGTCCGTCTCTCTTTTTATGCTTTCATCTGTCTCCTTGATCTTCGTCAGGATCGTCTGCTCTGTATTGGCTAGCACATGTTCAGCAGCTATTTTGCTCTCATCTTCAGTAGATTTGACTATAACAACAGGTCTATTACATTTGGGGCAGAAGATTTCTTGCCCCATTTTGAACAGGGGCGTTCCGCACTCTGGACAAATATCTGAGAGCATAGCTGCCCCGGACTTCAAAAGCTCAGCCATTCTCTTAACTTCCGCACACATCTTCCTCGTCCCCGTCAATCAGGAAAGGATTTTAGTCGGCTCTATAAATTGTTGATTCATTAATGGTTATTAAGATGAGGGGTGCATCACCATGTCCGCCCGTGCCAAGAGAAAAGAAGAGTACGAGTCGAGAATTAAGCAAGCCATGGGCATTCTCAATGAAGTATCTCAAGATACAACGACGCCTCGAAACATTAGACGCGCTGCCAAGGATACGATGGATGCGCTCCAAGTTGCTGAGCATAG
>Ga0315314_1004102_pt1 | contig 11069 bp, 11 predicted proteins | sample TDP9_MG_FD_203631 | JGI IMG/M metagenome (GOLD analysis project Ga0315314, IMG submission 203631) | Freshwater sediment microbial communities from Lake Towuti, South Sulawesi, Indonesia - TDP9 | ecosystem: Environmental > Aquatic > Freshwater > Lake > Sediment | place: Indonesia: South Sulawesi... | reverse complement strand
CGTCGGGGTGTCGGTTGGTGTCGCCGTTGGCGTATGCGTTGGTGTCGCGGTGTTGGTCGGTGTGCTTGTTGGCGTGGAGGTGGGATCAGGCTCAGTATTAGCAAGAATCTTGAGGGCAATATCTGTGGTCAGACCATCTACTGCAATCGTTATGGCACCATTGGGCTCAGCCTCGAGAGTTTCCACACCAACGATTTGCCTCGTCAGGTCCGACTCATAGGGATCCCACCATTGGACGGTGTACTCGTTGCCCGCGCGGAATCCCGTGATCGTCACCGTGGCTGAGATAGGGGGGATCGCGACGCCCTGGACCACATTCTTCCAGGTGTGGTTCTTGTTTTGAATCCAGAGATGAGCACGACCGTTGGCCAGATCCTTCTGTCCCCAGGCGCGGAGGTCGCCATTGGAGACCTGTGCTTTGGCATCCTGGTAGTTTCCGTTGTCTAGGGGGACATCTTTGATGAAGTTGTGATACGCACCATAGTGATGCCGATGGTCAAAATCATAGGTTCCATCAGGGTTCCGTTGATAAATGTGGCTGTTTTCATACCAGTAGGACTCAATCATACCTCCTGGATTGATGCCACCCCAGATATAGTTATGGAGCCAGATGCCTTCAATATCCTGGGTGACCTCGTTACTGAAACCAGCCTCCCCCCTGATCAAGGGCTTTCCAGCACCCCCTGGCTGCTTTGCTCCATATCTTTCACTATAGTAACGCGTATCCTCGGCTGTATCGGCAACGGAACCTGCATAGAGATGGAGATCAGCGAAATCAACGTTGGGATACTCGGGATTGGCCCAGAAGTTATCTTTCGGGAAGGAGTGCCAGTTGGATGTGGAGACCATGTGGTGATTGGGCGTGAATTGGCGCATGTACTTGCCGAACTCGTCGGCCAGCGTGTAGTGAAGGCCATTCCAGGGATCACCTTCGTTCAACAGCTCCCAGGAGTGGATGTTGGTGCAGTAGCCCCAGCGTGCCTGTAGATACCGCCACCAGGCTCGTTGGAGCCAACGGACTTTGGTCATCTGACGCCAGTTGCCGTAGAAATGGTTGTTAGTGCTGGTGTAGGTAAAGTGCCCGTCATAGTCAATGTGATTAAAGATCCAGCCATTTTTCTCCTGAATCACCGGTCTTATGTAGACGTCATACAGTTTTGCCAGTTCCAGCATCTTGTCAAAGGCGTAAGAATTCCTCTGTTCCATGTACAGATGATGGGCCATCCAGGGCTTGGAGACGATGTTAGGGCCATGGTTGCCGGCTCCCAGATCTTCTTCGATCCAGACATAGTCAATGTACGCAATGCCCCCGTTGACGTTCTCCATCACCAAGTAGAAGTTGGGCAGGAAATCTTGGTTCCCTGTGTTCAGGCTCCCTTCCAGGATCCGCCAATCTGAAGTGACCTCATTCGCATAGGGCGTCACCGTCGTTCCGGTGCCGGGGTCGTAGCAGTAGTTCGTTCCACCCCACAGCCAGCCCCCCGTTTTGGCCACGAACCCATAGGGTTTGCCCTCAACTCTGGGGCCATCGATTTCCATGACCTTGTACCGAATGCGAACTCGGTAATTGGTGTTTCGCCTTACCGCGGGCCTCGCTTTCCAGCACCCAATGAACATACAAGGGTTGGAAGTGGCGTTGATTCTCATAGAGAGTTCACTACCAGGGAACGCCTCCTCAAAACTCAGTCCTGTATATGGGATGTAGGCCCCATGCTGGCTGGGGTCTATCGAGTTCCAGGGGTTCCACGTAGAACCGTAGATTCCCCATTGCGACAGCCATATCCTGACAAGTTGGATGCCGTTCTCTGACATAGCCTGGAAATTCCCCTCGTTTTCCAGCACCGGGTTTTCCCAACTCACGTGGTTGTAATTCATGTTGTAGCCGAGGCCGGGGTAGTATGTGCCATCCTCGAATTCGAAGTAGCGCGGATCTGCTTGGCTTACCCTGATGAAACCTTTACTGTCGGACGGCAGGACCTCGAAGGCCTGCGGGGGCGTTTCGGTGACACCACTGGCGTCCTGAACGCGGAGTTTGAACTGCCAGCTCCCTACCTCGTTGGGCGCAAAACGGACTTTCCAGGAAAAGCTATCGGTAGGATAGAACCACTCGTTGCCACCCTTCACCTCGTCCTCAAATTCCTGGTAGTAGAAAGCCGGCTGCGTGTAAACTGTCTGCCAATTATCAGGCGTGAACAGAGCATCCACACTGACGCCAACCTCCGGCTCAATTCCGAGTGGGGGAGCACTGTCATAGGGGAGCTGCAGGTTCGTGGCCACGGTAACCACGGCGAAGGTAATCTCCAGTTTCTCCCAGCGAGGAATCTGGTTGTCGTTGGTCCTAATGTCCCCTATGGTGGGCCCAGATGCCGTTGGCGAGGCAGTCGTCACCAGGAGCCAGAGGAGCACTCCCAATAGAAGGGATTTCGATAGCGCTTCCCACCCCTTAACTACCATTTCAGTCTCTCACGGCTCACGTTCCGACGTCACCGTGCCAGCTAATGGTCCCAGGTAGCCCCCAGTCGTCGGAACCAGCATGAGGTGCTCAGGGCCCAGCAGGATTGACAACCCCAAGATGCCTCTGATCGTCTTCACAACCGGATGCTCTCTACCAGACGAATGAGGACTCACACTCCTCCAAAAGCTGCTGGCCCAGGTTCATGCCGAGCCAGACGGGACTCACGCCATAGCGATCAGTAAGGCGTGGACCTTTGGACACAGCTTTCCCCTTGGGTGGCATCAGCCACCTTCTGCGCCTGGCATTCTATGATGCGCTCAAAGAGGAACTACCAGATGCCTAAGAATATCAATAACAATTGTACCTTTGGGAACCCTTCGAGTTGGTAAAAGGAACGTAAAACAGTCGCTAATCCGATGTAAATATGGCTGAATCCCGCACAAAACGGTGACCCTGGCGGCAGAATCTCACAATGTGGTGTGAAAGTGTGACTTGACAAAATGGTCACCAGATGCTTCCATAGTGAGCATCCGACAAGCACACGAAAGGAGGCACCTGATGACCAAACCGACTATAGCATTCTTGGAGTACCTGCGCAACATTGGCCTGGGTTTGAACGCCGACTTCCTGCGGGAGGGCATCATCCTCCTGAGTCCACTGCTTATTGGTGCTGAGCGATACGAACGCAGCGAGGCGCGTCGAACGCCTTCGGCGTGAGCTCAGTCGAACGCATCGCAATGGCTATCGGGAGCGGAGTTGGGAGACGCAGGTAGGGGGCGCTGGGGGTTAGCAAGTCACGCCAAGGTGCTTACTTTCGTAGGCTCCTGCAGCGCCAAAGTTGGAGAGAGTGGGCCCAGACAACCTGATCAAGGTGGCGGACGTGGGGAGGGGACCGGCGCGTGCATGGCAGAGGCGTTACTCCAGGCGCTGGAGACAGAGTGCCCTTTGTCTCTGGCTGGCCGCGCGATAGGCGAGGACACAGCAGAAACACCGCACGGTGAGTATGCGTCGTGATGGATGTCAGGGTGTGGGGACGGAGAAGCGGGAGATTGTGGGAGTTGAGATAGGGGTTAGTGACGAAGAGGTGTTGTAGGGGGGATTGCTGCAGGGGCTGATAGTGCGTAGGCTAATGGGTTCGCGGTTGGTGATCAGTGATGCTCACCAAAGACCGCAGGGAGCATGGAAATGGTACTGGCAGGAGCGACGTGACAGGGCTGCACAGTGCACTTCAGGCGCAAGCTGCCGGACCACCTGTGTGACGAAGACAGCCTCGCCCTGCGGTCGGAGACCTGGACGTTCTTTGTCGAGCGGGATCAGGAGGCCAGCGAGCAGAAATCTGTCAAGGTGTTGAACACTCCCTTAAGGCAGCACCCTCCTGTGTGCACAGAGGTCGAATAGGCAGGCCTGCCTCCGGTGTCGGGTCGGCTGCTCCTGGGCCAGGATCATCGTCACGGCATGGGCCAGGTCTGGCACAAAGAGCACGTCGGGCTCTCCCCTCAGGAATTGGGGCAGACTGCAGCCCTGTACTCCACCCTGTATGAGGATGGGCCGACATCCCACTGCTCGCGCTGCGAGGAGGTCACTGGGGGCATCGCCGATCAAGTAGCAGTCCACGAGCTGAAGGTCAAGAACCTCCGCCGCCTGGCGAAGCAATCCCGACCGCGGTTTGCGGCATGCACAGCCGTCATCAGGATGGTGAGGGCAGACGAACACAGCGTCTATGCGTCCGCCAGCCGCCTCGACAGCGGCCTTCATACGTCGGTGGATGTCAGTCACGGTATCCAAGGTCACCAGCCCGCGGCCAACGGCTGACTGATTGGTGATCACTACGATGGGCCAGTCAAGGATGGCTAGCCGACGCAGGGCCGGAAGGACGCCGGGCAGGAACTCAAACTCGTCCCAATCCTTCACGTAGTCCGGGCGCTCGCGATTGATCACGCCATCCCGGTCCAGCAATACCCCACGCATGGCTCTTTTCAGCGCCGGTAGTTGAAGATCACTTTGGTCCCGTCGCGCTCCAAGTGAAAGGGCAGTTCAGGTAGGCCACGCAGGGCTGTGCGGACGTCGTCCTGTCTGTGGTGCGGACAGTAGAGGAGGAGAAAGCCACCTCCACCGGCCCCGGTGATCTTGCCTCCCAGAGCACCGGCCTTGCGAGCTGTTTCGTACAGCCTGTCAATGGTCCCGTTGCTGATCCGGGTGGCCAATTGCTTCTTGAGCTCCCAACCTTGATGCAGCAGCAGGCCGAAGTCATCTAGGGCGCCGGCTTGCAGGCAGGACCGCGCCTCCATAGCTAGGCGCTTCATCTCCCACAGCACGTCGAACCGGTCCCTGATGTTGTGTACCTGCTCGGTTAGGACGGTCTCTGCCTTGCGGGTCATGTTAGTGAAGAAGAGCATCAAGTTCTCGTTCAGCCTGCGGCGTTGGTTCTCGTCCAGACCGAGAGATTCAACCTGAACGCGGCCGTCCGTCCCGAAGCGGATGAAGCGCTGCCCACCGCAAGCAGTGATGTACTGGTCCTGGACCCCGATGGGTTTGCCCAGCACATCTATCTCGATCTCACATGCCTCATGCGCCAGCGTCTCGGCATCCTTGGGTGTGCCCAGGTAGGTGTACATGGCGTTGAGCAGGCCCACAGTGACAGTGCTGGATGAGCCCAGACCCGAGCCAGCCGAGGGGATGTCACCCATGGTGGAGATCTCCACCCGCTTCGTGATGCCTGTCTTGCGCAGGCACTCCCGAACGAGCTCATGCTGGAGTTCATCAATATGGTCTACCAGCTCGGTCCTGGTGTAGCCTACGCGGATCTTGTCGTCAAACCGCTCTTTGATGATGACAAAGATGTACTTGTCAATAGCGGTACTGACAACCCAGCCACCTTCCTGGAGAAAGAACTCGCGGAAATCGGTCCCCCCTCCGAGAAAGCTGATGCGCAGTGGTGTTTGGACGACGATCATGATGGTTCCTACGTTGTTCGTACGGTGTTCATCGCGGACTCATGATTCACAGGTTGAATTTGATTCATCTATCTTCGAGCAGGATGGTGTGATACTGCTCTAGCAGCATCTCAGCCCTACTCAATCGTCCGCGCTCACCAAAGAGGGCCCCACGGGCCTGGACATGATAATGCGTCGCTGCCCTCCCTGGCGGGCCTCCTTCTCCAGTTGACCATTCAGCTCGGGGATGCAGGCCGGACGGAAACCCATCTCTCGGTAGAGGTTGATGGCTACCCTATTCTGCTCCGAGACCAGGAGATTGACTCTGGTCCCGCCTTCCTGGGCGGCCTTCTCCAGCGCCATGCGTCCCAGCTCTTGGCCAATGCCTGCCCCCCCGTAGCGGGTGCGGACCAACATGCCGAAAAGCCACCAGTCAGGGTAGAGCGAGGCGTTCTGAGGGAAGTGTGTGACGACTACCGCACCCGCCATCCTTCCGCCTACAGTGGCGATCAAAGTGGACCCGCAACCCCTCAAGCTATCCAGTTGCCTGGCGAAGACAGTGTGAGGATCTCCCAGTTCGGGAAATCTCTCATAGCGGTAGAGCCTGGAGACTTCAGAGGCATCGTCGGCGGTGGCAACGCGGTAGCGGGCTTTTCCCCCGACTACTTTTCTGGCCAGGACACGATAGGGCCTCAGCCCCTGCAAGCAGCGCAAGAGCCGGAGAGCCACGCCTTTCACCATCCCCCACAGCCGATATAGCAAGGGGCCCAGAGGCGAGAGCCTAGCCCACAGCAGGGCTGCGCGCCGCCGCCAACCTGCATCCTGACGAATGATTTTCCGTCCCCGCTGAAGGCTCACTACCCGGCCTAACACATGCTCTGCCTGAACTGGCTCATCGGGGGCAAAAACAGCATCGCCGCGCGTCGCCAGAACTACGTGGCCGCTCTGCATACGCCGCCCGACGACGCGATGAACGACTGCTCTGTCCCCGGTAGTGCGGTAGAAAACCACATCTCCCACCCTTAGCGAAGCAGCCTCCACAGGCTGTACGGTGAGGAGATCTCCGGCTTGAATGAAGGGCGACATGCTGGAGCCATGGGCCCTGAAACGCAGAGAGCCGCCCTGACCAAGGATCGCACTGGACAACTCCGCAAATTCGGTGTGCTTGAGGCTCACTTCACGCATCGAACAAAGTCCACCACACTCTCGTCAGGAACAAAGCCCAGTTCGTAGCAGGGCACGGCTTCCACCAGTCGGGCACAGAAGTCCAGCGTGAAGCGCATGCCCTCCACGTCCCAAAGCGGCAGGAAGCAGCGAGCCAGCAACATAGAGACGGCAGTAACATCGTGAGAGAGCTGGACCTCATTACCCTCCGCGTGGCGCAGGAAAAAGACCCTCTCCAAGGGCACTCTTTGGGACGACACCTCGCTATACTCGCCGTGCCAGGGCGTGCCATACATCCAGAAGCATCCCTCGCGCCAGCGCAGCACGATACGGTCATCGTTCATTATGGTTGCCTGATTCCTCCACAGGCGAGCCATCGTCGTCTTGCCATGGGTGGAGTTGCCTGCGAAAAGATAGCCACGCCCACTATCGTCAACACCGCAGGCGTGGACCATCAACCCCCGGCCCTGCGCCAGCAGGCACACCATTAGCACCTCCGAAAGGGGGAATTCCAGAGGGCTGGGCAGGAGATCATCATCCGACCATTCAGGCTCAAGAGCGCGAGTGTACACCTCTCCGTGCCGGAAGTCGCCATCGAAGACAGCGACACGGTAGGGAAGGGGCCCGAAGAGGGGCGACCTGAACACTAAGACATTCTTCTCGCCGATCGTATAGAGGCTCCAGATCATCTCGGAGTCGAAAACCCTGTCCTCAACTCGCAGGGGAATCTGCGGCAGGCCATCGTAGCGGGCGTGGATGATGACATCCGGCTCTGCGGCGGAGAGGAAATGGCGATAGGACTCTTCCAGATGGATGGACTGGATCGGATGGTGGCTAGACAGAGCGAAGACGATCTCCGCAATTTCGGCTACTATGCCCTCAGGATGGTGCATTCACACCTCGTGCATTGCAAGTCAATCAACTGCCGATGGTGCTACAAAGGGCAACCACCCCCACGCACAAGTGAAAATCTCCGCGTGGTCCAGTAACAGCGATGCGACCCGATTTGCAGGCTTGCAGTACGGCCTCCTCGATCACCAATCGAACCTGTTCCAGGTGTGGCTTGTGATAGGGTCGCTTGGTCCCCTTGGTTTCCGTTGCCTTTGTCATCTTTTTCACCCCGTTCTTGATTTGTTCAATTCAAGGAGCTCTGTGCGCAAGTGAGCGATCTGGCGGAGGTACTCCACTACCTCTTCCGTGTCACTGCTCTTCTCTCTATCTGCGCCCAGCCGGGCACTGGCTGCACAGGGCGATCAGCGCACTTTCTCGCAGGTCTTCTCTCGTGACGGTTTCTGAGCCAGCACCTGGGGCATGAATCGGCGCCGGACCTCGCGAAAGGTACTCCGGGAATGCACTTAGCTGCCAAGCGCAACACATGGGTCTTGCTCATCTGGCTTGCATTGACCCCGGGGACCATGGTGGCCCGCTGAATAGCCGAATTTGCAAGAGTTCAGCACGGCCTCCTCGGCCACCAGTCGAACTCGTTCCAGTTGTGGCTTGCGGTAGAGCCGCTTGGTGGCCTTCATTTCCCTTCTCCTCATCATAGTCTTTCCCCTGTCGTCGATCTGTTCAATCCGAAGGCCTCTGCGCGCAAGTGGGCGATCTGACACAGGTACTCCACCGGATCCTCCTGCTCGCCGCTTTCCATCTGCGCCCAGCCGGGGCACTGGCCGCACAATGCGATCAACTCACAGCTCTGGCAGGGCGTCTCTCGTGACCGCTTTTGCGCCAGCACGTGTGGCACGAATTCGTACCATCCCTCGCGAAAGGTCCCCTGCCGCAGGTGATAACTGGGGAGGCGGGACATCATGCAGACGCTTAACTGCCCGTAGGAGTCAACATGGAAAGTGCCCACCCCCGCACCGCAGTGATAGAGGTATTCAGGATGGACAGGCGGGCCCCAGAACTTGTCACAGAACTCGCGCCAGCTCTTGCCCCGCTTCTCGTCCGCCAGGTCTAGGGCCACCACCTCCTCAGCGGAGATCCTGAAGGTCGCTGGCTTTCTATCACCATCGAGCCGCACATTCAGCACGGGATCGAAGCGGAACTCCACGCCTAGTCCCTCGGCAAAGGCCTTCATATCCCAGACCTCATGCCTGTTTAGCGTCATGACCATGCTTTTTACCTTGACGGGAAGGTTCCGCTCCAGCAGCAACTCAATGCCCCGCATGCACCGCTTGTAGGAGCCAGAGACGCCAGTGACCCGCTCGTAGGTCTCCTGGGTACGGCCGTAAAGGGTGATTTCCACGGCGAAGGGACGCCACTCCGCCAGGTGGTCGGCGATGCGCGGGGTGATGGTGGTACCATTGGTAAAGAGGGTGATCAGCAGTCCCTTCTTCTTGGCGTGGGTGTAGATGTCTAGCAAATCGGAGCGGATAAGGGGCTCGCCACCGGTGACGAGCAGCCATAGACAACCTTCGTCCACGATTTGATCGAGGACATCACAGAATTCCCTAGAGCTCAGCTCCCGTTCCCGTGCCTGACGGTCACCAACCGGCAAGTTGATGTAACAGTGCACGCAGCGCAGGTTACAGCGCGCAGTGAGCTCGATGCTGCCCGTGATGGGGATACGCTGGCCGTGCATCTTTTCATGCAACCGCCTGCTGAACTCACCGTAGCCAGTGACAGGAATCTGCGGACACTCCACCTCAGATTGCCCTCACTGCGCCGACCTGCTCGAGCTGCTGCAGGAAGTTGACAAGGTCTCCCTCCGCCTCCTCTGGACCCACCTCAAACTCCTCAACGAGGACGTCCCTTATCTGCCAGGCTTGCTTTTGGCCATCAACGAGCTCCCAAATGCGCCGAGCGACCTCGTTCAAGGTGTAGATACTCTCGACATCTCCGGCTTTCTGTCGAATCGGAACCAGAATCAGTTCGTCAGCGATCCTTCTGGCAACGATGGAGGGATCCCTAGCAAAACGTCTGGCAAGACAAGGGACGGTCTTCATTTCACACTTCCTTCTCTTCCGCTCTCATGTGACGCCCTCAAGTAGGGAATCTACTACTGCTCATTAGCGCACACCGCTCCTGCCCCCGGCGGTAGGCTGCCGGAGTCCCAATGTCAATCAGGAACTCACCGTTGCCCAGAGGACATCCGTAGACAGGAACCCCGCGCTCCAGCAAGCGGGGAAACAGGTCACGACCGAAGTCATAGAAGGTGTTCGGTGGGATGTGGTCCAAGATGCCCGGTTCGAGCACCATCACCCCCGCATTAGCTAGGTCGGTGAACACCCCATCCGGTGACGGCTTCTCCACGAAGCGCCTCGCTCGCCCGGAGTCATCCAGCTCGACCAAGCCGCAGGCCGAGGGGTTGTCCACTCGATACACAGCCAGGGTCAAGAAGGGATCAGGGGAAGTTGCAGCCATGCCTGCGATCCCGTCTCCTCTCTCCGTCTCGCTGTGACGACCATCATGGAAACGGATCAACCGCAAGAGGTCCAGGTTGGTGAAGACATCGCCGTAGATTACCAGGAAGGTCCCGTCGAAGAGGTTTTGCAGCCTCTTGACAGCGCCAGCCGTGCCCAGGAGCTGCTCCTCGTAGGAGTAGGTGATGGACACGCCGAAGCGATGGCCGTCGCTGAAGTAGCCGGTTACGACTTCGGGCTTGTCATGCAGGTTCATGGCGATTTCCACAACTCCATACTGGCGCAACCAGGTCACCAGGTGTTCCAGCAGGGGCTTGCCGCCGACAGGCAACATGGCCTTCGGCCGGTCCAGGGTCAGAGGCCGCAGTCGAGTCCCCTCGCCAGCGGCAAGGATCATGGCTTTGACTGCTATCTTATCCACACCGGATCCCAGTCATTGTAGACGTTGTTGCTGATATTGTGTCCCTCACCCCCATCAGCATTCATTATCCATATCTGCATCTGGCCGCTGAGTGCGTTAGAGCAGTACACTATGCGGCCACCATCTGGCGAGTAGCTGGGATGCTTGTCCCACTCCCAATTGTTGTGTGTGAGTTGGCGCACTGACCCTCGATCACGAGTTACGACATATATCTCATCGTCGCCATCCTGATTAGAGGCGAACGCGATGTGGTTGTTATCCGGAGACCACGCAGCATCGTAACAGACGCCCTGTCCTACGTAAGTCAGTTGTTTGTGCACGTCGTAAAGGCGATCGTACAAGAAAAGGTCCACTCCATGCTTCCCCTGTCCCTGATACACCAGGAAGTATCCATCTCGGGATAGAGCCTTCCGCGCCTGAGAAGCCTCGTATGTCCAGGTATCAGTAAGCAGAGCCAAGTTGCTCCCGTCAGGATCCATGACGAGAATATGATCCCCACCGAACCGATCAGAGCGGAAAGCTATCTTGCCCCGGAGCTCAGCCGGGTACTCCAAAGGCATTGGCGTCAAGGTAGGCGTGGGGGTCTTGCTAGGGGCGGGGGTCACTTGGTCGATGGGGACCAGTAGTGGCACCGGTGTGACGGTCCAGATGTTGGAAGATAGGGGGGTTGGCGTGCCGTGCAAAAGGGCCTGCGCCGTGGCTGCGGCTGCGACGAAGGCTGCCGTAGCTGC
>Ga0315314_1004101_pt1 | contig 11072 bp, 12 predicted proteins | sample TDP9_MG_FD_203631 | JGI IMG/M metagenome (GOLD analysis project Ga0315314, IMG submission 203631) | Freshwater sediment microbial communities from Lake Towuti, South Sulawesi, Indonesia - TDP9 | ecosystem: Environmental > Aquatic > Freshwater > Lake > Sediment | place: Indonesia: South Sulawesi... | reverse complement strand
AAACAGCAGTTATTCTCTACTAGACAATCAAAATTTATGCCTTGTGAAACAATCTTCGATGCCACATACTCTGGAAAAAATCACTACGCGTCCGGTTTTCCAGAACCTAGCAGACAACATCACAACAAATCACCACAAACCCAGCCTGCGCAGTAGAAGAAGGCATAAGGCGCTGTTGACCATCTTCTTCTGAAAATAATCACACGCACACACAATCAACTCAGGACCCCAAAAGTCACCTTCAGCAACATTGAAAGCCACTTTTAACAACATAGAAAGTGCACATACCAACACTCAAACCCAACCACAGACACAAACCAAACAGCAATCAGACCCCAAAACACAAACAGAAACAACTCAGCTTAACTCCAAAAAAAATTTTCCAGCACTCACACTAAGCCTACTCTCTCCCAAAACAACAACAAAAAACAACTAAAAGTTACTAAAAATAACCAAATTCTCACACAAAAACCCAAACCAACACATGTAAACTTATTAGCTCCGACGTTTTTGTATTCGTGTTATAATCAAGGATGTGACGGGATGCCTCAGAGGGTGACGTGTCAGAAATGCGGCGCTGTCCTCTACGAGGGTGTGGAGTTGACGCCCCCTGACGAGATCATTCAGCGCTTCGACGCCAGATGCCCTAAATGTGGAAAGAAGCTGTCTTTTGACCCATCCAACGTCAAGATCAAAGCCATAAAATAAAATTATATTAACATTCTTCACACCTATCTTAAAAGACAAGTTCTGGAGCTGATTAAATGAGCAAATTCCTGCGGACAACGCATCTGTTTCAATTCCATAAACAGAATGCGAAAATAGTTGAGTTCGCCGGCTTCCAAATGCCCATATGGTATAAGGGAATAATCCCAGAACACATGGCGGTGCGAACGCGAGTTGGCATATTTGACATCACTCACATGGGAAGAACCCTAATAACAGGCGCCCAAAGCGAAGCCTTCCTAAACCACCTGACAACAAACGATGTCTCTCTGCTAACACCCTTAAGCGCCCAATACTCAACCATGTGCAACGAAAACGGCGGAATCAAAGACGACTTCGTTCTATCCCGACTAGAACAAGACAAGTTCCTAATAGTCTATAACGCAGCCAACCGCGAAAAAGACTACCAATGGTTGGTTCAAAACTCAAAGGCTTTCAACGTAAAAGTCGAAGACGTATCGGACAACATTGCCATGTTCGTGGTTCAAGGACCAAACGCACAACAAACAATACAGAAGATCGCGAACGCAGACTTAAACAAAATCGAGAGGTTCAAATGCAACTGGACAAAACTAGCAGGCTTTGACGGATTTGTGTCCAGAACGGGCTACACAGGCGAAGACGGGTTCGAGGTTTTTGTCTGGAACACACCGCTTTCAAAGCCTGAAAACGCAGTCAACGTTTGGGACGCCATACTTAAAGCAGGTGAAGAATTTGGAATCGAACCGTGTGGATTAGGCGCCAGAGACACGCTCCGACTAGAAGCAGGCATGTGCCTATACGGCAACGACATAGATGAAACAACCACCCCGCTAGAGGCGGGCTTGGGCTTCGTCGTCAAACTCAAAAAAGACAGCTTCATAGGCAAAGACAGCCTAGCCAAACAAAAAGTAGAGGGAATAAAAAGAAAGCGCGTCGGCCTGTTAGTGCTGGAGAAAGGACCAAACCCACGACCAAAGCAGGAGGTGTGGAAAGACAACACACAAATCGGCTACGTAACCAGCGGAACCTTCTCTCCCATCTTAGAGTGTGGAATAGCCATGGCCTACGTTTCGATTGAACACGCAACCGAAGGCGGCACGGTCATGGTGAAGGTGAGGGATAAACCCTTAAAGGCTGAAATTGTTAAGTTCCCATTTTACGACCCGACAAAGTATGGGTATGCGAGGCAGAAATGATGCGTGCGCTGGATTACGAGGTCCCAGACAAACTCTACTATTCAAAAGAACACGAATGGGTGAGATTAGAAGAAAAAGAAGCCATCGTGGGCATAACTGACTACGCCCAGAAGCAACTCCACGAAATCGTTTACGTTGAAGTTCAGAAAGAAGGCTCAGAGGTCAAGCAGTTCCAAACAATGGGCACGGTTGAGTCAGTCAAATCGGTCTCAGACATCTTTTCACCAGTAACAGGGAAGATAACAAAAGTAAACATGGAATTGACTGACAGCCCAGAGCTACTCAACCAAGACCCTTATGGAAAAGGATGGCTAGCTAAAATCAACCTCACAGACTTTAAAGAAGACATGAAAAACCTACTTACAGCCACACAATACGCAGACTACATAAAATCCATAGAAACATAGACTCAGCAATCAATTTACCAGCAATAGTGTAATTTTGGTGATTCTTTTCAAATCCATTTTGTTTTGATTTCTCTTATGACTTTAAGATGATGGTCATCTGAGATGCACATTGCATTTAAGAAAAGGCTTGTAGCTGCTATTACGCTGTCAGCCATTGAAGTTTTATATTTATGCCTTATCTCAGCTGAACTCTTCGCGATTTTCGAGTCGACATTTATTATTCTGAAGTCTTTCTCCAATAAGTTAGTTCTTAGGGTTGCGGTTTCGCGTCCCTCTCGTTCTAGTGAAAGTTGGTAAACTTCGTGGATTACGATGGCTGAGATGTACCTTTCCTTGGTTTTTCTTATTTCTTCCTTGGTTCTACGAAGAGTCTCCTCGTCGTGAGAGTAGTAGTGTTCAATGAAGAATCTTGTGTCGTAGACTGTCTTAGGCATCTTCTTCCCTGAGCCTGTCTAAACGCTTCTTCATTTCTTCAGGAGTTGCGTGTTTTGCTCCGGAACCAGCAAGGTCTATAGTTGATTTTTTCGGTCTGAAGAGTATGCCTTCTTGAGTTTCAATAACTTCAAGCCTGGTTCCTTCCACAATTTTGTATTTCATTCTAAGTTTTGCAGGGATAGTGGTTTGCCCCTTTCGTGTTACTACCACTTCGTTCTCCATACCTTATCACAGTACTACATTAAGCCAGTAGTACATAAAAACTTTCCGCCCTAAAAGGGAGAAACATCCATGGTGAGGATTTGCCTTTTACTGTTGTTAAAAGCGCCGGAAAAGGGATTTGAACCCTTGAGGCGCAAAGCGTCTGAAAGCTTTTTCTCTGATCGAAACCGCCTGCAGAACGATTCAGCCACTTCACAAGCATGATGATGGCGCTATAGCGTTATTTTGTCATCAATACGCACAGAGGTTCTCAGCCCTAAGGTAGAAGAAGGCATAAGGGACTGTTTCCCTTCTTCTTCTGAAATTAAGAACCCTTGCACCTCACCAACCCACATCAACTAACATGAAAGCAATTCATACAACAGCATGATCAAAAGTGCGTTTTAACAACATTGAAAAGTCACTTTTGACAACATAGAAAGTGCGCCAAACGCAAGCCAAACAGAGCCAGAGACGCCATACAGAAACCAAGGCAAACCCCAAAACGCAAACAGAAAAGCCTCACCCCTACACAAAAAAATTTTTCCCACACTCACACTAAGCCTACCCAGCCTAACTGATGTACGTTATCCGTTCCTCTTCAGACCTCCGCATCTTCTTAGCATACTTCTCTCTCCGCTCTTCAATCTCACGCATCCGAGCCACAATTTCCTTAGACTTTTCTATCTGAGCATCCAATCCGCTAAGGTCGATCCTCAAGTCGAGCACACGTTGCAAGACCTCTAGAACACTCTTCGCCGCCACTGGATCTGGCAGGTACCCACGGGTCTCTCCCAAAAGGCAGAGCGCATCAATCTTCTTGAACTTCGCAAGTCCCAAAAGCAAGCCAGCAGTCCCAACTATTGGGTTTCCTGCAGGGCTAGCTATTGCCTTCGCCTCCAACGCTTTTTTCAAAAGTTCCGGGCTGGTCGAAACCGCGATTACTTGAGGCGCTTCTTCAGCTTCTTTGCGATAGCCTCCAATCGTGATAAGTGATTTGACTCCGAGTTTGACTGCAAACTCTAGGATGCTGTGTGTCACTTCGTATTGTCCTTCGATGGTTTGGGCTTGGCTGTCGCCTATGAGAAAAACGAGGTCGTTCTCACCGGTTGGGTTTTTCCAGAAGAAAAATTCCGCACGCAGAAGTCGAACACTTCCCTTTTTGTTCACTAAGACGTAGTATGGAAAATGTGGAGAGTAGAGTTCTCCAAATCTTTTAGCGCCGAACTGTTTAATGAGAAAGCGAGTGGCAATCCTGCCCACCATGCCCATGCCCGGCAACCCTTCAATCAAAACCGGCTTTCTGAGTTCGGTTTTCAGCGTTTCCTTGACGTATGTTTCCTTCATTCCGTTTTAACTACTCCATCTGTTCAACTTTCATTGCTCGGCGGTATTTGGCGTATTTGTCTTGAGGTGAAAACTTTGCGGGGTGCGGAATGTGCACTTTCCCGCCACATTGTGGGCATTTTTCTTGGTTCAGCGTGTATTTTCTGCACTGTTCGCATTTTCTGAGAAGCCAAACCATTATTTTCCCCTTTGGAAAGCACCTGTTCCGCCCGCGTTTGTTATGGTTTTGATGGCTGCTTCAGCTGCCTTTTGAATTGTTTTTTCTGCTTCCTTGTAGTCTTCGGCTAAGACTTCAACGGCGTATTTTGGCGCGGCAACAGCGTAGAGGCGAATCCTTGTATCTTTTGGCTTCTCGATTTTTTGAGCGCTCAAGAGAGCCTCTTTAATGCGTATTATTCCGTTGGGTTGCATGCATTGAAGTTCTAGTAAGCCCTTGATCTTGATCATGGGTGGTCGGATTTTGTCTTTTGCGATTTCAGCCATGGCTGCCGCTATGTTTTTGGGCAAGCCTGCCTCAATAAGCGGGTCAGGTCCTTCTCGCGCGGCTTTCTCTAAAGCCTCATAGATTCCTCCAAATTTCTCTTCAACTGTGGCCCCGGTTTGAGTGTACAGTTCTTCAAAGGGTATCTCTAATTTCTCAGAAACGCTGCGCAGTAGGCTTTCGGCTTTTCTATCCCTCTTCCAAGCTAGGATTTTTTCGCGTCTTTCATGCCTTGAGACCCGACGGAGTGAGAGGTCGATGTGACCCTTTTCCGTGTTTACGCGAAGGACTTTGAGCACGGTTTTTTGTCCTTCGCGCACAAACTCGCGGATGTTTCTTACCCAACCGGAGGAAACCTCTGATACGTGGAGTAAGCCTTCTTTTCCGTATTCATCTAGTGTTGCATATGCACCGTAGTCTGTTATCTTTTGAACTGAAGCAACGACGAGCTCACCAGGTTCTGGCCACTCAGCCTTCTTCACCGCCATTGTATTCCCTCATTGTCCCCTCATCATTGTTCCTGAGATGCTACAATTTCGCCTTTAATGTCCGCTTTGCCACCTGTGTTTTCAGCCAGAACTGCTCCGCAAACATTGCATTTAACACTGTTTGTTGCGTGATCGAAAATCAACTGCTCGTTTCCACAGTCTGGACACTTAACTCTTAAGAACCTGCTTCTGGGTCTTGGCAGAAGCCTTTCCCATTCACTCATATTATCTTATTCTCCTATTGAATTTCGAGTTTTTTGAGGCGCATTCCCTTCTTTTGTCTTGTATAGCCACAGGTTTTGCACTTCAGCCTCAGAGTTTGCTTCTTGGTTGTTTTGGCAAACTTGCGCTGAAGCGCGTATTTTTGTCCTCCATACCCGTGTTTTTTTCGTTCGTGTTGACGCTCTCCTCGAGCTAACGAACGTCTTTTTCCAGCTTTGTAGATAGACACCGTGTGAGGCTGCTGGGACTTGCATCTCGGACAGTACGTGGTGATTTCTTTAGGCGCCTTCATCGCGTTTCACTTGCTGATTCGGTATACAACAACCAGTATAAACATATATACCTTTTCTGAAAATCATGCGAGCGTTACATAGAATCTATTTTTACTTCGACTCCAATAGCAACACCTTGTTTTATGAGAATCTTTGCGTTTTCCAACGGGAGAGAACCCACATCTTCAGGTTTGAAGGGACCATAGGTCTTCATGTCGGCGCCGATTATGGCGGGGATTTCCTTGAGAAACCGCAAGACCTGTTTTTTGGGTTTTCCTTTACTTTCGACCTGTGGCAAGCGACCACCCAGTATGTCCTTTAACAATGCTTGAAAAGACTCAAACGAAGGCGCTACCTCTGCCATGAGTTTTTCTTCCTCTCGGGTTAAGCCTTCCTTGGGCGATGTTTCTCCGACAGATGCTTTCTTTATGGCTTTCTCGTGCCTGAGCAAAACGAGTTCTGTAACCATCTTTCGGACGTTCTTAGACTCCTGCATCAAAAGCCTAGCCTTGGTTGTCTTTTCATCCAGCATTCGGCTCTCTTCTCGTATTTTTCTCATGTATTGGGCAAGCTTGTTGTAGAAGTCTTTGGGGAGAGGCTGCATCTCGGGGTTTTCTTTTTCCCGTTTCCATGCTTCATAGAGCTCATTGTACACTGATTGTTTCCTCCGTTATTTTTGCCGCTCCCTTGCACAGCAGCAACATTGCAGCGGCAGTAGGCAGTTCAACTCTCTCATTCTTGTAAGGTCTATAAGTGTTGCCTCCTAGCCTAAACTCGGGTGATTCAGAAACATCAACCGTGACCGAGTCATGTTGGAAGGCGATGGCGCTTTTGAACGGGTCGAATTGTTCGATTTCGCTTGTTGACACCTGGATTTTTTTGAGCCCGGTCTCTCCATGCAATGTGTTTGCCAGCCTGATTAGGCGATGAACGTCTGTGGTGACGACTGTGTCTATCTTAATCGACTGTCTTTCTATGCCTTTTGTGATTATTTTTTCCCAACTGTCTGGTCCAATGCCCTTGAGTATCTTCCATGGTCCCTTTTCCTTCCAGCTTTCCAAAATCTTGTCCCGTTGCCGAAGGATTTGAAGGGCGGTTTTTTTCTTCAACCCCGTGTTTTCGAGCTGTTCTTGTGTGGCTGTGAGCAGGAACTCATATGTTCCCTTTGCTATTCTCCCCTTCCAGCCGGAGTCTTCGAGTCTTGGACCTACTCCTCTATCAAAGCCTTGCAAACCAGTTTCTAAACCGATGCCCAACATGTAATCAACAATCTCTTTTCTCGCGATCGAATCAAGTGTTTTGATAGCTTCATTTTCTATGTGAACGTGGTATCCTCTATGCCCTGAAAACGCAAGGTTCATCTCTTTTGGGGACAAGCCGAAGTCCTTGTCTAACACATCGATTAGCTTCATTGTTTCCTCCTTCGCCGTCTCTAAACACACCTCACAAGGCCAACTCACATCACCGAATTTTTGTCCAGCGCATTTTGGACATTTTTCAAGCTTAGCTCCACGCCCAGACATACCGCAGTTTTTACACGTCCATGTATCGTGTTGCTTATCGCATGGAGTTGGGATGTGGTCGGCGTCTATGTCAAAGATTAGGTCTGCGCCCATCCAGCCTTTGGCGTCCATTTCTTCTTCAGGTTTTTCGTAGTAGGCGCTGGAGTAATAGACATCTGAAGGTGTAACGCCAGAAAGGAAGTTTCTAAAGTCTTCAATTGTTTTGAAGCCCTTATGCCTGAGCATGGTTCTTTCTTTGAATAGGAGGAAAGCGAATTCCCGTTTCTGCATTGACGTGGGGGACTGAATATTGTCTAGATTTAGTTTGTAGTATTCCGCGAATTTTTGTTGAACAAACTCTCGCGTCTGAATTTTGTTCACGTCCGTGCAGCTGCGGCTGGGGTTTGAGTCTTTATTAACCTAAGTTTTCCTCGATAGTAAGCGAGTGGATGACGCACTCGATGGCAGATTTCGTCCATGCCTGGGCATACCCCGTGTGTGCGGAGTGTGTCGCATCTGGGTGGTATGTACTTGGTTCTTGAGCCCCTTCCACCCGCTATGTGTTCCACTTGGTAACGGGTCATTCTTTCGCTGAAGTCGGAGGCAGTGCGGAAGCATTCGATCACGTTTTCCACGGTCATGCCGGAGTTTATGAGGAAGGATGTTAGCGCAAAGCGCCCAATGTGAGAGATATGTCGTCCAGTTTGAGCCGCACTGTAGAGTTGGCGTATGCAAGGTGGAAAAGCATCAACTGTTGTTTCCTTCGGCATTTCTTCTTGCCGCGCCTGTCCTTTTCGGCTTAAAAACAATAGTTTGAGCCTCTCCGCTCGTTCTGTAACTGTTTGTGGGAGGGTGAAGCCTATTTTTAGGTCGAGTTTGTTCTCCATGTGGGCTCTTACTTCTTCGGCGAGTAAGCGGGCGGCTTCATCCTTTGTCACGTTCACTTCACCGTGTAGGATGGTGCGGTTAACGAGTTTCCACTTGCTCTCATGAAAGTTGCTTGTATTTTTTAGGTAGTCTACGAAGTTTAGGGTGAAGTCGGCAGGGACTGTTTGAGGTATGACAGCGTCGGTTTTGACGGGTTTTATTTTCCAGTTAAAAACTTGGGCGACTTCGGCTAGTTTTTGTCTGCTTTCTTGTCGGAGTATGCTGTAGGCGCGTTTGGCTTCGGCTAAGGCGTATCTTCTTTTGAGGAAGGGGTCGTTTGCAGCCGCAACCATCATGACAGCCACTGGAAAAGATAGAATCTCGATTTCGTCATTGCGCGCTTGATCCCTCACCAAAGCATATAGTATTGCCTCTTCGACTCTTTTTTCTGCCCGGTCAACTATTCTGCTGTATTCTGGGTTGTCTAATTCTGTTATTTTTAGGTCTAGTTTCTGCACGTGTTCTGCGGCTTGAGGAGTGAAGGGATACTTGGCTAGGTCGGTTTGTGTGAGAACCAGTTTTCTCCCAGCGTCTAGAAGAGGCTGCGCCCTTTCGGTAGCTATTCTACCTCAATGCGCGGTGCAAGATAAAAGGTTAGTTTTCCCTCTTTGGGCTGCTGGAAGTCTATGCGTATTGGCATGTCGTTGCTGAACTCCAACGTGGCGATTTCGCTTGCGGTGGCTGCTGTCTTTATTATTTCTGATAGATAGCTTAGGCTGAAGGTTGCTTTAGATGGCTCCTTGGCTTCGAGGTCCAAGAGTGCATCGTTTCCCTTTTTCAGCTCGATTGTGGCGCCCATGAGGTCGCCTGCGGCACGCATGGTTAGTTTTTCGCTGTCGACCTCGATTTTGACGTGGTCAGAGACGAGTAAAACGTCTTCTATGACTTGATGCAAGCCCTCCGTTGTGACCTTGGCACGGACGTTAAATGTTATCTTCGGCGTCGGCACCTCTTCCTCCGCCGCCTCTAAAGTTGGCATGTTGAAGGTTCGCTCGTACTTTCCCTTTATCCCCACGTTTAAGCGGTTGGTCTTCTCGTCAAGCGCTAACTCAACAGACTCGTCTTTGCCAGTGCGGCGCAACAACTTGAGCATTTCACCAACATTAACACACATTTTGGTGGGCACATCACATGTGTATTCGTCGAAGATTGTTTTTGGCCATTCGAAGTCTATCATGGCAACGCGGCTGGGATCCATGGCTCTGAGTTTGATGCCTTCGGGTGAGATGTTGAAGGTGGCTTCATCGACTAGCGTGCTGATGGCTGTAACCATATCGCGCAACAGTTTAGCATCGCCTATTTTGGCTTTAAACAAGCCTCTGCAGGACTCCTTTCTGTTTCTATTGTTTATGTCTAATCGTTGTGTGGCGTTTTAAGTGTTTTTGCCCCGCTGCCCGTTGAGTGCTGAGGCTGTTTCTTTTCGCTTTTTCAGGTTTATGTCCCAGACCCAGCCCCTCTAGGTTTCTGCAATCCACGAATATTTGGCGCCAAATATGTTTCTTTGGAGAGCTGTTTTATGGGTTTTGGCAACATTAAAAAAGAACGCATGGAACGAAACTGTGGCGGTTCAGGCTAGCAATAATAATTTGCTGTCAAATTGTGTAATGCTTATTAGTTTCTTTTAAGAAAATAATTTTTTGCCGATGATGAGACCGACATCGCTGAAAACAGATGACGCTCATTTTCCCTGGGGTATCGGAGGCACAAACCACTTAGGCATCATGACTCATATGATTTGACGTTCCTCAAGCTCCTTCTTGAGGAGTTGAAAGTCGCTTTCCAACGCATCTCTGTATTTTGGATTGTGCAAAACAGACGCGGGGTGATACATAGGAAATACTGCGAGGGAAAAACCAAAAAACTTCACGTTGAAATTCTTTCCACGAAGTCTTGTGATGCTCTCAACGTCTTCGAAGCCCGCCTTAGAAAGAATGTAGGCTGTTGAGTGTCGACCCAACGTCACGATGACCTTGGGTTGAATCAAACTGATTTGACGATTGAGATAAAGCGAGGTGCATGTTGTTATCTCTAGCGGCTGCGGCTCACGGTTCTCAGGCGGTCTACACTTGACCACGTTGGTTATGAACACGCTCTCTCTTGGAAGACCGATCTGCTCTAGGAGTGAGTCTAAAACCTTGCCCGCTGCGCCTACGAATGGTGAACCCTTTAGGTCTTCCCAATAGCCAGGAGCCTCACCCACAAACACCACTGACGCCTTGATGCTTCCTTCGCCCGGAACAGCGTTTCGGCGATCTCGCCAAAGTGGACACTGAACGCAAACTCTGACTTCGCCAGCGATTTTCTTCATCAACATAGATTTAGACAAGGCCTGCACCCTTCACCTATTACTAATCCCACACGTAAATTAGACCATACTTTTAAGCAGTGTGAAAATAATTACAGGTCCAACCTATTTTGCACGGAGATATCATTAGTCTGTAGCTATAGGCTCGAAGCTAGGCTCTATATTCTTCCACACTTTTATACTCATGGCTGCTACTAGAATTTGGGTTTCAAGGTGATAAAGACCCGCACAGCTGTGGCTAGAGACATAGACGCAATAAACGAGTTAACGGTGGAGATGCACAATTATCTAGGAGCCTTGGTCGGCATCAAGTTTAGTAGAGAAGAGTTAAAACACGAAATGTTCGAAAGCGAGCGCGACATAAAAAACGTTTATGTTGCCGAATTGGATGGCAAGGTAGTCGGCTACATTGCGTTTTCTCAAAAACCAGAAGAAAACGAATTTTTCGGCAAGTATTATCATCTTTACCACATAGTAGTTAAACACGGGTTTCGACGAAAGGGAATCGCCTTCCAACTCTTCAATCTACTCCTTGAAAAGGCAAAGCAAGAAAACGTAAACATCGTCGCAGGAACCTTTTA
>Ga0315314_1004100_pt1 | contig 11074 bp, 8 predicted proteins | sample TDP9_MG_FD_203631 | JGI IMG/M metagenome (GOLD analysis project Ga0315314, IMG submission 203631) | Freshwater sediment microbial communities from Lake Towuti, South Sulawesi, Indonesia - TDP9 | ecosystem: Environmental > Aquatic > Freshwater > Lake > Sediment | place: Indonesia: South Sulawesi... | reverse complement strand
AAGAAGTATGGTCTGAAGCCGGAGCAATTCCCCAATGCCTATCTGGCAGACCGGCTAAGCTTGACCCTGCCCTTGTATCCGCAGATGACCGATGCAGAGCAGGATTTCGTCTGCCAAAGCCTTCGGGAGTGCTATGCACAGGTCATTGCTTGAGATCCTCGTGGATCCCATCTCCAAAGCACCCCTGCAAGTTGAAGTGGTTAACCGTGAAGAGGGGGATGAAATCCTGGAGGGCCGGCTCAAGGGATCTGGAGGGAGATCCTATGCTATCACTAACGGGATCCCCCGCTTTGCGCTCGCGGCGGAGGCTGATCAGGAGCAGACTGGACGCAGCTTTGCCTTCAAGTGGGGACAAAGAGAGACCTATGACTCTCCCCAGGTCCATCTTGAGGCTCAGCAATGGTTGGTAAGGCGATATGGCTTTGAGAGCGTCGAGCAGATGCAGGATTTTTTTGGCAGCCGGAAGGAAATTCTGGATGCCGGATGCGGGAGCGGCTTCAGTTCTTCGCTGTGGCTCTCTCCTTCCTGGCGGAGGGAGGGGGAAGCGGAATGGTTCGGGGTGGATATATCGGGGGCTATCGATGTGGCCCAGGAGCGATTGGGGGAGATTGCGGGCACCTCTTTCATTCAGGGGGATATCCTGCAGCTGCCATTTCGGGAAGGGAGCTTCGATACGATCTTTGCCGAAGGCGTCCTTCATCATACCCCTTCCACCGAGGTAGCCCTGAAATCCCTGGTGTCCCTGCTCCAGCCCGAAGGCCAGATGCTATTCTATCTCTACCGGAAGAAAGCCCCCATTCGTGAGTTTGCCGATGACCATATTCGCGGTATCATCTCCTCTTTGGAACCTCAACAGGCCTGGGAGGCTTTACGCCCATTGACCAGGCTTGGCCAGGCGCTCTCTGGGCTCCACGCTGAGGTCGAAGTCCGCGAAGATATTCCCTACCTCGAAATCAAGGCGGGCCGCTATGACCTTCAGCGCCTCATCTACTGGCACTTCGTCAAGTTGTTTTGGAATGAAGCGCGCACCTTTGATGAGAACCATCATGTGAACTTCGATTGGTACCACCCGCGATATGCCCATCGCCACACGGAGGAGGAGATTCGGCGATGGTGCGATGAAGCGGGCCTGGCGATCTTTCACTTCGATGTTCAGGAGAGTGGATTCACGATTCGGGCGACCAGGCGCTGAGCCATGTGTGGCATTGTCGGTATCTTCAATCTGAATGGTGAGCCTGTCTCAGCCGTTGTCCTGCGCAAGATGACGGATGCCATCGCCCACCGTGGGCCGGATGGAGAGGGCTTCTTCATTGACAGCTTCGTCGGCTTGGGGCATCGCCGTCTGGCGATCATTGATCTCTCTCCGGCCGGCCACCAGCCCATGATGTCCTCCGATGATCAGTACATCGTCACTTACAATGGGGAGATCTACAACTTCCAGGAATTGAGGATCGAACTGGAGGCGCGCGGCTATCGGTTCCGCTCGCGGACCGATACCGAGGTCCTGCTTTATTCCTATGCGGAGTGGGGGGAGGAATGCGTCGAACGCTTCAACGGCATGTTTGCTTTTGCGATCTGGGACCGCTCCCGCCAGGAGCTGTTTCTGGCCCGAGACCGCTATGGGATGAAGCCTCTCTATTACACGCTCCAGGGGCATGTCTTCCTCTTTGGCTCCGAGATCAAGGCGATCTTGGCCCATCCTGCCTATCGGATGGCGATGGATGTAGAGGGGCTACTGGAATACTTCACCTTCCAAAATTTCTTTACGGACAAGACGCTCTTTGCCGGAGTCAAGTTGCTTCCAGCGGGCAGCTTGATGCGGGTTCCCCTGGGGTCCCGGGCCCTCGGCCGTCCCCAGGTCTATTGGGACTATGACTTCGCCGAACCTAAGAGCCCGAAGAAGGAAAAGGAATACCTGGAGGAACTGGACCGCCTCTTTCGTCGAGCCGTCCAGCGCCACTTGGTGAGCGATGTGGAAATTGGCGCCTACCTGAGCGGGGGAATGGATTCCGGTTCCATCACGGCTGTGGCCGCTACTTCCCTCCCCTACATGAAAACCTTTACCTGCGGCTTCGACCTCCACTCCGCCTCGGGATTGGAATTGGGGTTTGATGAGCGAGAGAAGGCAGAACTCATGTCCTATCTCTTCAAGACCGAGCATTATGAGATGGTCCTCAAGGCTGGAGACATGGAGCGCGTATTGTCAAGGTTAGCTTGGCACTTGGAGGAGCCTCGGGTGGGGCAGAGTTACCCCAACTTCTATGTGGCTCAGTTAGCGAGCAAGTTTGTGAAAGTGGTTCTATCGGGAGGGGGAGGGGATGAACTGTTCGGGGGCTACCCCTGGCGCTACTATCGAGCTGTGATCAATGATGATTTCGAAAACTATATAGATAAATACTATGTCTATTGGCAACGGCTGATCCCCAACAAGATCATCCAGCAGGTCTTCCGTCCCATCTGGCCGCAGGTCAGCCATGTCTGGACGCGGGATATCTTTCGTGATGTGTTCACCAAGCATGCGCCGGAGTTATCTCGCCCGATCGACTACATCAATCATTCTCTCTATTTTGAGGCCAAGACCTTCCTCCACGGTCTGCTCATCGTAGAAGACAAATTGAGCATGGCCCATAGCCTGGAAACTCGCCTGCCCTTCCTGGATAATGACCTGGTGGATTTTGCCATGCAGGTTCCGGTTCACTCCAAGCTGGGTAGCCTGGCGGAGGTCATCCGCCTCAATGAAAACGAGCCAGGCGGGAAGGCAGCCAGATACTTCGACCAAACCAGGGATGGAAAACTGCTGTTGCGCAAGATGATGGCACGGTACATCCCAGAGGAGGTGACCCGCCTCGAAAAGCAGGGATTCTCCGCCCCAGACGCATCCTGGTTCAAGGGAGACAGCATCGACTATGTGCGCCGCCGTCTCTTTAGCCATCGGGCCAGGATTTATGAATTCTTGGACCGGGAGGTCGTGCAATCCTTGGTCAACGAACACCTGGAGGGTCAGCAAAATCGCCGCCTCCTCATCTGGTCGCTGCTCAATGTGGAACAATGGTGTGAAAGGTTTCTTGGTTCATAGCCTTGCAGTGGTTTTCGTTTGCTATGAGAAAGATCGAGAACTTCTCCCGCGCAAAACGCCTCATGCAGTCGGCCATAACTGATTTCTCCTTGGACCTCAGCGGGATTTCGGTCCTGACCGAGGCTGCCTCTGGGGCCTTCGCAACGACTCCCCTGATTGCAGCCCTCTCTGGCGCTGACCGGGTCATCGCCGTGGCAAAAGACTCTTCCTATGGCATGGCAAGCGAGGTCGAAGAATATATCGAGGGCTGCGCACGGAGCTTGGGCGTGGAAGAACGAATCGAGATCAGCACCCAGCCGGCCTATGAGCATGCCGATTCGGTGGATCTGGTGACCAACCTGGGTTTCGTCAGGCCCATCGATGAGAGGCTCATCCATCGATTGCCTGATGATGCAGCGATCGCCTTGATGTGGGAGACCTGGGAATTTCGGCCTGAGGATATCGACCTGAGGGCGTGTCGGAAGAGACGCATCCCGGTCTTAGGGACCTGGGAGAGCCATCCCCGGCTTCAGATCTTCCGCTATGTGGGCCTCGTGGCCCTCAAGCTGCTCCTGGAGGCGAGCATCGAGGTGTTCCGGTCGAAGATCTTGTTGATCGGATCAGGCCCGTTGGGGCAGGAAACAAAGCGGGTCCTACAATCCAATGGGGCTGACCTGACTCATTTGGACCCCTGGGAACACTGGAATCGCCATCACCTTGATCTCAAGGAAGGCATTCAGGATGTTGATGCCGTGGTGCTGGCGGAACATCGGGCCAGATTCTCCATTCTGGGCGGAGAGACCGGGCTGCCTCTGGAGTGGTTTGATGATCATGGTGCTGTGATCGTGCACCTGTGCGGGAAGATCGAGGATGAGGAGTTGGAAGATCATCGCATCCACAAGATTCCGGCCCGAAAGGTCGAGCCGGGATATATGGCCGTGACGACGGATTATGTAGGCCCCCGCCCGGTGATCGACCTGCATGCGGGGGGATTGAAGGTCGGGGAGGCCTTGGTGAGGGGGATGCGGCTATTTCATAATATGGATGAAGCGATCCGATATGCATTGGCCAACAGCCCAGCCATGGATTTTGAGGAAGAAGCAGGATGAAAGTCGCTGCCTTTGGGCGAACAGAGTGGCTCTACGATAGCATTGGGGCGGCTGCGGCCCGCGGGCACCGGATCGTCCTCATCGGCACCTGTCCGGCCGCACCGGAGTACAAGGTGAGAGAGGATGATTTTGCCCGTCTGGCCAAGGGGCTGGGCTGTCCATATTTCTGCGATCCCAATCTGAATCGCCCCCAATATATCCGGATGGTGGCAGACTCCCGCGCGGAGGTCGCCATGAGTGTGAACTGGCTCACCCTCATCGGCCCAGAGATGCTCGCTCAGTTCAAGTACGGCATGATCAATGCCCACGCCGGCGACTTGCCTCGCTTCCGGGGCAATGCGGCCCCCAACTGGGCCATCCTGGCAGGCGAGAAGAAGGTGGTGCTCACCCTCCATCAGATGGTGACCGAGCTGGATGGCGGACCCATCTTGTTGCAGCGGGAATTTCCGCTCACTCCCCAGACTTATATCGGTGATGTCTATCGGTTTTTGGAAAAGAACATTCCGGAGATGTTCCTGGAAGCCCTGGACGGCCTGGCTGCTGGCTCTTTGTTTCCCAGGGAGCAGGTGAGCGATCCTGCCCTCTCCCTGCGGTGCCTTCCCCGCTTGCCTCGCGATGGGGAAATCGACTGGACTCAGCCAGCAGAAGAGATCGCCCGACTGGTGCGAGCCAGCGCCCGCCCGTTCGCCGGCGCCTATTCGTTTATTGGCACCCAGAAAATCATCATCTGGCGAGCTTATCCTGAGAAACTGCCCTATCCTCATTTGGGCGTGCCCGGCCAGGTGGTCGAGATCAGGCCCCAGGCCGGCGAGGTGGTCATACTGACAGGAGATGGGGTCCTGGTGATCGTCGAAGCAGAGACCAGCGCCCAGGGATGCAGGCCAGTAGCCGAGGTCGTGAAATCGACTCGAACGCGACTCGGGATGGACATGGCTCAGGAACTGATGCTCCTGGCTGATCGACTTGCGCAATTGGAGGAACAGATCCGAGAGTCCAAAAAAGGACGATCGTAGGATGTCGCGCTACCTCATTACCGGCGGGGCTGGATTCATCGGTTCCCACTTGACTGAAGCCCTGGTACAGAGAGAAGAGTCCGTGCGTGTCCTGGATAACTTCTCTACCGGCCGAAAGGATAACATCGCTCATCTCCTGGATCGGATCGAACTGATGGAGGGAGATATTCGTGATCTGAGTGCGGTGCGCCGTGCCATGTACGGCACAGACTTCGTGCTGCACCAGGCCGCGCTGCCCTCCGTTTCCCGTTCCATCGCTGACCCAGCTACCACTCATGAGGTGAACGCGACCGGGACCCTGAATGTTCTCATAGCGGCTCGGGAGGCAGGGGCAAAGCGGGTTGTCTATGCTTCCTCCTCGTCGGTATATGGCAACAGTCCCCTCTTGCCAAAAAGAGAGGATATGCCGCCTCAGCCGATCTCGCCTTATGCATCGGCGAAGCTCGCGGGTGAAAACTATTGCCGGACCTTCACCCATGTCTACGGGCTGCAGACGGTGTGCCTTCGATACTTCAATGTCTTTGGACCATGGCAGGACCCCAACTCCGAATATTCCGCTGCCATACCTCGATTTATCGCCCTCATGCTGGAGGGCAAGAGCCCGACGATCTATGGAGATGGCCTTCAGTCGCGTGACTTCACTTATGTCCGCAATGTGGTTCAAGCAAACCTGCTTGCCTGCCAGGCCGATGAAGCATCCTGCGGGGTCTACAATGTGGCCTGTGGAGAGCGACATTCCCTCCTGAGGGTGATCGATGCTTTAAATCAGATCCTGGGAAGGGATGTGAAACCCACATTTGCTCCGGCTCGCCCGGGCGATATTCAGGATTCCCTGGCATGCATCGACCGCGCAACCCGGATCCTGGGTTACCATCCAGATACGGACCTCCAGGCGGGATTGGGGTACACCGTCCAGTGGTTCCGCCATAGCGCCTCCCACGGGGCGGAGGGCTGTGCGGGAACAGGAAGAGGGGAGATCCCTTGCTGACCAAGACGATCTATCCGATCATCCAGCATCGGGAGTTGATCTGGGAGATGGCCCTGCGCGACTTAAAGGCCATGAACAAAGGGGCCTTCCTCGGCTATCTCTGGCTGGTGATCAGTCCACTGGTACAGGTTGCAGCCTATGTCCTGATCGTATCCTTCGTTTTCAAAAGCCGTCTGGGTGAGGGGACTGGCCCGCTGGACTATGCCCTCTATGTGCTTTCCGGGATGATTCCCTGGCAGATTATGGCCAGATCTGTGCAGGAGGCTCCCTCGCTGATCCGCGAAAGGATGGAGCTGGTGAAGCAGGTCATTTATCCGATCGAGACGCTTCCCCTGACGAGCTTGATCGTCAGTTCCTTCGGTTCCCTGGTCAGCTTTGGCCTCTTCTTGATCTTGACCCTTGTCGTTGGCTCTTTTCACTGGACCTTTTTTCTCCTGCCCATCCTCTTTCTGCTCCTGGCTGTCTTTGTGTTAGGGATTTCCTGGATCTTCTCCATCGTGGGGGTCTTGATCAAAGACCTTCGAGAGATCGTGACGGTGTTGTTGGGCCTGTTGATCTATCTGTCGCCCGTGGTGGTGAGCAGAGAGATGGTGGGCGAGAAGATATGGGGCTACATCCTGTGGAATCCCCTGTCGCATGTGGTGATCTGTTTCCGGGATGTTTTTGAGGCCCGCTTCCATCTTTCGAGCTGGGCGATTTATGCTGCCATCTCCTTGCTGGCCTTCTTGGCGGGTGACTGGGTCATCACCCGGACCAAGTTACTCATCAACGAATATATCTGAGGACCATGCGCGAAGTCCCGATTAGACTGGCCCATGTCTCAAAACGCTTCAAGCTCTACCGCGATCCGATTTCGGGCCCGGTCAAGGAGTACCTCTTTTTCTGGAAGCGCCACCACTATTATCAGGAGATCATGGCGGTCAAGGATGTCTCATTGGAGGTCAAACGGGGAGAAGTGGTCGGCATCATCGGCCCCAATGGGGCAGGGAAGACCACCCTGCTGAAGATGATCGCTGGCCTGCTTCCCGTGGATGGAGGGCAGATCGAAGTTCACGGTAAGATCACCGCCCTGCTCGCCCTCGGCGTCGGCGTTCACCCTGAATTTACGGGCAGGGAGAACATCCTCTATGGGGGCATGCTGCTGGGCATGTCCAAGGCGGAGGTCGTGCGCAAGATGCCCGCCATCATCGAGTTTGCTGAACTGGGCGACTACATCAACAGGCCCTTCCGCACCTACTCATCGGGCATGCGGGCGAGATTGCTCTTTGCCATCTCGATGAGCATCGATCCCGATATTCTGATCGTCGATGAGGCCCTGGCCACCGGGGATGTCTACTTTGTTCAAAAGTCGTCCAGGCGGATCAGAGAATTGTGTAACAGCGGCGCGACCATCCTCTTCGTCTCCCATAACTTGAGCCAAGTTCAGGAGATCTGCCAGAGGGCCCTTTTCATGGCCGAAGGGCGGATCGTGGGTGAGGGGAGGCCCTCGGAGATGATCGCGGCCTATAGCCATTGGGCGTTTGAAAGGGAGAGGAGGGCCCCGATCATTACCGAACACCAGGACCTTCGGATGCTCAGCGGATCGGGAGAGGTCCAGATCACCGCCATCAGGCTGATCAATGCCCAGGGGGAGGAGACCACGGGCTTTTACGCCGGCGAGGATATGGAGATCGAGATCCACTATCGGAGCGCCTTGGGGGATCAAGCCGTATTGGACTTGTTCCTGGGCTTCGTCCTGGCCAGCAATTCCACCTATGTCGGGGAGATCAACACGGTCAATTATGTCGAGAATCTCGGGGGCACGACCAAGAGAAGCCCGCTGGCCATCAAACGAGAAGGCGTGATCAGGCTAAAGCTGGAGCCTTTGCTGCTCTTCAATGAGCACTATGCCCTCTGGATCATCCTGTTCGACTATGCGACGGGAAAACATTACTGTGAGTATCGTAACCTGTCCCCCTTCTTTGTTGGCGGCAGACGGCAATCGATCAGCCGGGGCGGATTCTTCTGGCATCCCTCTAAGATCATGACCGGATGAATGGGATAGATCCATGAGCCTTTCCTTGCCAGAAGGCAACAGCCATCGGGTTTTGCTGTTCCAGGCATATCCCGTGTGGCGGGGTCCCGTATCAGATATGCGCCTGCCGTTGGGGATGCTCTATCTGGGCCATTCTCTGAAAAGGGCCGGCTACCGCGTGGAGGCCTTTCATGTGGAGGAGAGCAAAATCGATACCCTGTTGGCCAAGATAGATCTTCAGGGTGCGATCTTTGCGGGGGTGTGCTCCGTATTGACCGGATTTTCGCTCCGCTGTGCCATGAGCCTCTCCAGGAAGCTCAAAGAGATCCGTCCTGAATTGCCCGTGGTCTGGGGAGGGGTTCAACCGACGGCGATCCCCGAGATATGTCTGGCAAACGATTTCGTCGACGCGGTCGGCATGGGGGATGGCGAAGATCTGATCGTAGAGATTGCAAGAGCACTGGAGGGGTCGCTGGATTTGGCTCAAGTCAAGGGCCTGGCGTATAAGGACGAGGAGGGTCACATTCGGATCAACGAGAGGCGAGCCCTCAAGCGAGATCTCGATGAGTATGGAGCGGATTACTCGCTGATAGACCTGAATGATTACCTCTTTGACGGGCGAGTCAGCGGATTGATCATGTCCTCCCGGGGATGCCCTTATGGTTGCGCCTTCTGTTACAACAGCTATTTCAATCAGCGGATCTGGCGAAGCCACAGCCAGGGCTATGTGGTTAACCTGCTCAAGCAGCTTCGTTCCCAGTACGAATTTCATGCCTTTTCTTTCTCCGATGATAACTTCTTTGCCCATAAGGAACGGGCCATCGCAATCCTACAGGAGGCCCATCGCCTTGGGCTACGAACCTTCTCTCTCGATATCAAGATCAATCAGTTGGCCGAGGAGGACATTCGGAGGATCTCCGCATGCGAAGTGGAATCAGTCTTTTTCGGCACGGAATCCCTCAATCCAAGACTCATCAAGCTTATTGAAAAGCATCAGACCAGGGAGCAAGTTTGCGATGCCATTCAAGGCCTCTCTCATTTTGCCCCGGAGGTGGCCGTGCAGACCGAGATCCTGATGGCCTTGCCCTTCGAGCAGATGGAGGAGTTGCGGCAGGATATCCGGGAGGGCCTCGATCTGTATCGATTCAACAAACATCTGTCCGTCTACTTTGGGGTCCTCTTCCCGCTGCCACAGACGAAGATGATGGAGTATGCAAATCAAAACGGTTTTTCCCCACAGACCCTGGAGGATTATGCAGGGATCGACTTGAACACGGCCTGGTCCATCTGCGACCAGTGGACCCCTTTCAAGCTGAGCCGATCTGGCAAGAAGAAACTCCGTCTGACCGAAGAGTACTCGGCCTTGCTCAATGTCGATCTGAGATGGCCCAAGACTTCCTCTTGGGTCTTCCGCCTGGAGTGGGTCAAATCCTGGTTGATCTTTCAGGTGGCCAGATTTCGGCTGAAGCACTGGTTCTTCGTTTTCCATCGACTCGATTTCTTCCTGTGGCGTCATTCCTGGGTCGGGCTGGTGCTCAAGATTCCCGGGGTTGGATTCCTTCGCCGCCAGGCCAAATCCTTCTACCAGGGAAGGATCCAGGCGGTGAGCCCCTCGGTTCATTATCGAAATTTCGGCTACCTTCCCCAGGGGACTTTTTGGCAAGACCTCAAAGGGAAGCTTTTCGGGCATCCCAATCTGCTGAAACGGCTACAGGCCAGAGAGATCATAGCTGCCCTCGATATCAGGCCGAGCCATTCCGTATTGGATTTGGGTTGTGGTGCGGGCTACTTTACCGTCGAGATGGCCAAGTTAGCCCACAAGGCTTATGGGATCGATTTGAATCCCTTCGTCAAGACCATACGGGTGCCTTCCTCCTTGCAGGGAAAGCTGGAGTATATGCAGGGTGACGGCACCCAGTTGCCCTTTCCAGATAAGCACTTTGACAGGGTATTGGCAAGCGAAGTGCTTCCCATGATCCCAGATCCCAATCAATTCATCGAGGAAATCAGGCGAGTGCTCAAATCGGGCGGACGCCTGGTCATCGTCAACGGGACGGGCCACCCTGGGCTTCGGAAGGCCTATCAGCGGAGGTCCCTGCTTTTCAGGTGGCTGAAGAGGCGCTATGCAGCTCGGATGCCTGCTTCCTATGAGGACTACTGCGCCATCTTGCAGGCCTCCTTCGGCACCTCCCAAAAACGCTTCCTGGAAGAGGCCGACATCCGGGCGATGTTAGAGGGAAATGGATTTCGGTCCGTCCACTTCGACAATACCCCGGGCTTTCTCTTTGGCCTCTACTTCTCCTGGTCACAGCTATTGCTCTACTTGAAAAGAGGCCAGACCATCTCTCAGAGGGGCTTTTTGGTGAAATTCGCCCTTTTCAGCTTGATCCGTCCCTTTGAGGGGAGAAGATTTTCAGGTGGCCTCTTGTGTATGGCGCAAAAATGAAGGGATTGCTGGGGAGACTGAGAAACGGATTGCTTGCCCATCAAGAGCAACGCTTCCTTGATCACCTCAAGATTGCCTATCATGCTCCCTTTCCGTTGCAGGCATATCGGAGCCTCCTTTCCCATGCCAAAAACCACCCTGGAATCCGATTGCCTCCCTTCACGCAGTCTGATCTGCCCCCTCCCGGCTCCGCCACCCTGTATGTGAGGCACGACATCGACACGGCCAATTGCATTCGTAATATGGCCCTCTTGCTGGATGTAGATCGGGAACTGGGTGTGCCGGCCGGGGTCTATTACCGGGCCGATGGGAAGGAATATACGCTGGCCAGCTACCGGGATGAAGTCCAGGCCTATCGGGAGGGCGGCCTGGAGATCGGATTGCACAGCCTCTGTTATCTGCAGGATGATTACCTGGAGGCATTCCGGAGAGAGAGGGAGGTCTTTACT
>Ga0315314_1004099_pt1 | contig 11074 bp, 11 predicted proteins | sample TDP9_MG_FD_203631 | JGI IMG/M metagenome (GOLD analysis project Ga0315314, IMG submission 203631) | Freshwater sediment microbial communities from Lake Towuti, South Sulawesi, Indonesia - TDP9 | ecosystem: Environmental > Aquatic > Freshwater > Lake > Sediment | place: Indonesia: South Sulawesi... | reverse complement strand
GCGAATGGGCCGAGAGGGAAGTTGTCGTCCGTCAGCCAGAGAAACTCGGCTCCAAAGTTCGTATGGAGGAACTCGAACTCGTCCGCGATACGTTTCGCGGACTTCGATCTCCATGTTCCCTGCCAGTGCCTCCACTGTGAACAGAATGTGCAACGGTGCGGACAGCCCCTCGATCCCTCAACGAGCGCGTATACCGCCTTGCCAGCCATCATTGTGAAGTGGTACTTTCGCATGTGATCCTCAACGAAGCGATACGCCGGCATTGGAAGTTGATCGAGGTCCGCCATCATGGACCGGTCGGGATTGTGGAAGATCCTGCTGTCTCTGCGGAAGGATATGCCTCTGATGTCTGTGAAGCTTTCGGAGTTCTTGACTGCGTTGGCGAGTTCAACTAGTGTTTGTTCTCCCTCGCTACGGACGATTACGTCGATTTCGGGGTAGGCGCGAAGGGACTCGTCCACTGTTGCTGTAAAGTGCTGGCCGCCGGCGATGGTCAGGATGGAAGGATCCACTTTCTTGGCTGTCGCCAACGCTCGGACGGAACTGTAGGCGTTGCATGTAGCGAGGCTGCTCGAAGCAATGATGTCGGGGCGACAAGATTCAATGTGCTTCTCGAGACCGTCCCATTCGAGCGACGTAGCCTGACAGTCCAGCACCTCGATATCCGCATCCGGCATCTTGTCCGCGAGGTATCCAGCAAGTTCCAGGATTCCCAGGGGCGGCGGGAGATACTCTCCCATCACAAACCAGAAGTGCTTCGGCGGTTCCACGAAGAGAATCTTCACATTCGATACGTCCAGACTTCTTCGAGCGGCGTATTCAGAAATTAAGCCTTCCATGATCATGTAAGGAGGCTAGACGCCTGAGGAACGAGCATCTGCAGACGCTCCAAGAGATCGTTGAGTACTCTAAGACTGATGAAGCCGCCAAGAACGCGGAGGAACGGAGGCGGGTCATGGAGCTTCTGAATCCTGCTGTTAGAGCGGAGCTTGTGGTGCTACACGAGCAAGACGCTTTCTACGTTGAGGACCTAGTGCAGAAAGTGGAGGCACTCATGCGGAAATTAGAGGGAGAAAGCGAGACAGAGTAAGCCCTCATACGAGAAAACAAGAGCACCATATTCCAACTAGCCCACCAAGAGATCCGCAGGCACACAACCGTCAGACCTTCGTAGGGCAAGATCCGAGAATGATGGCAGGAGTCCGTGAGCCAGACACCCTATGGATACGAGACTGATGTCAGCGCAGAAATCGCGACAGACACAATCGTGGTGAACTCAAGGTGGCACCCACCCTTGGCTGAGTGGCACCCACCCTAGGCCATCATGGATGACCGTGTTGCAGCGTTCTAAGAGGCCTTAAGGAACACTCGGATCCACACACATCAATGGCTCAAATCCGGGCGCCCGCACCAGCCTACCCACCACACACAACTACTCTTCCCGAGAGTTCAAATCACGACGGCCGCACCAAGGTATCCACACACGTAGGCTGAGGTTGCGGGGCGCTCGCTCCGTCAGGTTGTACAAAAAACAAGGAATCGTGTTGTGGAGAAAACACGTCTTTTTAAGCCACCACCCACCAATAGTGTACACCCGTGATTCGACATGAATTACGTGCAGACGTGGCTCGATTCCTACCCCCCAGATCGACGGCAGCGCAAGCGGAGACGGGAAGCTCTGCAACGCTTCAAGGAGTCTGTGAGAAGAGATCCGATAGCCCTTCTTGAGAAAGCGCTCCAGAGCACTCATGGGTGTGAGGAAGTAGAAGACACGCTAAGTGAATACTACAAGCATCTTGAAAGAGAAGGATGCAACGAACGCTCGGCGCGTCAGTGGGTTAGCGTCGTGAAGGCTTTCTTCACGAAGAACCGTGCACGTCTTGGCAGAGTCCCTCTCGATATTGTCTCGCAACGCCATTACCCGCCAACCAGCACCCTCTGTCAGGGCGATATTGGCAAGATGATTCAGAAAAGAGACAACATACGAGATCAACTGGTCATTGCCTTCCTTGCGCAGACAGGTCAGCGAATTGGGGTGCTCACCGCTATGAAGAAGGGAATGATCAAGGAAAAAGGACCTAAGGCGTTTCCGTATGGTTTGGTAGAAGTTCACGACCGAGATCTCGTCAATCCCAAAGGACGAAACGTGAACAGGTCTCGAGTTCGTTACAGGTTCGTCATAGGCAGAGAGACCATGCAGCTGGTGAAGAAAATGCCTGAATACGAAGGCGGATGGCTGTTCGATATCACCGAGAGGCAAATGGGAAGAATTGTGAACGAAGCGGCCGATGAAGCCGGCATTCAAAAAAGAATAGCGACAGGCCTTGTGAAACGATTCATTCACACGGTTCACCCGGACGCGTTCCGCCCATACTGGAAACGCCAAATGAAACAAGGTGGAGTGAAGGACAGCGAAATGTTGGAATTTGTTATGGGCAACAAACTCCCCTACGACGGAGCATCCGACACATTCTCAGAGGAAGAAGTACTCAACGCCTACAAGACGGCAGAGATGAAGCTTAAGCTGGATTTCCAACCCGCTTCTAGGAATAGGAGAGTTCTAGGCAGACGAAAATCATAGAGCACGGACGAATTAACCCCACGAGGCATCCTTGCGCCTCATAGTTGGCCACCTGCGCATACGCTCGCCCGCCATCTTACCCCTTTCTCATCGCATCACACAACAAGAAACTGAACATCGAAAGCGACGTGATGGGAATGATAAGAGAACATCCGCGAGCTGACAAGTATTTCTTCACGATCTACAGAGAAACCGCGGACTTCACCCTGAACTTGCTCCGCAAACGTGGCGTTGCAGGGCAGATCGTTATAGTCAATCTAGCTACCGAGTGAAGAGCATGAATCACGCAAGGATAGCTCTTGGTCTGGTGTGGGAAACGCGCTCCCACCCACCCTAGCGCATTTCGTTGCTACAGAGACCGCTCGATAAGATCCCAAGCTTCGAGAAAGGGGTTGTAATTGACCCTTTCATCATCAAGGTCCACATTCTTCTTCACTCGTTCATCTGTTACCCTGTTCTCTTCGAAGTGGAAGCAGAAAGAATAGATCCTCTTCGCTCCAGGGTCCTTTGCACTCATACGCCTCTCCAGTTCTGGGGAAGGAACGATCAAGTACCTGGGCTTGAAACGTAGCTTGTGCTCTGCCTCAACGGGCTCGTAAGTGACGAAAACATAGAAGCCCACCTTCCCCTTGCTTTCCCTAAACTTCCTCTCCTTGACTTGGTGCCAGCTATGCCCCACATCCCCACTCTTCCATTTGCGACTACGATAGTAGCGACTCTCTTTGACCTGAATCCCGACATGGCGATTGCCTCTAACAAGAAGCAGGTCGACACCAACATCGCGCAACGGAAAATACACTTCGCACCTTAGTCTCTTGGAGACTTCCTCTGCGACAAGGCATTCTCCTGGCTCAAACGACCAAAGATTCCGAACGGGCAATCGAATCCCCGTCCTCACACCGCAACTGTACATGCATCTAGTGGCCATATTATCTAGAAGGTTCAACTAGGTTGGGCGCCAAGATGGTCCTATTTCTGGTTACGACCTCCGCAGCCACAGGTTACTTAACCAGAAATGCTTTTCGACTTAATCGAAGATGTAATCCACAGTTGCCTAGGTTGAACCACTAGATAGTCTTGCGACTCAATAATCGTACCAGCAGGAATTCTGTGGGCGAAGCCTGTATGTGTTGCGTTCAACTGCTATCTGCTCATATCAATAGCCTAACCGGTTGGGTTGAAGAGTCCAGCCCATTCATCGAACACGCTTCTTTGGTCAGTCGGTGGATCCTGAGCCCCAGCATACGCTAGTTCAGCACAGCGGAAGGAGAGAGCGCACGGGAGGCTCCTACTCTTGCACTCGGCTAAGAATAGATTTCATGCACCTATTTCGCTCGTTCAAGGCCTACCTTCTTTCTATACAGGAGTCTCCGGATCACTTCGTCTTTCCGGGTGGCAGCCGACTTGGCGTCAGAAGCAGCAACTACGCCACTCCTCAGAAGTTGCCACACAACATACGCAAACCAGTTTTCTTCCCAAAAATACGAAACACCGTAATGAGATCTCAGAATGCTACGAACATGGTGTGCTTCTGTCATGATTTGAGATTCTGGGTCAAGCGGACGAGTTGTTGGAGAACTCCTCTCCTGTCGATGGGGGGGCGTCGGGAGCAGTAGAGGAGGCGCTTTTCTGTGTGTATGGGCTTCTTGGTGCGGGCAGCGAGATTTGAACCGACCTTCTGACCGTGTCTTGGTTGCTGCGTCAGAGAAGATGCGATCCTCTATTCCGTCTGCATATGGGATAGGTGGTAGAAACAGTGAGACTTGAACTCTAGGCCATGTAGACTGAGTCCTTCAACCAGCGCGTCACAGCTTGGTTCCGCAGTTGTGACAGAACTTTGCTCCTGTCGGCAGTATCTCGCCGCAGTTCGTGCATTTCTGTGATGGCACCTGGCTTGGTTGAGTTGGCATAGCGGATAGGCTCTTGCCGCAGTTCGGGCAGAACTTTGAGGTTGAAGGGATCTGCGCGTTACAGCTCGGACAGATTACAAGCGCAACTGCTGGCGCGCCCGGGGCAGCAGGGGTTTGGAACAACGGTGGAACGAGCACCATTCCAGTGCCAAGGGCTGCGCCTGAAGACTTGCCGAGTTCTTTGGCGGCCTCCTTCACGGTCTCCATCCGGAGCACTTCTTCCGGCGTTACTCTTCCCGCCTTGAGCCAGAAGAGCCTCTCACGGTACTCGGGTGTGGTGTCGACTCCCTCAAACTTCAGGTCCACGAGCTGGAGGCCGATCCGTCTGAAGTACTCCACGAGCGAGGCTTTCACTTGCGCGGATGTCTCGTCCAGTTTCGTGAAAACCGTCACCAGGTCATACTTTGAGAGGTCGTCGATCATCCTCTCGTTGATGAACCCTCTCAGGAAGTCATTCACACTCGAAGTTGAGTAGGCGTTCTGGCCGCCGACCACCTCATTCACAAAGAGCTCGGGACTCTCAACCTTCAGCCAGAATGACCCGAAGGTCATGAGCGGGGCCAACTCAGTCGTCTGCGCCTTGTTTCCGAACTTGCCTGCGAACTGCTTCATTGAGATGAATATGACGGCGGCCTTGAAGGGCGTCTGAGTGAATCCCGCGATCTTCGAGAACGCGCTCGTCAACAGCGGCAGATTCAGTGTTGTGAGCATGTGTCTTCCGGCGCCGAAGGTGTCGTAGGCTTTGCCGTCTCTGAAGAAGACCGCGGTCTCGTACTCGTGGACGATAAGCTGGGCGCCCCATGTGATGTCCTCGCTTGGGTATCGCCAGACAATGTCCTCGGCGCCTGCGCCGGTCCATTCGATCACTTGTGGCATGCTTAACCGACCTCCACTCCCGCTATCACTTCTTTCCTTTCGTCGAACGTTCTATCAAAATCCTCGACAGCCTTCCGTAGTTCACTCAGGCTTTCTCCGAGGTTCTCGAATCTCTCAGCATCCACCTCAGTCTTGATGCTCTTCACTCGTTCGGCCAATCCTTTTGCGCCGTCGACCAGCTGGGTATCGAAGGCGATCATCCTGTCAAGCTCCGGTTCCTCTATCTTGATCGCGTCGAAGAACCCGCTGTACCCGTACGAGGCATGATTCACTCTCTCGGAAACCCTATCGAAAACCGCCAGCAACTTGTCCACGCGCTCAAGTTCTTTGGACTGCTCACTCTTGGCGACAGCCGCGTGCACGTCCTGAAGATCGTTTCTAGCTTCTTGAAGCTTTGAGTGGAGAAAGTTCCGTATGATCCTGTCCGCTTCCCTACGCTGCTCCCTCTTCTTGTAGCCGCTGAAACCCGGCACAACCAGCATGATCTTCTCGAGGAGCTTCTCGCTCTCCTGCACCCTCTGCAGAGGCGTCTTCTTGCTCAATTCCTACATCTCGTAGCACTAACGCTGCGGACATTCGACTATTAAGTCGTTACCTGTACAGATTCCAGAACGATGAGCCTCTCCGGACAGAACCGTCTGTTTGAAACAGAATGCAACCTTTTTCTGTTGCAAGCAACAGCACTTCGGAATCCCCGAGATGTGTGCCCGACATGTCTGCGATCCTCTTGAAGACGATCCTTGAGAGCGCAATCAAGATCGAAGATCAATCCTACGATCTCTACACGAAAGCACAGGAAAAAGCGAAACTGCCTTCCTCGAAAGCTCTGCTCAGAGAACTTGCACAGGCCGAGATCCAGCACAAGCAGAAACTTCTGACAGTAATAGAGGATAGGGCAAGTGTTTCACGGCTCGGCTCGCCGACAGGGAGAGTCGAAGATCTGAAGATAGTGGACTTCATGGAAGAGACTTCGCTCTCCGAGGATGCGAACTATCGGGCAATCCTGATCTATGCGGCCAAACGTGAGAAGAGCACATACGAGCATTACAGATCATTGGCGACCGGGTTGTTCGCGCGCTACTACCCGATCGCCGGTCAACTCTTCTCAAAACTCGCGGAGGAAGAGCTGATCCACAAGAACCGAATTGAACGAGAGTACGACGAGGTCGTACTCAAAGAAGGCTGACCTTGAGAACGCGTTGATGTCACAGCCGCTGGTTACAGAAGCTTGAACTCCGGCGGCGGCAGATCACCTTTGATCACTTCGCCAGTCGCCCCGTCCAGAAGGACGCGATACCTTTCCTTCTTGTAATCGTAACTCACAAACCAAACCGGCCCGTGGAGATAGAGCGTACTCTTCACATCGAACTCCGTGGTCATGTCAATAATCCTATCCACCTTCTCCTTGGAGAGAAACTCGTGCAGGCTGCGTATCTCGGTCTGAGCAAACTCCGTAGCCTCTCTCTGGTCCAGCTCAGCGTTGAGCACCTTCGCGGTCACTTCAATCTTCGTGAAGTCGTATGGTATCTTTGCGTCCAGCGGAATCTCGTATGACCGGGTTGGGAAGTCCGTTCCTCGCCTCGCCAAGACGAGCCAGTCGTAGTTGTTGTGTATGTCCCATTCCGTAGTTACGGGCGGGCTGATCCTCTCGAAGATCCCCTTGCAGTGGCTTCTCGCCTCAGCGACGATCACCCAGAACGGCAGATAGAGGAGACTGCTTTCCACGACGGTTGCCTTCGAGCCCAGGTCCCTCGGGGCGGCGAAGCTACCCCGCATCCAGCTGATGACGATGTCACGAGCCTGCGCCTCTGAGTACTCGTTCACTATCAGAGAATGCTCGAACTCGAACGGCTTCCCTGTATCGATCACGCTTGTGAATCCGCAGTACTTGCAGGTCACGACAATCTCGCCGGGCTTGACTGGGAGCGGCGCTCCGCAGTGAGAGCAACTTATCTCCTTCACTATCTCGGTCAAGCCCGGTCAACCTGAGCAGAGTGCGTTTCAGGCGAACTGGGTTTAAAGTTATCCTGATACTCTGAGGAGAACACAGGCGGCCCGGAACTCGCGGCCGAAGAACAACTCCGTATTGATGAATGCATGAAGCAGATTTTCTATGAATGGACCTCAACTCTTATTCTGTTGATCTTGGACAATGCGAACTAGCCAGTCAGGGTCTTCGTGGGTGGCATTGAAGGCAATCGTTCTCGCGGGAGGAAAGGGAACACGACTTAGGCCGCTGACCTACACGAGACCCAAACCTTTGCTTCCGCTCGCCGGGGAACCGGCGATAGTCCGACTGATTCGAAAGCTGGCTAGCGACGGTATTGACGAGTTCGTCGTGACGACCAACTACTTCGCCAACCACCTACGTGCCACACTCGGCGACGGCGCCAAGTATGGAGCAGTAATCGATCACGTGGAAGAGAAGAGTCCGCATGGAACGGCCGGCTCAGTGAAGAACTCGGAGTCGCTGATCGATGAAACGTTCGTAGTGGTTCAAGGCGACAACCAATTCGACTTTGACATAGGCAGGGTTCTTCAACTTCACCGAAGAGTCGGGGCTTTGGCCACAATAGCCTCACTTGAGGTTGAGAATCCGTCAGAGTACGGCATAATTGAACTCACGGATGACCGGGTCACACGCTTCCTCGAGAAACCGCGCCCAGACCAGTGTTTCAGCAATCTCATTAACGCTGGTTTGTATGTGCTTGAACCTGAAGTTCTGAGACTCGTCCCTGAAAGGAAAGCCTTCGATTTCTCAAAGGACTTGTTTCCTCTCATGCTCGAATCAAAGACGGCTCTGGCTGGCTGCCGAGTCAACGGTTTCTGGGTTGACATTGGCGACCCCTCAAGTTATCTTAGAGCGAATGTTTGGGCGCTTGACAGACTACAAACCGAGCGACCGGAAGCGAAGGACGGCATCGTATACGGATCGGATAGCACGATCTCGGAAAAAACCATCCTCCGAGCACCGGTCCACCTAGGCAAGGCCGTGACAGTGCGAGAAGGCGCTATCATCGGACCTTACGCATGCGTCGGCGATGGTTCCGAAGTCCACGCAAACTCGATAATAGGCTCCTCGCTCGTCTATGAGAACACGCGGATAGGAGCAAATGCAACACTCCAAACATGCGTCGTGGGCGAGAACTGCACGATTGGCGATGGAGCGGAAATTGGACGGAATGCCGTCGTAGGATCGGGCACAGAGCTGGGACATGGCTCACACGTAGCCGCTGAGTCGAAAGTCGGACCTTGGACCGTGGTACCGCCCAACTCGACTGTACAAGCGTCCACTGCAACCTTCGAGAAGAATGTTGAAAGAATATCCGGACTTCTCGAAAAGTCCGCTGCAACAGTAGGGTTGACTGCTGAAGAAGGCAGAGTTCTATGTACGCTTTGTGAGCTGGGCCAAGCCGATGCCGAGACCATAGGTCTTTCGGCAGCCATTCCACGCTTGAACATAGACTCGGTCCTTTTGGCCCTTCAGGAGCGAGGCATGATCGTCTCATCCGGAGACGCGCCCAAGATGTTCAGCATGCTGGGAGATTAATCACGACTAGGCCCGTAGGAATTCAGTTGTACCGTCGAATGGGAAAGCGTCTTATCTCTAACGTGCATGTCGTATTTGCATTCAGAGGGCTTGCTGACCAGTGCTGCGCGGAATCATTCGTTCGATGAACGTCCCGTTTCTGATCCTAGCCCTGACAATGCTGGCGTTGTCGACCACGCCAACGTTGACGGGAGTTCGCGCTCTAGCAATCGTGCCTGCACCCCAGATGATTGCGACGGCAGCAGCATCCAACACCACCTCAACAACCGTGACAAGCACAGGAACAAGTACGAATTCAACGACCACTGCTGGAACTACAACGTCCTCGTCCAGCCAGTGGGATATAGTGATTCCAGTTCTCTTGATGGGATTCGGAGCGGGTTTGGCCGTCGTCCTTGCCGCTGTCGTGGTGTTCGCAAGGAGACGCAGGAGGACCATGCCGACCGTTCAGATCATATGTTCGCGGTGCCGGGCTCCAGTGGGTCGACGAGATACTGTCTGCCGCAATTGTGGCGCGACACTCTACCACCAGTATCAGTTCTATCCGCGCCGACGCTAGATCCCTGCATGAACGACGTTCCTGAGCACGCTTCTAGAGGCATGTTGAAAACCCCCGCTCACAACCCTATGTGAGGAGCCCCCGCATTGCGGATAGGAATTGTTGGCGGAACCGGAAGCATGGGCAGAGGCTTGGCGCTGCGCTGGGCACTCATGCATGACATCTGGCTCGGATCAAGACGCATCGAGAAGGCGGAAGCAGTCTCCAGTGAATACGAGCTGGTCGCTCGCGGCTTCTACGGAAACCGAATGAAAGGAAGCATCAAGGGAGCGTTGAATCCCGATGTCCCGCCACTCGTGGATGTGGTTGTGCTCACACTCCCCCCTAGACATGCCATCGATGTCGTGAGACAGATCAAGGACAAACTGACACCCCAGCATGTGATCATATCGACGATTGTGCCTATGGGGAAGGAAGGAAAACTCTTCACGTATTCGCCCATCGTTGCGGGCGGAAAGTCTAATTCGGAAAAGTCGGCTGCCGAACTCGTATCCGAAGAGATGGGAGATGTTCCGGTAGTCTCAGCGTTCCAGACAGTCCCAGCATCATATCTTGCGGATTTAGATTCGGTGCTGAACGTTGACGTGCTCGTGAGCGGACACGACGAGCGTGCACTGCAGACAGCCACCAAGATCATACATGATATACCAAATCTCCGAGCTCTACGAGTGGGTCCACTTTCAAACTCGAAGTTGGTGGAGTCGATAACGCCGCTTCTACTGAACGCGGCGATACTGAACAACCTGAAGGATCCATCGATTAGGATAGTTCCTTGGCTCCCATCCGACTTTGCCGGAGAATAGTCCCAGTTCGATTCCAGACCGCCAAGACAAGTTGGGACCATTCAAACCCATGGTAGGCGTTACTCGTAGGATCAGGGCTTCGATAAGCCGAGCCTTACCGGAGCAAGACCGAACTTAGGACCGAGTTTGCCTAGAGATTTGCCGATAGCGAAAATTCCTCAGAAAAAGGCATCTCAGTAGAACTTGCGCGACTCGGTGAAGTATTCTTCAACTCTGATCTTCCGCTTGCCGATCTCATGGAAGAACGGTATCGGGTCAACCGAAGCTTCAGCTGGGAAGACACCTGCGTTCTTGATCTTGCCGACCGCTTGCCATTGTGAGACGACTGAGGGAGGTACCGCTGTATCGCGCACGGAAGATATTCCCCTATCGGGGTCGTTCCATGTGATTATGTTGTATGTGACGGTGGCCGGAGATTCTTTGACTAGTCCGATGACATCTATTCTGAACGCGTCATACTCGTATTCTTTGTTTGGAGGAGGCTCGCTCCTAGATTTCGCGACTGCTCTCTGATACATTGCCGTCAGGTAGTCCAGAGGAGAAATCCTCGTTCCGTGCACGTCGATTTCGGCGGTATCAGCGAAACCCAGACTCTTCAGAGTCTTGAAGGTTGCCAGATCAGTCTCCGGAAATCCGATTCGGAAAGTAACGTTACGACAGCCTTTCCCGATATACTTGCCCATGGTTGCAGGCTCAGAATGCTTGACATAGTACGCCGTTATCTTGCCGATTGGATCCGGCATCGTGACGGTGGTCTCTCCGGAGAGCACCGGTTGCTTCACATGCTTGCCGTCG
>Ga0315314_1004098_pt1 | contig 11075 bp, 10 predicted proteins | sample TDP9_MG_FD_203631 | JGI IMG/M metagenome (GOLD analysis project Ga0315314, IMG submission 203631) | Freshwater sediment microbial communities from Lake Towuti, South Sulawesi, Indonesia - TDP9 | ecosystem: Environmental > Aquatic > Freshwater > Lake > Sediment | place: Indonesia: South Sulawesi... | reverse complement strand
CCCGGCCCGCGCGAGGGATTCGAGCTCGATATCGACCCACTGGCAACCGGCACGGACGGCTGCCTGGAGTATGGCCACCTGCTGATCTACCCCACCCTGGAACTGCCCGCCAGCCTGGGCACGGCGGCAGGTGGCAATGGTCTGCGGGCTGTGCAGCCGGAGGAGCATCTGATGCAGTGCCGACTCGAAGTCCGTGAAGTCCTGGAGGAAGTCCAGGCGCAGCTCGTATCCCACAGGAGAACCGCTCACCCGACCCGCCTGGCTTTCTATGGCGCTGAGGGTCGGGGCCGCCAGGGTTACGAAGATGCGCGATGCCGCAGACTTAGCCAAAACTCACTCCTCGGCCCTTTTCACAGAACGTCCTTTACTCTCTTCAATATAAGGTCTCCGGCACCAAATTGGCAAGTGATTTGCTCCCGCGGTCGTATTCAGCCCCCGGCTGAATCACTCCCGGATCGACGCTAACTCTTCTCGTTACAATAGGTTAGCCGGAACCCAGATTCACAGTTTGTCAACCCGGGGCCCGACGGCTACTGCTGTCCCTGGGCACTCTGTGACCGACTCGAAGAGGCGAGGCCAGCACGCTTCCTCCGGCGTGCCCTGGCCGCCGGAGGGCACTTCTTGCCTCACAGGCACCATTTGGTATAGTAGCGCGGCCCGAAGTCGCCGAGCGCATGTGCGGGCGCCGACCTATACCCCTCGAGGCCTTATGAAACTCCGCGGGCTCGCTGCAATTATCTGGTTGCTGGGCTGGTCACTCTATGCGACGGGCAATGATTCGCTTGGAGCGCATCTCCAGGGCATTCCTTGGCAGCATTATCAGGGCGAGGCGGTCGAGCTCTTGCAGGAATACCTGCGCATTGACACCTCGAATCCGCCGGGGAGCGAGCTTGCTGCCGCCGAATTCTTCCACCGCCTTTTTGATCGGGCGGGCATCCCCAACACGGTTTATCCCTACGCCCCTGGGCGTGCCAACCTTTACGCCGCCCTGAAGGGAGATGGGAGTCTGCGGCCGCTGGTGCTGCTGAATCACACCGACGTGGTCAGAACAGAGTTGCGAAACTGGCGAGCTCCGCCCTTTTCCGGCGAGATTCTCAGCGGCGAGATCTATGGTCGCGGCGCATTGGACATGAAGGGTGAAGGCCTGCTCCAGGCAATGGTGATGCTGGTCGCGGCGCGGGAACACCTGCCGCTCAAACGTGACCTTATCTTTCTGGCCACCGCGGACGAGGAAGCGGGCGGCACCGGAAGCACCTGGATGCTTGAGAATCGCCCGGAACTGGTGCGCGGGGCTGAGTATCTTATCACCGAGGGTGGGTCGAACCTGATCTATCCGGGGCGCGGGACTATCTATGGTATCGGGGTGGGGGAGAAGGCTCCGTTCTGGATCCGCATGACCGCCACGGGAAGAGGCGGCCACGGGTCAATCCCCATTGCCGATTCCGCGACTCACCGCTTAGCCCGGGCCATGCAGCGCGTGGTGGACTGGGAAACGCCCCTCCAACTTCTCCCAGAGGTCGAGCAGTACTTCCACCACATCGCGCGTCTGGAGAGGGAGCCGCGCGCTTCGCAATTTCGTGATATCCGCAAGGCCCTCCAGGATCCGTCTTTTGCTAAGGCATTGGCGCAAGATGAGGACTGCAACTACCTACTTCGCAACACGGTTTCGCTGACCGTGCTCCGGGGAAGCGAGCAAACCAACGTGATCCCCGACACCGCGTCTTGCGAGCTTGACGTGCGCCTGCTGCCCGGCGACTACCCGGAGGGTTTCCTGGCGCAGCTTCGCGCCGTCGTGGCCGACGACCGAGTGCAACTCGAGCCCCTCAGCCGCTACCGAACGCCGAATTCCTCATCTACAGACACGGCGCTTTACCGGATCATCGAGCAGGTGGTTCACCAGTACAACCCGCAGGCGCTGATCGCCCCGGTGCTCAACAGCGGTTACACCGAGAGCCAGATGTACCGGCCGCTGGGCATCACCTGCTACGGTTTTGCGCCGATTGAAATCACGCCGGAGATGGATGCTACCCAGCACGCCGCCAATGAGCGTGTACCTGTGGAGCAGATCCGGCGCGGGGTGAAGATGCTTTACGAAGTCGTGGCGCGCGCTGCGAGTCAGTGGGTCAGTCCGAAGTGAAACGGGAATACCCTGAGCATCCTATTGTCGGCGTAGGCGGCGTGGTGATCCACCGCAGCCGCGTCCTGCTGATCCGCCGCGGCGGGGAACCGCTCAAGGGTGAGTGGTCCATCCCGGGCGGTTTGCTCGAGCTCGGCGAGGAATTGGCGCAAGGCGTGCGACGCGAACTGAAGGAAGAGACGGGGCTCGATGTCGAGCCGCTGGAGATTCTCGCCGCGTTTGATCGCATCTTTCGTGAGGGTTCGCGGGTCCGCTACCACTACGTCATTGTTGATTACGCCTGTCGGTTGAAACGCGGCCGCCTTAAGCCCGCGTCCGACGTGCTGGACGCGCGCTGGGTCCGCCGCGAAGACCTTCCCGAATATCACCTCAGCGAGAAGGCCACCAGCGTCATCCTGCAGGGCTTTCAGTTCTTCAACAGGCTGAAGTAGGCCAAGAATGGCGGAGGGCTATTCCTAGCCTTGTTCATCTGTCTTTGGCGAGTTCCAGAGCTTCGGCGGGATTGATCGCCACGAAACCGAGAGTCGCACCATGCTCGTTAATGCTTCGTCTCAGAGAACCGTCGCATGTAACTATGGTTGGCCGCGACATAAGCGCGGCCCTGACCACGTACTCATCCTTCTGGGGAATTCGAATGCCTCGGGGTAGATTAGGTGCGTCCCCTTCTTCCAGTACCGCTTTCTGGGAGTTTTGAAGCAGGCTAATTACGAGACGCAAGGACTCGACCACTGATTCCCGATATCGCTGCAGCCCAGCCAAGTGCTCCTTATACTTCTCCAGAAGCACGTCATCCATCCGGATTGTGTGGCAATTAAGCTGGATTAGCTTGAAGAGGTCGACGCATGTATCGTCGGGGCGCCGATTCTGATCGACACCCTTCACTGCATAGTAGAGGATGTTTATATCCAGCAGGAATTTGTGCTTCACAGGTCAGTGTTTCCGGAGCGCGTCGAGGTATTCGCTAAGTTCGGCCATGTTCTGGTCGAAAAATCCAGGCAGCCCACCGTCAACTTGGCCGTGGTCATTGATACCGAGCCGCTTCACCTGCGCCGATCCTTTGACGTTTTCGAAGTAGTGAAGCGCGACGTCGTCCTTTGCCCAGTCCCCTCTCCCAACTGCGTTCAGAACGACGTGCAAAACGTGTTCGCTGTGTGTCTCAATGAAGAACTGAATGTTCTCCTTCTTGGCAACAGTGAGCAGCATGCGCGTGAGCTCACATTGGCCCTTGGGGTGAAGGTGGGCTTCCGGCTCCGACAGCAGGATCGTTTCGTTCGGCGGGGTGAGAAGGACGGGGACAAAAATGAACGGGATCTGGTTTGCGCCTGTACCTTCGTTTACGAAGAGAGTCTCGCCTCCGTTTTTCCCAGAAGCTTTCGCCCAAATCTTAAGCCTTTTCCCGGGAACAGTTTCAAAGTCGATGGAGATTTGGAGAAGCGCCTCCAGCCGATCGGACAGCCTCTCCCTAAGCCGCCGGTCTGAGGTCAGTGCATTCGGCAGCGCCAGCGCTCTGTCATGAAGCGTCAGCAGTTCCAAGCTGGCAGGTGGATAGTCGGTGATCGGGTAACCCCATTCTTCAAATCCCCGCAGCGCGTAGATGGGATGTATTGAATGCAGTAGGTTGCTTGGAAGAGCGCCAAGCCACATTGAGGTCTCGTTGTACCGCAACACAGTCTCTCGCGGTAACGGTGCGTTGGTATCCTGAAATCCGCCGGGCGATGTCAGTTGGAAGCTTTGCAGGGGTTGCAGAAGGAATTTCGGACCTCTCAGATGGAGGTCCGCGCTCTTGGGCGGAACCCCCTCAACAAATTCCCAATTGGTCTGGGGTCCCGAACAGTCGATTGACCCGCAATGGAAGACAAGCCGGTTTTCCCTGACGCGCACTTGCGCGCTCACCGACGCCTGTTCCACGCAGTGAAGAGCCTTTCTCGCGTGTACGGTCCCCGAGAACTCAAAATGAATATCATCGCCACCTCGGTGAATGACTTCCTTAAACCCACCCACGTCAACAGTCAGTTGCGGCGAGTACTGGTATGGTTCCGATGCTGGTAGTTCGTAATTGGCGGGGGGCTGGCACAGAAAGTAATCATTCCGGGCGGCGGCCTGGCGAAGAAGGAGCAAGGCCTGAAAGATGCTGGATTTGCCGCTGTTGTTGGGGCCGATGAAGACAGTAATCGGCGCGGCCTCAATCGAGGTGTCCTCGTGGAGCTTGAAGTTCTTCAGGCGAACACTCTTCAGCATGGCTCGATTATAGCGCAGTCACGGGCAAAAGCGAAAAGCCCCTGGCCGTGCGCCGACGGCAAGACCAGGGGCCCGGGATACTGATGGGAATTGGCAAACCCGCTTTCGAACGGGTGCGGCGCTGACCAGCGCCTTGCCACTCATCCTCTCTTCGCTAGGGAGAGGTCCCTACAAACGGGCGCCAGCGAGCGCCTATGCCTCAGCACCCTCGCTAAGGTCACTTTCGTTTGGCATGGATCACCTCCTTTCTAGCGATGGCGGGATGTTAGAGTCGGGCGCCAGCGGAGTCAAGAAGAATCGCGCCGTTGAAGGGGAAATCAGCCCCCATAGCGCCCCGTCGCGGCACGCCAGCGGATGGCAACCAGATCCAGGAACATTCGCGCGGCATCGCGCAGCAAGCGGACTCTGGTGGCGGGATTGTCGTTCCACCGCACCGGGACTTCCACGACTTTTCCGCCCAGGCGTTCGATCAAGAACAGCACCTCGGGATCGAAGCCGAACCCGGTCACCCGCTGGAGTTCGAAGGCGTGTTGCGTCGTAGCTTGACGGAAGAGCTTCAGACCGCACTGGGTGTCGCGGATCTTGAGCCCCGTGAGGAGGCGGACCAGCAGATTGAAGCAGCGTCCGGCAAACTCGCGGAACCACGGCTGGTGAACGCCGATGAGGCGGCGCTTAAGGGCCCGCGAGCCCACGGCGGCGTCGGCGCCCGAAGACTCGAGGGCCGCGAGCAGCTTGTTTGCCTCCTCGATGGGTGCCGAGAGGTCTGCATCCGTGAACAGAACGAACTCGCCACGCGCCTCGAGCACCCCCCGACGCACGGTAAACCCTTTGCCGCGGTTAGGTTCGTTGCGCAGAACGCGCAACGCAGGGTAGCGGCCCTGGAACTCGCACAGCAGGTCAGGGGTGGCATCGGTGGAGCCATCATCCACAACAATCAGTTCCCCGGAGTAATTTCTCGAGTCGAGGTATTGCCGAACCCTTTCGAGCGTGCTTCGGAGGCGTAGGGCTTCGTTGTAAGCGGGAATCACGATGCTCAGGAAAGGCTTGGACATCCTGCGAGACTATAGAGCGAGCGGCACTAGACCGCAACTGGGCTTTCCTGCCTCACCGCCGGAAGTGAAAAGTCCCGCGAGGTTGCCGGTCCGGGCGTCTCGCAAGCGTTGGCTAATAAACGTCCTGACTTCTTTCAGACCACCCATATTTGCCGATGAGCGGCACAAACTGGCAGGGGTCGAGGAAACGCGTGGCGATCTGATTCCCGTGCTTGAAAATCAGCTCCAGGTCCTGGTGCTGGAGATTACCCACCGGGATCACCATCCGGCCGCCTTCGTCCAGTTGATCCAAGAGAGGCTGTGGGACATCGGGCGAGGCGGCAGTCACCAGGATCACCTGGTAAGGAGCAGCCGAGGGATAGCCCTCGGTGCCATCCCCACAAATCACTTCGATTCCCTCGTATCCCAGGCGCGCCAGCCGCGCGCGAGCCGACTCCGCGAGCTGGGGGTTACGCTCCACGGTGTAAACCGTGGCCCCCAGGTAGGCCAGGATCGCTGCTTGGTACCCGCTGCCGGTGCCTACTTCCAGGGCCTTGTCGCCCGGCTTCACCTTCGCCGCTACCGTCATGGCCGCCACGATGTAGGGTTGAGATATCGTCTCTGATTCGCCGATGGGCAAGGGGCGGTCTTCGTATGCAGCCATGATGTAAGGCGCTGGCACGAACTCGTGGCGCGGTACGATCAACAGGGCCTCGAGTACCTTCTCGTCACGGATCCCACGCCGGCGAATCTGATACTCGACCATGGCATGGCGTTCCGAGGCAAAGGGGAGCGCTTCGTTCATGGTTTCATCCGAGGTTGGGGGTGCCAAGCGGCAGATTCGCGGTTCAAAGCGCTGTCCGCAACCAGGCCAGCCAAGCACGACCCTTCATCAAACCACGGAAGAACAAACCCGGGCAGCGCGTCGAGGAGGCATTATCATCCCTCTGCGAATATGCCGGCGTCCAGCATTTTTTTCGACGCCCCAGAGCGGTTTCGCGACCCGGGCGATCCAGGCTCGCCCAGCGTATAATGGCGGCTGCTGGCTGCGCGGACCGTGGGCATAGCGCCGCGGTGACAGTGAGCGCGGCGATCAGCAGGAGTGGAATCGTGAGGGGCGCCTCCGTTACACGAAGGGCTGCATGAATCTCGAAAAATACTCCCGCCAGATACTCTTTCAACCCATCGGGGCCGTGGGGCAGGAGAAGCTGCTGCGCGCCAAGGTTGTGATTGTGGGCTGCGGTGCCCTGGGCACAACGCAGGCAAACGCTTTGGTGCGTGCCGGCGTCGGGACGCTGCGCATTGTGGACCGCGACTTCGTGGAAGAGAGTAACCTGCAGCGCCAGCTTCTTTTCGATGAGTCGGACGCGGCGGAGAGTCTTCCGAAGGCCGTGGCGGCGGAGCGCAAGTTGAAGCGGCTCAACTCCGACGTGCACGTTGAAGGCATTGTTGCTGACGTCGAGGGGCGCAACATCGCGGAGCTGGTCGCGGGTTTCGGGGTCATCCTCGACGGCACGGACAACTTCGAGACGCGTTACTTGCTCAACGATGTGGCCTTGAAGCTCGGCATCCCCTGGATCTACGGCGCGGTGCTGGCGAGTTACGCTACCACCCTGACGGTTCTTCCCGGCCGTACAGCGTGCCTGGCCTGCGTTTTCCCCGGTCCTCCCCCGGGCATACATGACACCTGCGAGACCGTCGGCGTGATCGCGCCCGCCGTCGCCTGGGCTGCGGCCGTGCAGGTGACCGAGACGCTCAAGATCCTCGTCGGGCGCCAAGACGAGCTGCACGGGTCACTCCTCGCCTACGACGTTTGGAAGAACCACTATCAGCGGGTCAAACTCCAAGTGAAGCCGGAGTGCCGCGCCTGTGGGGCGCGGGATTTCGTCCACTTGAAAGACTCCGGATCAAGGCCTACCGCGCTGTGCGGGCGGAACGCCGTGCAAATCCGCCCGCAAGAAGCGCGCGGTCTGGATCTTGCGGCGCTGAGCTCGCGTCTCGCGCGGGTGGGGCACGTGCGAGGCAATGAGTTTCTGCTCAGGTTTTTCGTCGAACCTTACGAGCTGACCATCTTTCCCGACGGTCGGGCGATCGTCAAAGGCACCGCGGATCCCGCCGTGGCCCGCAGCCTCTACGCCAAGTACGTCGGTTCGTAGTCGATCGCAGATTTGAGATTTGAGATCCGGAATCCTCAGGGTTCGTCTGGGATGGCGCACGCTGCCGGGAGCGGAAATGGCTGCCCTGCGTGCTGTCTCCTATCTCTCTATTGTGCCAGGCGCGTCGAGGCTGAAGCACATGCCGTCGCCGCGGAGGGTTGACGGCCGGTCGGTCATATTCGTAACATCGCACGCTCGCCATGATATTCGTGCCTGACCTTTTCGAAGGCCGGCGCAGCTTAGGTGTCTCAAAGGAGATGCGTTATGGAAAAGAATCGAAGACTCGCAATGTTTTTCCTTTCGCTAGCCATGGTGGCCCTGCTTGCAGCGAACCTGCCGGGACAGGAGCCGGGCCGGACTGCGGGAGATCTCCCGGTCCGCTATGAGGAGCTCACCGCCCCCGACTTCGTGAAGGCGGTGGCGAAGTCGGAGGGAACCTGCCTCATCCCGCTCGGGGTCATCGAGAAGCACGGACCCCACCTTCCCCTGGGGACCGACCTGCTCAACGTGCGCGCTGTCGCCCTGCGTTCCGCCCAGCAGGAGTACACCATCGTCTTTCCGGAGTACTACTTCAGCCAGATCTTCGAGGGCCAGCACCAGCCCGGAACCATTGCCTACAGTCAGGAGCTGATGTGGGAGATCCTCGAAGAGACCTGTGACGAGCTCGGGCGCAACGGCATCAAGAAAATCATCCTTGTCAGCGGTCACGGCGGGAACAACAATTTCCTCCCTTACTTCTGCCAGACGCAGCTCGCGAGCCGCAAGGACTATGCGCTGTATCTCTACCGGCCGGCAGACGATCCGGAGTTGGAGGCGCGCCTGAAAAAGATGCGCAAGACGACCACGGGGGGCCACGCGGACGAAGCGGAGACGGCGAGCATGCTTGCCAACCGTCCCGAGCTGGTGCATCTGGACCGCGCTAAAGACCAGAGCGGCGAGGATCTGAAACGGCTTACGGAGCTGCCTGACTTCTACACGGGGATCTGGTGGTATGCCAGCTTCCCCAATCACTACGCGGGAGACGGGAGTCCTGCCAGCCGCGAGTTGGGCGAGCTCGTCATGCAGGGCATGGTGAATCAGCTCGTGAAGGCCATCCGGGAGGTGAAGCAGGACAAGTCCGTCCTCGAGCTCCAGAAACGCTTCTTCGACGAGGCGGAGAACCCTTTGAAGACCCCGCAATAGCGAGGCCGTAGGGTGCTGGCCGGGGGAAACTTGGGCCCTCGTGGTGGGCGGTGGTGCGCAGGACTTGTCCTTGCGGCCGGACCGCTCCTTTGGCACGGGAATGGCCGCGCTGACGGGAGAACGTTGGAGCGGGGAGCGCCGCAGCCGTAGCGCGGGGGCAGCAACGAGCCGGACAGGGGAGCCTGTCGAGCGGATTGGAGGAACTTGACGTGCTCTTCTTGCATCTAATGGGTGCTTAACATCGACCGAAGGGGTGAGTATGCCGAACCGACCGCGGAAAGTTCACCCGGAAAAGATCAAGAAGGCTGTCGAGGAGAAATACGCGGCCATCGCCCGGGGCGAGGTCAAAAGCTGCTGCGAGACCTCGCAACCCCCCGGCGATGGCCTCTACAACATTGCCACAATGGCCCAAGGATACAATCCTTCCGAACTTGCGAACTTGCCCGAAGGAGCAGACCTCGGCCTCGGTTGCGGCGACCCCACCACTGACGCCGATCTCCGTCCGGGGCAGACAGTGCTCGATCTCGGCAGCGGGGCCGGGGTGGATTGTTTTCTGGCAGCGCGGCGCGTGGGCCCGGAGGGGCACGTCATCGGTGTGGACATGACCGAGGCCATGTTAACGAAGGCGCGCCAGAATGCGTCTCGCGGCGGCTTCACGAATGTGGAGTTTCGCAAGGGCGAGATTGAGAACTTGCCGGTAGAATCCGGCACGGTGGATCGCATCATCTCAAATTGCGTTATCAATCTTGCGCCCGACAAGGCCAGGGTTTTTGCCGAGGCCCATCGGGTGTTGAAGCCCGGAGGCAGCATCACGGTGTCGGACATCGTCTCCTTCGGCGAAGTCCCCGCGTCAGTCCGGACGGACCTGGAGCAGTGGGCCGGCTGCACTGCCGGGGCGATGGACAAGGAAGATTATCTCGGTGTGATCCGCAAGGCTGGCTTCCGAGAAGTTGTGGTGATCAAAGAAGTGATTTACGACTACCTGCGCGGGCCGGACCATGGTTTTGCGAGTGTGACAGTGCGGGCAGTAAAGTAGCGCCCTGCTTGAGCCGGACAAGCTATCTGCCCTGCCGCAGCGGGGCGCACAAGGTGCAGAAGCTACCCTGCTGCCGTGCGGCGGCGCCGTCCCGCACCGTCAAGAGAATGGCGACGGTGCGGCGGTTTCAGAAGACCCCGACAGCGATGCGGCGGAGAAGACCAGGCCCTAACGAACCACCCCAGGATTAACCCGCGACGCCGTCTCCCGAGGCGTCTCGCGATAGACGACAAGCTCGTGGGTCAACTGGTAGTTCAGTTGGGTGCCGGAGGGCAGCGTGAGGTCTGTGCCGCGGCGGCGAAGACGGTCAACAAATCCGGCTGTCCCGCCGAGCATCGCGCCGACTACCGTTCCGTGAAAGCCACCGAAGACCGTACCCACCACTCCGCCTGCGGCCATCCCGCCGCCAATTTCCTTGAGGTCCGCCATCCGCGAACTTGGCCCTTTCACTAAGCCCTCTTCGCCCACCACCCTGGCGTCCTCCGCGCCGTAAGCGTTGAGCAGGACGGCGCTCAGGACAAAGCTGCGGCCGTCCGGAAGAATGATCTTGTCCGCCGACAGCCGCATTTCGCCCACGCCCTTGATGCGGCCGGGGCGCGCGAGGCGCGCGATCCGTCCTTCCAGCGTTGCGCCCACGGGGACTACCTGCTTGTCGCCAACGATGACGGGTTCGGTGACGGTGGCGATGAAAGGATCGCCCTGAAAATTCAGCTTGGTGCTGAGGGTTTGCATGAGCCGGCAATGGATCGTGGTCCCGGCGGGGACGGATAAGTTCTCCGCCCACGCCCACGACACGCTCCCCACCGCCAGGAATACGGCCCAAAACGCCCGCTTGACCATGATTGGGACACCTCCAACGGTTTCCTCATGGCCGGACCCTGGCGCTTTGTCCAGCTTGCTTCTGCAATGTGCGGGGGAGACTGCGAAAAACTCGCAGCCTCCCGAGATCGTGGTTGGATGTGGGCCAAGCTAGCGCGCTCCCTCCCCGCGCCTTACGCTTGCCCAGCACCCTTTGGGATACTCACATATCCCCTTACCTGGGTGGATTGTACCTTATTCACCACCAATTCGTAAACCCTTTTTGAGCCGCCCACGTAAAAGAATATCGGCTCATTCACGGTCCGGTCCTTCTTCTCGATTTGCATGTCGTCGGCGAGCAGGACCAGATTGAAACGTTGACGCTTAACGTTGGTCTTCTTCAGGGTCAGACCCACACCTGCGATGCGTTGCGGCTGGTTGCGATCGAGGACAAATTCCAAGTAGTCCCGGTCGCCCATCTTGCGCAGGGCTTCGAT
>Ga0315314_1004097_pt1 | contig 11076 bp, 10 predicted proteins | sample TDP9_MG_FD_203631 | JGI IMG/M metagenome (GOLD analysis project Ga0315314, IMG submission 203631) | Freshwater sediment microbial communities from Lake Towuti, South Sulawesi, Indonesia - TDP9 | ecosystem: Environmental > Aquatic > Freshwater > Lake > Sediment | place: Indonesia: South Sulawesi... | reverse complement strand
GTATCTGATAAGGTCAGGAAGTCAGGGTTCTCCAATTATGGCCGGCACAGTTTGGGGGTGAGGCTCAAAAGATTACTGAAGCTATTCAAGTAGTTGCTCTTTTTTGCCCCTAGAGCCTATATTGGCCGTAACTGCTCGGATTAATACTAGGCCTATCTCTCTGGGTAGCTGATTACGATTACTAATGGTAGTTTCAAAGACTGACGTTGTTGCACCCAGCTGAGGTAGAAAAGCGGAAAGCAGTTCCTTGCGTATGACCATAATGCAATTCTTAACCTTCCCGGTGACGATCTGGTCAATGACCTTGGCAAATCCCTCTCCACGAAGTTCCAGGTGGCCGAGCTCATCAACCACAAGGATATCTGTGGCAGTGCCCCTATCTATTGCCTGAATCCCAAAATCAATACCTTCAGGATTGAAAAAGTACTTTGCCGTGCGAGGACCGTGGTATATGTTTCTAGTACTGGCAAGGGCTTTTGTTTTGCCGGTTTGAACGTCTTCAATGATAATGTCCCCGTTTTGCGTTTTGTAAGTAATAATACCACCACAGCTATATCCCTGGCTCTGGGCTATCTTAATTACCTTTGCACAAACAGTAGTCTTACCAATGCCTATTACGCCAGTAACAATGATAACCATGACTCTGCTAAAGCCCAGCCATAATGGCCAGAGCACTAACCCCCCAGCATAGTAGCACAATGGATGCTGATACAGTATAGTAAATAGGCCGGCGTGTTAACACCGGGGGTGTTATGGCCGCCAGCTTCTCCCCTGCCAGATAACCCACAGGTAGAAATATGGCAGAGAAAGCAGCCCAGATTAAGCCTTCGGTAACTATAAATCTACCGGGAGTAAATGACAGCAGGTATTTACAAGGGGCTACTTGCATACCAATAAAATAAAAACCGACCGAAGCTACAATGGCGGCCAAGGCTCCTGCTCCCATGCGGGCATGGACACTCTTACTCATTTCACTCATCAACAAGAATGCCACAAGGCTCAGGACAACTGCCTCCGTAAAAACAGCAATGCATGAATTTGCTTTGCACATTACTGAAATGTGGAGAATTGGCACAGCCAGTAGTTTAACTAACACCGTACCTAAGCCTATTCCTATTAGCATAGTCGGCTGCTTGTAGATAGCTAGAGCTATGCCCATAATAGCTATTCCGATGCCAGTCAATAAGCCAGCTCGGTAAGGAAACTTGGCTACCTGTAGCCCACCACCCATAGCAACTTCTAACAGTCCCCAAATAGAACCAAATACCAGAACCCCGATGATTAGACGGACTACAACTGGTAGATTACTGAGCTTGTTGCGAGTGACTTCGGTCATTCTCTTTCCTCCTCATGTTGTTCTATGTCCCTCGGTCTTTCCTTCTTGAAAAGGGAGCACCCCGCTATTGTCTTCAAAGCGCCTCTACGCGACAGGGAACATAGCGATGTATGGGTGTTCCGAATTGGTCTCGGTGCGTGTTCTTTGTTAGGCGGTTGACATTGGCGCCGTATTTCACCCCATTGTAAACCAGGCCAAATCCGTGAGGAATGATGACTTGCCCTTTTCTGGCACTTTCGGTCACTTCCACTTCTATGGTCTCTTCACCGGCCTCGGTGACAACCTTCACCATCTGTCTGTCAGCAAGCCCCAGTTCCTCGGCATCCGCGGGATTCATTGCTAGTGTGCACGCCCGTCTACCTTCGTTCCAGGCCGGGTCTCGCATGCCCGTATTGGCATTCATGTCCATATGCCGTCCTGCCATCAGGATCAATGGGAACCTCTCGTTACCCTTAAGCTGTTCTTCTTCATCTATCGGATTAATCTTCTTTATCCAATCTTCAACCTCTGAATTATAAAGCTGGATTTTCCCGTTATCTGTAGCCAATACCTCAATGTTCTTTTCCGGCTCTCTTATTCCGACCAACACTCCTTCGGGATGATTAATAATGGCTTGATATATGTCTAAGCCTTGGTCTGGTCCCTCAGTAAAACCTGCTCTTGCAGCCTCCTCCTGACGTGCCTTGGGCAACTGCATAAACATGGTGAAAAGACTGGCTAAATGAGCCGAACCAATTGCATTGCCCAGTGTTTTCGCGGCGATAAACTGCATAACTCGGCCACCCTCTGGATTGGCGGTCAAATAGTTCATCAGTTCATCCCGGTATTCCCTGATGTTGCTACTTCTGGCTGCCTGATAAAGTGATTCAGGAAGCTCGGGAATCAGTCCCATAGCATCGGCCAGAAGCGTGAATATCTCACCACCTTCTTTTTGCTCTCCTTCCGCCTCCACAACCGGAGGTCGCATCCGACCGTAAGCTTGTGAGAAACCCCCGCCAGGAGTACCATCCCATGATTCATAAGCCGTCTTCGAAGGAAGAATATAGTGGGCAAGGGCAGCCGTCTCACTCATCACTATTTCAGCTACTACCAATAGCTCAAGCTGGTTAAAAGCATTCTCATATGCAGTCGTATCCGCATACGAGCGTAATGGATTGGCGGCAAAAGTAAATACGGCTCTGATACGGTCTGGATGGTCATTCATAATCTCTTCCGGCAATACATTAGGCGGGAACATACCATTTAAGGCAGGAATGTCCGTTAATAATGTGCGCCACGTCCGTGGGTCATTCTGACCCGACCCAGCTCCCCCACCTATTAGGTAGTTCCCCCCTGGCATACCGATACGACCACAAATGGCTAACAACACGACCAGCAGATACGATACAAGCGCGCTGTGCCGATTCATTAGTATTCCCAGGTCATCATTAAGACAGGAACGACGAGTGGCGAATTCCTGGCAAACCTTGAAGACCGGAGAGTAGTCCAACTCGCATACCTTCAGCGCAGCCTTTACATCAAAGTCAGCAAACCATGGGAGTATCTCGTTGAACCCGTTTGTATGTTTGTCAATGTATTCCCGGTTATGCATTCCTTCCTTGAGAATAACAGCAATCATAGCCTTGATGAGTAGCGCATCGGTACCGGGGCGGATTGCAAGATGAATATCCGCTATCTTGGCTGTCTCCGAAAGCCGCGGATCAATCACCACAAGAAGTTGGTCAGGGTTCTTGGACATTCTCGTTAGTCTTCTTCGCGCCTGGGGGAAATGGTGAGCCATCAAGGGGTTCTTCCCGACAAGTAGCAGCATGTCACTATGTTCAAAATCAGATGTTAAGCCCATACCTTGACTACCCAGTGTTAGCCCATGTGCCCAATAGCGACCAGCAAACTCCTGGTTGGCGGATGAGTAGTTATATTGCGAGCCAAGCCTGCGGACTAACCGGACGAGATAAGGAACGCCGAGGCGGTTAAATTCCCCACCACCAACCAACGAGGCTAAAGAGCGCGGCCCGTGTTGTCCGAGTATAGCCTTGAGCTTTTCCGCAATCTCGCTGATTGCCTGGTCCCAAGATACCCGCTCGAATCTATCTCCTACTTTTTTCAGCGGATAAAGCACCCTGTCGGCATTGTGCTGATGAAAAACAATGCTCGTACCCTTCCGACAGGCATATCCTTCGCTGATGGGGCTATCCTTGTCCGGACGAACTTTGACAATCCGATTGTTTTCAACCTGGACTTCCAGGCCGCAACCATTGCCACACAATACACAAGCTGTTTTCTTCCATGACATATTCAGTTACCTCCCCCATAGTCGTTTCGTAACCGGAGTGGTCGTGTCAGTCTTTTGCAAACCTGTCGTTGCACAGGATAAATAGGGCGCTTCACCTTGGCAGCCAAGACAAATATCCCCGTCGTCTTTTGGATAGCCTTCACCACACAACGGGCAAATGGTAAAAGTGTGTCGATGGCTGGACTTGATAGCATCCAGATTGACCATCACTTTTTGAACACCAAAAATTGATGTATGAGCCAGATTGATCTCTCTAATTAATGCCTCAGAATCCTGTTCTTTCTTGGGTTTCAGTTTGAAAAGGAAAGCTTTGAGCTCGGGCCAGTCATTGAGCTTTTGGCTGTCTACATATACCCGAACACCGTCTCCCGTATATTTTTCAAATAATGATAAGGCAAACCGGCCCAGGTCGATAATCCTCAGCCAGCCATTACCCACCGTGCACGGAGTAAGAAGCTGAATGGCGTCTGGAAGACAGGCACGGGTTTCACATATGGCGTCAAAAAACTCCCCTTTTGGAAGATTTTGGTGGGCTAGGTCTACCAAAAATCCGCCCAGGACCATTCCCGGTGCTACATGTCCGTGGAAGGCTTTAACCATCTCAATGTATTCATCGTAGGTACGACCACAAATTGTGATTTCAGAAGGGGCAATCTTCATCGGCATTTCATAGTCTCCGTTCTTGTTACTGTGTCCCTCTTTGCTGGCGAAGGGTCCAAATGGCCAAGCGGCTTAACTCGTTTCACGTTAATGTCACCTTGTCATTTCGTCCCGCACGCCGAGTGTGTGCAAAAACTCCCTGACACGTTCGGGTGTTCCACCTATCTGCATAGTGTGTACAAGCTGATTACGCTCGCTCCGCTTGACGGCAAGGAATGTCGCCCATGATTCGGGTGATGTTGTCACGGTTATGTCAGGGTTCTCTTCCTTGCCCTCTCTAGATGACCAGTGGTCACCGTCAAAAGACAGGCTGTAGGAGCCGCCAGGTGTGAAGTGAAGTAGCCAGGTCGCTGGCTGCGGCAATTTCCTGCCGCGCTTGTTTAGTGAAGCTGTCAGGGTACCCACCGCCGACTCCGGGCGAACTACCTCTCCCGGGCGCGGTGGCCACATTGCGTATCGTAAGCCCCAGGCCCACAACGCTTCCACCACGGGACGAAGGTCATACCCCGCCGGCGTCAGTTTGTACCAGACCTCGCGGCGATCCTGCCGTTTCTCCCGTTCGACGACACCGGCTTCCTCCAGCTTACGAAGCCTAAGCATTAGCCATTTCGCGGTGATGTTGCTTGAGTAGTGGAGCAAATCGGTAAACCGCTGCGGCTGGCGCAGGAGGTCTCGGATGATAAGCAAAGACCACCTGTCGCCAACCACCTCAAGCGCATGTGCCACCGGACAGTAATCACCATATGCTCGTGCCATAAATTTATCTTTCCAATAGAACCTTTCTAAAAGATACCGAATTATATCACCCATCGCGTCAGATGTCAAGTATGTCCTTCCATCTGTAGTCCTAGCTGACCGGCTATGTTGCATAGTACATAATTATAATTATATGCGGCTGTAAGGCTAGTCGCTGCAACTTTTTGAGTGGTATAATTACTCACGGTAGGCAAAAAGAACAGCGCTGTATTAAGTCCTGACAGGTTCAGCAGTATATGGAAGTAGCATCAATTGTTCTGGCCGGTGGTAAAAGCTTGAGATTAGGTAAGAGTAAGGCTCTAGAGATTGCCGGTGGCAAGTCCCTTATTGAGCGCGTTATTCAACGATTGAAACAACTAAGCAGCCATGTTCTGATTGCTACCTCTAAAGAACAGCTTAATCTTCTTGTAGGTATTGACGCTGAAGTATTGGTAGATACCTATCCTAATAAGGGTCCCCTTGGCGGTATATATACCGGCTTGATGGCTTCTCCGTGCTCACACAACATTGTGGTTGCCTGTGATATGCCCTTTTTGAATACTAAGCTGCTGCACTATATGGTTGAACTGTCCCGTGATTTTGATGCATGTGTTCCTAGATTAAGCATGGGAAGGGTAGAACCACTCCATGCTGTATATTCCAAAGCCTGTCTCGATAGTATAAGAACCCAACTGGATAGCGGTCAATTACGAGCTTATTCCTTTCTCAATAAATTGCGTGTTAGATATATTGAACGGTCAGAATGCCAGAGGTTAGACCCCCAACTACTGTCCTTTTTCAATATTAATTATCAGTCGGACTTGGACCGGGCTATCACGCTCGCCACAGAGCAAGAGCCTTAACCGTGGTAATTTGGCCACAGCCTGGCAACTCAAATGTTATCGTTGATACCAACACAAGTCGCATCGCATTCCTCATCTGGACTTGCCCCCCTTACTCCGGCGAATTGGTGCGTGTGACTCGTTATCAGTTCAGTTTCCGCCTGTGCATTCCAAAGATAGATATGTTGCTGATTGTCTGCAATATGTCTTGGTTCATCTCATTCGTCAACGGTTGACAATATTGGTGCTTTTCTATAATCTGGACTCACAATGCCGCGGAGAAGAAAGCCCGTATCATTCCGCATCTCAGAGGTATCGCGCGTGGTCGGCGCCACCAACCGCCAACTGGCGTATTGGGACAAGACCGGGCTAGTGAGCCCGAGTTTGAAGTCAGCTTCCGGGAGAGGTTCACGGCGTCTGTATTCCGTAGAAAATATTATCGAGCTGAAGATCCTGACAAAGCTGTTGAATAGTTCGCTGCCTCTACAGCGGATACGGTCAAGTTTTGGCTTCATAAGAAGGCAGTCCGAAACACTAGCATCTGTCATAATCCTCACGGATGGCAAAACAGTCTACTTCTACCAGGACGACAACGTACTGGTGGACACGCTTAAAGAGGGTCAGACTGTATTGCGGATCGCGGTTCAAGACCTCATCGCCGAAGTGCAACAGAAACTAGCCGACAGCCAAGCGGCTTGATCCTGACATAAGACCAGCTAGGATCATACTTTCCATTATCCGATAACTCAGCTTCCTTGACACATGCTATATAATAGTCTTGTTTGATTATCCTCGTTTACCGTACTGGCAGGAATCCGGACTCCCACGACATCGGCATTATGAAAGTCCCTTGATACATAGGGGACAAGTTGATTTTTACATTTCAGTCAAAAGGAAAGGAGGCTCTACGGTTATGGCAACAGAGGGGTTGGAGACAAAGAACTACGAGGAAATCTCAAAGGACAGGGATTATAAGAAGAGACTGCACAAAGTAATGACTGAAAAGGAAGCTGTAGAAACATTTGTCCATGATGGTGATTCGTTCTGCATGGGTGGTTTTGTCATGTGGAGACAGCCTGAATCTGTCATGAGAGAAATGGTGCGTCAGGGGAAGAAGAATCTATCGGTAATAGATGAGAGCGGGGATTTTGAGGGCATCGATCTCTTAGTGGAAATGGGGATGCTGGACAGGATCGATATAGCATATAGCATGACACGCCAAGTGGGCGGTATTTCCGGTACGCCGGCTTTAGAGCGCGGAATCCGTGAAGGCGTACCTCGACCGGTTGAAGCCGGCGGTGTTTTAGCCACGCCAAAAGACAAAGTCAACTCCAATGAGCCTCCGCTCAAGATAGTAGACTGGACCAACTACCAGATATCGTTGAGGCTTATGGCCGGAGCATTTAATGTCCCCTTTATGCCTTGCCGCTCCTCACTTGGCACAGATATCCCCAAATACAATCGGGATATCAAAGTAATAAACGACCCCTTTGAGAACAAACCGCTCGTGCTCATCCCTGCCTACAGGCCGGATGTTGCCTTTATCTCTGTCCAGAGGGCCGACCGAAGAGGAAACGGTCAAGTCTGGGGCTTTAAGGGTACAGACCAGTGGAAAGCGCGGGCTTCCAAGCATGTGGTCCTTCTTACCGAAGAACTCGTTCCCACAGAGAAGATATACGAGAATCCGGGGCTGACAATAGTACCCGCTTATTGCACCGATGCTGTTGTCCACCTGCCGTTCAATTGCCTTCCGTCAGGTTGCTTCGGATGCTACACAGGTGACGGACTAAGTTTTGTTTCTCTCCTGCTTCAAAGGCAGACTCGTGAAGGGGCTCTTAAATGGGTTGATGACTGGGTGTATGGCCCCAAAGACCACTTCTGGTATTGCGACAAGGTAGGCTGGGAAAAAATAGAAAGACTCGTTAAATCAGAGCACAAGCTAAACAGAATTCCCGGCTAAGGCATTTTGAGAATATGTAAGGAGGACAGGAATGGCACACCTATATGTTAGTAAAGACCAATATACTGCCGAGCAACTCAAAGAGATGGCAGGAAAATACACACCACCGGAACTGGTATGTTGCGTTGCCTCCAGAGAGATTGGCGATCGGGAAATCGTATTTGTCGGTATAGGTATTTCCGACCTTGCCGGTGCCATCGCGAAGCTGGTCCATACGCCAAACGCGATACTGGTCGCCGAGGCTGGTTATGTAGGTTTCCCCAGTCTGTCTGTATTAATCAGCCCAGCCGATAACTCGGCCGGCGCTATGGCAATGTGTCATCAAGCCCTTCCTGACATGTTCACGGACCAGCAATCAGGTCTGATTGATGTTGCCTATCTGGGATTTGCTCAAATGGACAAGTTCGGGAATGTGAATGTCAGTTACATAACGGGACGGCAGTTGAAAATGAATGGCAGTGGTGGTGGAGGGGATATCGCATCGTCCGCAGGAAGAGTGGTTTATACCGCCGAGTTTAACCCGAGGCAATGGGTGGAAAAGCTCGACTATACGACTGAGGCTGGTTTCCTCGATGGTAGTCATGATGCCAGAAAGAAAGCAAATCTTGTAGGTGGCGGACCGTCCGCTGTGGTCACCGATAAAGGAGTTTTCCGATTCGCCCCAGACACACATGAACTGTACCTGGCAGAAGTATTCCCGTGGCAGGATGACCAGGACATCGGAAGACTGAGAGAGGCATTCCCATGGGATTTGAAGGTAGCTGAGGAATTGAAGATAATTGAGCCGCCCACAGAAGCGGAACTGTGTGCATTAAAACGCATGGATCCGCTTGGTCAGTACACGATTGCCAGCATTATGGACAGACCTATCGGTAAAATCATAATGCAAGGGAAAATCGGACTGGAAGGGTGTGATATGCTGTGTGAACTGGGGGAGAAGGCGATAATAGAAGTGCTAGGATTTGTCACCTAGCTTGGAGTATGCAAGAGACGCCGGAATGTCAAGCCAATCAGAGCAGTGGCACACTGCGAACGTGATAGCACCGGCCGAATGGTGTGGACACTGGACTAGAGTTTTGGTTGGTTGTGTTAAGGTCATCAATCATCTCCCCAGGAACTGCGTTTATTACCCATCCCCATTTGTTCTGACAACAGGTGGCTCAAAGAGGGCCTGGCTCTCTGTCTGACTCCTCCCTTTACAGTATCAGCATGGCATCGCCGAAACTGTAGAATTGGTATTTCTGAGCTATTGCTTCTTGATAGGCCCGGGTGATCAAGCCTTTGCCAGCGAAGGCGGAAACGAGCATCAAAAGTGTCGTCCGCGGCAGGTGGAAATTGGTAATCAGAGCATCAACCATCCGAAACTGGTAACCCGGCATAATGAACAGATTCACCCAGCCAGCAAAAGGCGGTATTTCGCCGGGGCGGCTGGCTTGAGCAGTCGCCTCGATTAGCCTTACTGTGGTCGTGCCAACGCAGATGACCCGTCTTCCCTCAGTCTTGGCCCGGGATAGCTCGCTGGCTGCTTCCTGAGTGACGACTCCGTATTCCTGATGTATCGGGTGCTCTCGTGGGTCGTCCTCACGCACCGGTCGGAAGGTATCAAGCCCGGCATGGAGGGTAACAAACAAACAGCGAACTGCCTTACTCCTTATCCTCTCGATTAACTCGGGGGTAAAGTGCAGCCCGGCGGTTGGGGCGGCGATACTACCCGGCGTACTGGCGTAAACTGTCTGATAGCGCTCCGGATTGGCCAGCGGCGTGTGGATATACGGGGGTAACGCAATTTGCCCCAGCTCTGTCAGCCACGCTTCGTCCGAGAAACGTATCGTTCGGGTTCCCCCCTCACCGAGCTGAATAGCCTCGGCCTCAACTGCCGAGTCCTGCTTATCACCACCTATTTCGATTCTCGTCCCGATTTTGACACGCCGGGCTGGTCTGACCAGCGTCTCCCAGATATTGGGACTGAGCCGGCGCAAGAGCAGAATCTCGAGCTTGCCGCCAGTGGCGGCCCTCTTCCCACCGAGGCGGGCCGGAATGACACGGCTGTCATTAAAGACAAGTACGTCGTCAGCCCGCAGATAATCAACTATCTCGAAAAAGCGGTGATGCCTTAGTGAGCCGTCAGCGCGGTTCACAACCATGAGGCGCGATTGATCCCTCGGTTCAACCGGAGTCTGGGCAATGAGTTCACGGGGGAGAAAGTAATCAAAGTCCCTGGTTTTCATAACTGCTCACCGCCTGACCAGGAGCAGCCACCCGGTAACGACTAAGATTCACCGCTCGCCGGTTAGCTGCCTTCGAAGAAGTTGCGCGGGCCGTCAACACAAAGGCTGTTCAATGCTGCCTCGGAGACACCCATCTCGCGGAGTTGCGGGAAAACAACCTTCTTCATGTAGAGATACCCGTGCGGATTTCGCCTTGCTCGTTCTTCCGGCGACATTGGCGAATCCTTGGGCAGGGCCTCCTGCCGGATCCACACCGTGGAGTGGTCGTGGGAGGGGAGGAGACGCTCGATATACCCGGCGTCAATCAGTGCCTTCATTGTCCTGGTGCGTGCCAGCGAGCTGGTGTTGCGGCCGGGATAGCGGTCCAGACCGAGATAGCACCCCTGCTCCAGGAGCCAGGTCAGGTATTCCACATCAGTGGTGTCATTGGAGTGGTCCATCTTGACTCTCCGCAGGTCTACGCCTTCCTGCCTGAGGATAGCCAGTTGCTGGCGGCCCACCTGGCCGGGCGAGTAAGAGTGGAGCATGATGGGGGCGTTGGTCTTGAGATGGGCCCGAGCTACACCGCGCAAAATGACCTCTTCCCCTGGCGTCACCCCCGCGATATCGCTGGCCGCTTTGAGGATACCAGCCTTGATACCAGTGCCGGCGATACCCTCCTCGATTTCGCGGGTGAATAGCTCAGCGAACTGGTCAGCTGAGACCCCGGCCAGAAAACGGGTCATATCCAGCCACCACCCGGTGACGGCAATAATATTGACACCGCTGCGGCGGGAGGCCTCGGCCAGAACTGTCATGTCCCGGCCCAGGTCAAGGGTAGTCGCATCAACGATAGTGTCTATCCCACCGGCTTTGGCCTGAATTAATGCGCTGACAATACGCTCTATGAATCCCGTGCCAAGAAGCTCAGCGTAGTTCTGCGGTATGCCGGCTGCCGAGACCACCAGATGTTCGTGCATCAGCGTAAAGCCGAGCTTAGCCGTGTCAAGAGGACCAAGGACAGTATTTATCGTGGCCATTAA
>Ga0315314_1004095_pt1 | contig 11084 bp, 12 predicted proteins | sample TDP9_MG_FD_203631 | JGI IMG/M metagenome (GOLD analysis project Ga0315314, IMG submission 203631) | Freshwater sediment microbial communities from Lake Towuti, South Sulawesi, Indonesia - TDP9 | ecosystem: Environmental > Aquatic > Freshwater > Lake > Sediment | place: Indonesia: South Sulawesi... | reverse complement strand
GATTGCCACATGCTTCTGCTCACCGTAGACACATAATTCTCCGAGCGAATCTAGAAGCACACGAACGGCGTCTTTTCTCCGCGCCTGTCCAGGATCAGGACCGCTCAGGAGGGCGAGACGATCTGCTCCGAGTTCGGAGGCTTCATCAATGCACGATTTGACCTGCGCGATCGCTTTGTTCCTAGCGCCGTTGTTAAACGAGTTCAAGTCGAGTTGCTGGCTTAGGAGGACCGGCTGAGCGCCATAGGCAAGTGAGACGTGCGCGCTCTCGGAGATTTCTCTTACTGCTCTGCGTATTGCGGGATCCTTGATCCAAGTCACCTCAAGAACAGAGAAGAACTCGTCCTCTGCCAGCCGTGTGACGGTCTCTAGAATTGGTCCTTCTCCGGATTGCGTGCCAGGATAGAGCATGAAGTGCACAATGCTGAGCCGGAGATTGTTATCCCAAGAACTGTCCATTCAAGTCCACACCGTGTTCAGAGTTTGCAGCCGGTAGCACCGAGCTTCTGATATGGCTTTCCAATTTGCGTCAGAGGCGACGGAGGGAACAGTCTCACTTCCGGTACGGGCGTGGTAGGTTTGAACTCTGCATTATAGCCTCTTATGGAGTTCCGTGCTTGGTGATGTTTATGCTGCAGTTCTCTGTTATTTCGTGAGGTCAGACGGGCATGGTCTCTGATACAACCCTTAGAACGCTTTGGAACCAAGGAGGACTCGGGTCGTGAGCATCAAGGTTCGAGAGTGGCTGCGCCGACTGGGCATCGAGACGACACATGAGGAACGTTTGGAGATAGATCGTGAGATTGAGCGAAGGACAGGGCGCTATTGTGACAGCGGCATTGAGCTGCTAAGCGAGGGCGAGTTTCTCGGCATCGTAGAGTCCGTGAGGCGCAGGCGCAAGAAAGTTGCCGCGGAGCCGCTCGTCGTTTGATGCCTCGTAGTGCCTCTGTTGCTTTGTGGGAGATTCATGGTTCTGGTGTGGTGAGGTAATTGATTGAGTCTTACGACTTTGGGCGCATTGTGGTGGATGGCGTCACCTACACAAGCGACGTGATAATCTCGGGAGAGAAGATCAAGGCGAACTGGTGGAGGAAAGAAGGACACACCTTGCAGGTATCAGATCTCGAAGATGCTCTGGAAACGTTCGCGCCTGAGGTTGTGATAATCGGAACAGGCTATGCGGGAATGATGAAAGTTCCGAAAGAAACTAGAGCCTACTTACAAACCAAGGGCATCGAGTTGCTGATCGAGAAGACAAGGAACGCTTGTGATCTCTTCAATAGCCTATCCAAATCCAAACGAACCTTGGCCGGTCTTCATCTGACCTGCTGACATGTGGACAAACGGGCGAGGGTTCACACGCACCAGCGACTTCAGGACCTGTGGCAGCGCTGGTAAGGCGAGACCACAAAAGTGAATTAAGCGACAGACTGGTTCGCTTGGCAGTCGTTGGTGGTGCGGGTTGGAAAAAGGTGTAGAGATTAGCGAGCCAACGGGCAAACTAGGCGTCTTGCTTGTCGGGCTAGGCGCAGTCAGTACGACATTGATCGCTGGCGTCGAAGCTGTAAAGCTGGGACTCGCCAAGCCGATCGGCAGTCTTACGCAGATGGGAACGATAAGACTTGGAAAGCGAACCGAGAAGAGAACCCCGCTCATCAAGGATTTTGTGCCTTTAGCGGACGTTGATGACCTCGCATTCGGGGCGTGGGACATCTTTGCGGATGACGCGTTCGTCGCTGCCTCGAAGGCTTCCGTCCTTGACCAAGCGCTGTTGAAGCAGTTGGAGGCGCCGCTTCGCTCAGTGAAACCGATGAAGGCCGCATTTGATCAGAGATGGGTCAAACGCCTCTCGGGGACTCACGTGAAGACGGGCCGCAACAAGAAGGACCTCGCTGACCAGATAGTGGCGGACATAAAGGAGTTCAAGGCTAGAACAGACGCCTCAAGACTCGTAATGATCTGGTGCGGATCCACAGAAGCTCACACAGTCGTAAAGCCCCCGCATGAGAGCATCGAGGCCTTTGAGAAGGCACTTGAAGAGAATTCACCGGAAATCCCACCATCGATGATATACGCCTATGCCGCCCTTGCAGCGAAAGTCCCTTTTGCCAACGCGGCTCCCAACCTATGCGTTGACATCCCCGCGCTGGTTGAGTTAGCTAAACGAAATAGAGTCCCTATTGCCGGCAAAGACCTGAAGACCGGCCAGACACTGATGAAGACTATCATCGCGCCTGGGTTCAAAGCGCGGATGCTTGGACTGCGCGGCTGGTATTCGACGAACATCCTTGGCAATCGGGACGGCGAGGTTCTCGATGACCCTGAGAGTTTTAGGACGAAAGAAGAGTCTAAGCTTGGTGTTCTGCAGTACATCCTTCAGCCGGACCTGTATCCAGACTTGTACGGAGACATCAGACATCAGGTCAGAATAGATTACTATCCGCCGAGAGGTGACAACAAAGAAGGCTGGGACAATATTGACATATTCGGATGGCTCGGCTACCCGATGCAAATCAAGATCAACTTCCTATGCCGTGACTCCATACTCGCCGCGCCTGTTGTGCTCGATGTGGCACTCTTCATGGACCTCGCGCAGAGAAGCGGCATGAAGGGGACGCAAGAATGGCTGAGCTTTTACTTCAAGAGCCCCATGACCGCACCGGGCCTATACCCGGAACATGACCTGTTCATCCAGCTGATGAAACTGAAGAATACGCTGAGATATCTTCGAGGAGAAGAACTGATCACGCACTTGGGCCTAGAGTACTACGACTAGTGAAGCGGCGATCCAACTACTAATTGAGCACGTGAGCCACGTGGAGAAACGAATGCGATTATGGACCAACGCCACCGGCACAATTGAAGCCCTGATGACTGGAGAGAATCCAAAGACAGCAGATGCTGTCTGGAATGTTCTTCCGATCGGGGGAAACGCGAACAGATGGGGCGACGAAATCTATTTCCCGATTCCGGTGAACCTCGGAGAAGAGAAAGCAAGGGCCGAGGTAGAAATCGGAGGCATCGCATACTGGCCGCCGGGGAAGGCCTTATGCATCTTCTTCGGGCCAACCCCAGTTAGTCAGCATGGCGAGCCGCGTGCGTACAGTCCGGTCAACGTGTTCGCGAAGGTTCTTGGCGATGCAACTGTCCTGAGGAGAGTTCTCGACGACGAGGTCCTCATAGAAAGGCGTGAGAGGCAGCAGGCTCCGCCAAAGTAATTGACTGATTGTCGGGCAGACCTAGACCGGACTCAGTAATGGTCCTAGCGCACTATTCTCAGTCGCTTCCCTTTCTTCAAGAAGATCTTTGAGTATCTGACGAGCGCTGTTTCCAATTGAACGTCGTCCATTCGATGATTTCTCGCATAATGCACGAGGTTTCTTATGCCCAGCCTCTCAAGCGCCATCATCACAAGCGGCGTGGGTCTTGCGCGGGCCTTCTTCCAGATTTGTCTCATGTCTCTGAGGAATATTGATACGGTCGTATCGCCGATCCCTTTTCCGAGTTTCTTCAAGTTCGTCTCAAGTTCAGATGCGCTTTCCGACGCTTCATAGAGTCTGTTTAGGTTCCCGCCGTACAGTTTCTCGAGATTGCCAAAGACCTCCAAGAGTTTGTCGGCGGTACTGAAGTCATAACGCGTGTATCCCCCCTCGTCTAGAATCTCAACAAGCCGGTCCCATCCCGCAGCAACAATGTGCTTGGCGGTCGTGACGCCGTGTCTCTCGAAACATCGGTAGGTCCGAGTTGCAGAGTCCTCTCTGATTGGCTTGCTGTACAGGATTGCAGCCAAGAACCACTTCACGATGTCCTCATTGCTCTTCGACTTCAGTTTGATGCCCAACATGCTCGAGTAGGGTTGCCCGTACGCTGCGACGAAATCCTTCAACTTCAAGGGTCATCACGGCTGCGCTTTTCATTCGCCGCAATGGCTCTGTCGATGTATAATCCCATCCATTTCGAACAAGGAGATTGTAACGTACCTACGTGCGTAAACCGAATAGTTTAGAATATCCAGAGTCCTGCATTAATGCGTGATTGCGATGGCCCTCATAGCTCTGGGAGCGCTCGGCGGCGCAGCCCTTGGCGGACTGGGTGGATGGGCTTTCGGTGGACTCACAGGAGCAGCACTCGGAGGCATCGCCGGAGCCGCAGTGGGCGGACTGGCAGGTGCAGCAGCTGAGCTGCCTTGGTACTACTACCCGTACTGGAGCCCGTATTACCATCCCTACTACTACCAGCCATACTATGCGCCAATGGTCCCACGGTTCTACCCATACTACGGAACACCGTGGTATCCGGCACCGGCCTTCGGATACTGGTAGACACGCAACGCTCAGCCAGTTCGCGCAGAGGCTCAGACTTGCTCACAATACCTGAGCGTTAGCACCGCTAGATTCAGTAAGGAATCTCCTTTCTGCATGGATCTCTAGACTAGAACGTCTCTTCTGGTCCAGACGTACCAGACTACAGCGGGTCCTCCGACCAAAGTCAGGATGTTGATGGCGATCTCGGTGGCGACTTCAGGACTTGCCATCCAGTAGATACCATACTCCAAGCCGAAGAGTACGTCCATAAGGCCAAGGAAGATTGACGCGCTTCCTGCGAGCAGAGAGAACAGGACTCCCCAAGGTCTTCTTGTCAGAAGCCCGACACAGCCCAAGAAAGCTGCGACGGCCATCCATGCGTCTGCAGCTGGAAAAGCTTGCTCGAATGTTAAGTAACATTTCTCTGTGGTCACGCCGCCGCCGAAAAAGAAGAATGAGATCCAGTAGACCGGTATCATGATGGCCGCAAATAGCAAGAGTGCCGCGACAACAATCACCCCTTTTGGTCGGCTCGTTTTCGCTGTCATCTATGGTGTCTCCTTGATCGACATTGAAGCATAGCTGCCCTCGAACTCTGTTGGGATTGCTCTCAGGACTTCAATCCATCGGTTCGTGGCGTCCGAACCTTTGACGATTCTGAGAAAGTCTCCTCGAACCTTCAGTTTGCGCATGACGAACGCTTTCGTCGTTCCCAGCTTGCCTACTAGTATGTCAACCCATATCCCGTATGGTCCTGAGAGCACGAAGTCTGTCTGTCGTTCGCCTTGCCAGACTTCCAATATCTTGCCCTTCTCTTCTCTGTATCCGATAACGATTGACTGAGGAATTGCCTTATCTGGTTCAGCATCAAGAATCATCGTGAAGGATCCGGTTTCATCCTTGCCAAGCCGCTGATACTCGGCGTCCGCGTTAGTTCTTCTCATAACCTCGTTCATGTACTCAAGGCTACCAAACTTGAACAAGAGATCACGTACCTTTGATGTTGAACTGGGCGTATTCGCCCTCGAATTCTGTCGGGATAGTTCCTAGGATCTCGACCCAACGAAGCACCCCCTCGGAATACTTGAGTAATTTCATGAAGTTGCCTTTGACCTTGAGCTTTCGAGTCATCAAGGCCTTGTTAGCGCGAAGGGCGCCCCTGAGTATGTCAACCCAGGTTCCGTACGGTGCAGATATCTTGAACGTAGCTTCTCTTTCAGTTTCGTAGAATTCGGCGATCTTTCCATCGTCGACTTTGTAGCATAGAGTCAATGTGTTGGGAACGCCTTTGTTGGGCTCCGCTTCAAGAACGAGAGTGTAGATCTCATTCTCTCCTTTCGAGAGCTTCAGATACTTCTCGTCTGAATTCGTTCGTTTGATGACCTCTTGGAGGTACTCCTTACTAGCAAGTTTCAAGAAGTCCATTCCTCCGGTCTCTAGCTGACCTTCGCTATGATCTTAACAGCTTCGGTACGGGGCTTCGCCAGGACCTCAAAACCCTTCTCGACCAGCTGATCGAGCGATACGACGTCGGAGATCAGAGATTTCACGTCAACACGTTTCTTTGCAATGAAGTCGATCGCATAGGGGTATTCGTCATATCCGCAGTAGCTTCCTTTGATGCTCAATTCATTCAGGACAAGCGTCATGAAATCCGCTTCGACTGGCTCCTCGCAGATTGATATCACGAACACTTGGCCGCCCTTACGGACCAATGTCGCAGACTCTCGGAGGGTGTGCGGTGTTCCTGCACATTCGAAGACAATGTCAGGTCCCCGCCCGCCGGTTGCTTTGTCCATCTTCACGTACAGGTTGTCTTTGGTCGGATCATACGTTTCTGTCGCTCCCAGCTTGTGGGCCATGTCTCTACGAACATTGCTCACTTCTGAAACGTACACCTCGCTCGCTCCGGCCTGCTTCGCACACTGCATTGCCAGCAGGCCTATTGGTCCTGCCCCGATTATGAGGACACGATCCGCTATCTGTAATGAGGAGCATCGGACTGCGTGGATGCAGTTTGAGAGAGGATCGACCAGCGTCACTTCCTGATCGCTAATGCTGTCTGGGATCCTGTAGATCACGTCTGATGGCACTTTCACGAACTCGGCAAAGGCACCGTCGAATGACACGCCGGTCAATTGCAGATTGTCACACAGGCTCGGCCTGCTGTGCTGGCAGTAGTAGCAGTGGCCGCAGGGCTTGACCCCGTTAGCTGTAACACGTTCATCCATCTTCCATCCTGTCACGCCCGGCCCGAGCTCACAGATCTCCCCACAGAACTCGTGTCCAATGATGAGCCCTTCTTGGTATGTGCCGGTCTTGTACGAGCCAACGTCGGAACCGCAGATGCCGCAATACTTCACCCTAATCAAGACCTCATTCTGTTCCGGCTTAGGTTTCGGAACATCCGTTATCTCGATCTTTCTTGCTCCTCGAAAAACCGCAGCTTTCAACCCTCAGCCCCATGCGGGATTAGTCACCTAACAAGAGTTAATTTCTTCGATGCGGAGAGCCGGATCAGAAAGGTGGACTTGCAGTGACCTCGGCAGAGCTTGGCTCGGACAAGCTGATCGAACTCTATCGAACCATGGTGAGGATCAGACTATTCGAGGAGACAATCGGAAGCGTGTACATTGACGAGATGGCAGAAGGAAAGAGCCTTCTGGGCGAGCTCCACCTGTCAGTGGGTCAAGAGGCGATCGCCGCAGGTGTCTGCGACCATCTCCGCCGTGAGGACAGCGTCACCAGCTACTACCGTGCTCACGGCCACGCCATAGCAAAGGGTGTTGACACCGCGAAGATTGCGGCCGAGATTCTTGGACGCGAATCAGGACTGTGCAAGGGCAAGGGTGGCCACATGCACCTGTTCGATGCAGCGAACAACTTCTCCACAACTGGAATCGTGGGTGCGCAACTTCCGCTCGGATTGGGTCCAGGTCTTTCATCGAAGACACTTGGGAAAGACTCAGTCTCAGTGATTTTCTTCGGAGACGGTGCAGCGAACCAAGGGACTTTCCATGAATCGATGAACCTCGCGTCGGTCTGGAAGCTTCCGGTCGTTTTCGTCTGTGAAGACAATGCGTGGGCAATGTCTGTGCCTAAGACTGCAAGCACTTCGGTGCAGGACAACGCCCAACGAGCTGCCAGTTACAGTATGCCGGGCGTCATAGTTGACGGAAACGATGTCTTGGCGGTCTGGAATGCGGCTCGAGAAGCCATTTCGCGAGCTAGGTCAAGTGAAGGCCCAACGCTTCTTGACTGTAAGACGTATCGTTTCAGGGGCCACATTGAGGGTGACCAGCAGATCTACCGGTCCAAAGAGGAAGCTGAAGAATGGCTTCGGAAGGATCCGATCCCGAGATTCGAGAAACAGATGTATGAGAGATCAGTTGCTCAATCGAATTTGGATAAGGTCAGGATCGAGGAGAAATCTCGTGTCAACAAGGCGATAGAGTTCGCGAAGAAATCCCCGTGGCCGAAGCCTCAGGATTCGTTGACGGACGTTTTCGAAGATGCGCGTGAGCCAGCTGGTCCTCTGCCAGAGCCTGGTTCGAGAGAACTCACGTTCGGCGAAGCTATCACGGAAGCAATGCGGCAGGAGATGGAACGTGACAGTCGAGTCATACTCCTAGGCGAAGATGTCAGGGTCGGCCTTGGCGGCGGCGCATTCGGATGTTCAACTGGTCTGCACGAGCAATTCGGGGATCAAAGAGTGCTTGACACTCCAATCTCTGAGTCAGCTTTCATCGGAGCGGCAATAGGGGCAGCATCAACTGGCCTCAGGCCGATCGCGGAACTCCAGTTCATTGACTTCTTCGGCGTGGCGATGGATCAGATCTACAACCAGATGGCCAAGATCCATTACATGTCAGCAGGCGGATTCAAGGTTCCGCTGGTTCTACGAGCAGCAATGGGTGGAGGATACGGAGACGCTGCCCAAGGCTCCCAGTGCCTGTACTCGTTATTTGCACACGTTCCGGGGCTGAAGGTCGTTGTACCCTCGATGCCCTATGATGCAAAGGGATTGCTGATCCGGGCGATTCGAAGCCAGGATCCAGTCCTATTCTTGGAGCACAAGTTGTTATACAATGTGCCATTCTTGCCGTTCGGCATCACTGGCGCCGTTCCCGAAAAAGAGTACGAGATCCCCTTCGGAAAGGCAGCCGTGCGACGCAAGGGCAAGGACCTCACAATAGTGGCGGTCGGACTGATGGTCCACCGCTCGCTTGCAGCCGCTGAAAAGCTGGCGAACGAAGGAATAGATGCGGAAGTAGTCGATCTTCGAACCATCGTTCCGCTCGACAAGAAGGCCATTATCGAATCGGTGGCCAAGACCGGGCATCTTCTGGTCGTGGACGAAGACTACCTAAGCTTCGGTCTGTCCGGCGAGATCATTGCCCTAACGTGCGAAGCACTGGAAGGCAAACTGAAAAGAGGGCCGTCAAGAATCGCAGTACCAGATGTGCCAATACCAGCCAGCCATCCGATGGAACAGCACGTGATTCCGAGCGAGGAGAGAATCTACACGTCTGTCAAGGCTATGATGCGATAGAGATTGGATACCTGCACAGTCTACACTCTATCTCCACAAAAGATTCAATGAACGCACGAGTTCGAACGCCCCAGACCGCTAGTCATATCTTTTCAAGAGACTCCATACTCCACGATTGTTCTGGAAGGATGTTGTTGTCGAGCATCACATTTGGTGGATATCGCTGGATCGTTTTGGTTGCCTACATGTGGAGTGCAGCGGTTTCTCAGCTGCTGTGGTTGAATTTTGCGCCGATCACGCCGCTCGTCGAACAAGTCTTTCACGTTACAGAATTTGAAGTTGGGCTGCTCTCGCTCGTCTTTCCGCTCTTGTACATCCCGATCTCGATACCTGCGGGGATCATAACGGATTCGAAAGGCTACCGCGTCAGTGTTGGAATCGGCGTCATTTTCATGGCAGTCTTCTCAGCCCTGAGGACTCTGTCGCCTTCCTTCACAGTGCTCTTGCTTTTCCAAGCGGGCGCCGCCATCGGACAGCCATTCGTGATGAACAGCATCTCGAAGCTCGCGGCCACTTGGTTTCCGAGAAAGGAAAGAGTTCTTGCGACTGGACTAGGAAGCATGGCATTGTTCTTGGGGATGATGATCAGTATGTCGCTGACGCCTTTCCTAACGCTGTCGATAGGTTTCGGGTCAATGTTAGCATGCTATGCGGCTGTTGCTGTCGTCGGAGCAGCCTTTTTCCTTCTTGTCGCGAGGCCAAGACCGACTGTTATTGCGGAGCCAGATGAGGTCACCGAGAGTTTTTCCGCGAAGGCTTTCCGAAAGGTGATTCGGTCAAGAGATCTCGCCTTGCTCTCAGCCGCCTTCTTCATAGGCGTTGGATTGTTCACGGCATTGGCGACGTGGCTCGAGAAGGTTCTTGAGCCGTTTGGGATCAGCATGGCCGATGCGGGCGTCATAGGAGGCGTCTTCATAGTGGGCGGAATCGTCGGATCGATCGCAATCCCTGCCCTGTCGGATAGGACAGGTAGGCGAAAGCCGTTCCTCATTGCGGATCTCTTGGTTTCTGCCGCGGCGCTTACGATTTTTGTAGTCGATGGCAACTTCCCATTCCTAGTGGTCGGTGCATTCATCTTAGGGTTCTTCCTGATGTCAGCGCTTCCGATAGGACTGCAGGTTTCAGCGGAACTTGTTGGCTCAAGTATGGCGGGCACAGCAGCCTCGGTGCTTTGGCTGTTCTCTCAGATCGGCTCAGTGGTATTCATTGTGCTGATGGAAGCGATGAAAGCGGCGTTGGGGAGCTTCCAGTATTCGATCGCAGTTCTTGTTGTCCTCAGCATTGTGGCAGCATTCCTTGTCTCTCAGATCATGGAGACTGGCAAACGCTCGCTCGATAGGACTCGGCAGTAACAGGTTGGCGGAGACGTTCAGTCGAGCAGCTCCGCCGGGTAGCTGACGGGCCCAGCGTTCGGACTTGAGAAAGACCTTAAGGCCTCTGCCAAGTATCTGAGCGAAGTCCGGAGTTGAGACCTACGAGCGCGTTCAAGCTTGGCGCGGCGGAACAGTACGCGAAGCATGGCCTCCCGCAAGAAAAGCTGTTGCAGATGCTCCGAAGGATGATCGAGATACGGAGATTTGAGGAACGCGTTGAGCGTCTGTTCCTCGAAGAAGGCGCTCTCATTGGGCCATCGCATCTCTATTTGGGACAGGAAGCTGTTGCGGTGGGGGCCATTGGCGCACTCAACGATGACGATTTGATCACAACCACATACCGAGGTCATGGTCACGGTATCGCAAAGGGGGTCCCACTCAGACCGTTGATGGCCGAGCTGTTCGGAAAGGGAACGGGCACATGCAAAGGGCTCGGCGGCTCGATGCACGCCGCAATGTACCCCGAGAAGGGGTCAATCTATGCCACCGCAATCGTGGGTAGCGGAATCCCGATTGCGGCTGGAATAGCGCTTGCGCTCCAGCAGGCAGGGAAACGCCAAGTTGTCATGACATTCTTCGGAGACGGTGCGTCCAACACGGGATCTTTCCATGAAGGAATGAACCTCGCTGCGGTCTGGAAGCTTCCAGTGATCTTTGTGTGTGAAAACAACCTGTACGCGATGTCGACTCGTGCGGATCAGGCAGTCGCCGCTGAGAGCGTCGCAACTCGGGCGCAGGCGTACCGAATGCGCAGCGTCGTCGCAGACGGCAATGATGTTGCGTCGGTCTTCCTGGCCGCCAAAGAAGCAGTTGAGAACGCAAGGAACGGTCAAGGCCCAACTCTCCTCGAATGCA
>Ga0315314_1004094_pt1 | contig 11086 bp, 8 predicted proteins | sample TDP9_MG_FD_203631 | JGI IMG/M metagenome (GOLD analysis project Ga0315314, IMG submission 203631) | Freshwater sediment microbial communities from Lake Towuti, South Sulawesi, Indonesia - TDP9 | ecosystem: Environmental > Aquatic > Freshwater > Lake > Sediment | place: Indonesia: South Sulawesi... | reverse complement strand
ACACCCGTACCTTTCAAGTGAAAAGGATATCTCCACCCGCTATCTACTGCTCATCATGAGCTTGAACCTAGACGAGGTTGACAGAAAGATACTGAGGGAACTGCAGCAGGACGGTCGTGCGTCTTTCAGGGACATCTCCGCGAGGACAGGCGTCAGCACGCCAACCGTCAGCGCCAGGGTCCAGGCGCTGTTGGATGTGGGCCTCATAAAGGGCTACTCCACGTTGCTCGACGCCGACTTGCTGGGACAGGTCTCAGTGGCTCTGATATTGGAATCCAAGCCTTCCGATCTCGACAAGGTCGTTGAGAGGATACGCAATGAGGAGATAGTAAGGCAGGTCTACATCCTTTCCGATTCCAGAGCTTTCTGCCTTCTTTCGTTCTACAATCAGATCAGGTACCAGAGGTTCCTGGAATCCCTGTCTCAGATTCCAGAAATAACCAAGATGGATACGGCGATGGTCCTGAAAGTCTCGAAAGAGAGCCCAAGAGCAGCTCTGACGGACGAAGCCGGGCTGCTGATCAGATGCTACTACTGCGGCCACATGATCCACGACGAGGGCGTCAAGATCAAGCTCGATGGCAAGTACCATTACCTCTGCTGTGGCGCCTGCGAGAAGCTCTACAGAGAGAAATACGAGAAGCTCAAGAAATCAGCTGGAGGTGCTCGTCCCTTCGGACACGAGCACTAGCATCCGAATCTACCCGACGAGTCTCTCCGGGTTCTTGTCGAAAGCCTTCTTGCAGCCCGGGGCACAGAAAAAATACTCTTTTCCCTTGTATTCGGACTTCCATTTCGCCGTCTTCGGATCAACTTCCATCTTGCAGATAGGATCGATTTCCATCACAGTCAACTCCAAGCCCACGGGTGGGAGCGGAGCCAGGGTCTTCTCGTTCGCGGGGCGTTGAGCAGAATCTAGCTCCGCTCCGCGAGTGACGTTATCTTCGGATGAGGGGATATTCGTTGTCCCTTACATCCAGAACCTTGGCCAAATGGTGCTCCGAAGTGTCGTAGGACAACCCTTATATTTGGGAATCTGGTATGCGCACTCCAGAACCTGGTGAGAGCAGATGCCCATATTCGAGAAGTCGTCTGAGAGTTCGATCACGCGCGCGATAATCTCTCAGTTCGCGAAAGACATGGAAGGCTTCGCAGAAACCGATGTCATCGTCATCGGAGGTGGTCCGAGCGGTCTCATGGCAGCACGCGACCTCGCTCTCAAGAAGGTAAAGGTGCTCATCGTGGAGAGAAACAACTACCTCGGCGGTGGCTTCTGGATAGGAGGGTTCCTGATGAATACCATCACGGTCAGGGCTCCCGCCCAGAAGATCCTTGATGAGTTGGATATCAAGTACAAGATGTTCGAGAAGGGATTGTACGTCACCCCCGGGCCACTCGCGTGTTCCAAGCTCATAGCGGCTGCGTGCGAAGCCGGCGTGAGCATCCTCAACATGGCCCAGTTCGACGATGTCGTGCTCAGAGAGAAGAACAGAGTGGCCGGTGCAGTTGTTAATTGGACCCCGGTGAGCGCACTTCCGAGGCAAATCACTTGTGTTGACCCAGTTGCACTTGAGTCCAAGCTGGTCATAGACGCATCGGGCCACGACGCAATGGTCGTAAAGAAACTAGAAGAGCGCGGCCTGATCAAGACCCCGGGTTTTGGTGCAATGTGGATAGAGAAGAGCGAGGATGCGGTGGTCGAACACAGCGGATTCGCTCACCCAGGCCTCGTCGTGATAGGAATGGCGGTTTCCACAACCTTCGGCCTGCCGAGGATGGGCCCGACTTTTGGCTCGATGCTCCTCTCGGGCAGGCAAGGGGCAAAGGTCGCCTATGACTATCTCAAGAAGAACAAGTAAGACGCGCCTTCGGAAGGTGCGCCTCTACTCATCGGAGAACCCAGGAGGCTCGGATCTTCGCAAGGTTAAGCTGTATCTGGAGAAGCTGTTTCCGTCTTTGGACGTGCAGATTCTGCCGAGCATCTTCGGGAGCATCAAGAAGAGCGAGCTCCAGGCCGTGGCATATGCGTTGGCATCTGCCAGAGTGAAGGACCCAGACGTGCAGGAGCAGAGCCATGAGCCCTTGTTTGGAGAAGTTGACTACGAGCTTCGAACCATTCAGGGCAAGGCCCGGGTGGGCGGCGTAGTGTACGAAGGCCGAAGGCTACGGGAGCTGCTCATTGGTTTCCTGTCTGGCAGACGAACGCTCAGCATCGCATCTGTCGTGTTCACCGACCGGCTGATTTCCACTTTCTCGAGGGATGATATGCGCCATCATCTGAGGACGATAGTTTGCGGGTTTCCAAGCATTGTGTCCAAACCAGGCGTTGTTGAGGCACCGGCGAAGCCCAGGGAGTTCTACATTCTGAAGCAGCAGATGGAGCTCGAAGGTGCTAGTGAGTACGGAATCGAGCGATTGAAATCATCGTTCAAAGGAAGGTTCGTCGACTTCGGAGATCCAAGGCTCGCAGAAGTACTGAGGGGGTTGACTCTTCAGGCGATCATGTACCATCTCACTCTGGATCCGTTCTGCGACGACAGAGACTGCAGGCTTTTCAACTCACACAGGCAGGAAGAGCTTGTCAGAGCTCAGATTACTTCAGGCGAATTGTGCTCGAGACACACGAATGCGCTCGAGGAACTCGGGAGAAAACCATTGCTTCGATGGTAGCCCAGCTGTAATTACCTGTACCTGTGGAAGAAGGACAGGTCGTTTACTCTCATCTCGTTCTTAGCGGCGTACTCCATGGCCAAGACCGCAGCCTTCGAGCCCTGCATTGTCGTGAAGAAGGGCACTTCGAGTTCGACTGCGAGCCGCCTCATCATGTAACCGTCTCTTCTTGCCCCCGATGCCTCTGTCGGTGTGTTGATGACCAGCTGGACGTCGCCGTTTCTCATCAAGGACAACGCGTCAGGCGAGCCGTGCTCCGAAATTCTGTAGACGGTATCCACTTCTACGCCTCTCGACCTGAGCACATCCGCAGTTCCTTTCGTGGCGCATATGCCGAAACCTATTGATTTCAGGCGCTTGGCGAGCGCGGCGGCCTCTGGCTTGTCTTCGTCTGCGACGCTGATATAGATCTTGCCTTGTCTGGGAAGCTTGTGGCCGCATGCCACCATCGCCTTCCAGACCGCTGCAGGATACGCCACATCAATCCCCATGACCTCGCCTGTTGACTTCATCTCAGGACCGAGAATGCTGTCCACTCCGGGCAATTTCAGGAATGGAAACACAGAGGCCTTGACAGCCACGTGCTTGATCCTGGCCTCATCTCTAAGCGCCAGTTCTTCCAGAGTCTTACCCAACATGATCTTCGTTGCCACCTTTGCCAGGGGCACTCCAGTGGCTTTCGAAATGACCGGAACAGTCCTGCTAGCTCTCGGATTCGCCTCCAGCATCCATATCTCTCCGTCCTTGTAAGCCAGCTGGAGATTGATGAGGCCAAGCGTTTTCAAGGCCAGGGCGATCTTCTTCGTCACCCTCTTTATTTCTGCGATCGTCTTGGCGCTCAGCGTCTGGGGCGGGAGCACCATGGTGGCATCGCCCGAATGCACACCAGCCTCCTCTATGTGCTCAAGAATTCCGCCGATGTAGACGGCCGTGCCATCGCACACAGCGTCCACATCTATCTCTATCGCGTGGCTGAGGTACTTGTCCACGAGGATCGGATGCTTTTTCGAGACCTTCGCCGCGCTTTTCATGTACATCTCGAGCTCACTTTCATTGTAGACGATCTCCATTGCCCTTCCGCCCAGGACGTAGCTCGGGCGAATCAGCACCGGATATCCAATCTCACTAGCAAGGTGCTTGACGTCGTCGAAGGAGAACCCCGTTCCGGACTTGGGCTGCTTGATGCCTAGCTCATCCATTAGTTTCGAGAATTTCTTGCGATCTTCGGCGAGGTCTATCGAATCCGGGGATGTCCCGAGGATGCGGGCCTTCTTGCCCTTGAGCTCCCTCTGCAGCGGCAGTGCCAGGTTGATTGCGGTCTGTCCTCCGAACTGAAGAATGATGCCGTCAGCATCTTCCTTCTCGATCACGTTCAGAACGTCTTCGACAGTGATCGGCTCGAAGTAGAGCCTCGACGAAGTGTCGAAATCCGTTGATACGGTTTCTGGGTTGTTGTTGATTATCACAGCGTCGATCCCTTCTTCTTTCAGGGCAAGTGCGCCGTGGACGCAGCAGTAGTCGAATTCAATGCCCTGTCCGATTCGTATGGGCCCCGCACCGACTACGATGACCTTCCTGTTCGCTGAGGGCCTGGCCTCGCACTCGCGTTCGTAGGTTGAGTAGAAATATGGCGTCTCAGCTTCGAACTCCGCGGCACATGTGTCGACCATCTTGAAGGTTGGCACTATTGCCTTCGAGATTCTGAGATTTCGAATCGTCCTTTCCTCCTTGCCAGTCAAGAAGGATATGTACTCATCGCTGAAGCCGAGCTCTTTTGCCTCTCTCAACACCTCAGGGCCCAGGCCTCTCCTGAGCCGGTTCTCCATCATGACTATTTCCCTGATCTTGGTCAAGAAGAATCGGTCCCAATTAGTCAGCTGGCATATGCGCTCCAATGGCATCTCTCGCCTAATTGCTTCTGCTATCGCGTACATCCGCGCATCAGTTGCTCGGGCGAGTTCTTCTTCGATCTCGTCATCGGACCATTTCTCGGGCTCAAGTCCAACTCTGTCGATTTCCAGGGAACGGACGGCCTTGAGGAGGGATTCCTGTATGTTGCGCCCAATTGCCATTACCTCGCCGGTGCTCTTCATCTGCGTCCCGATTTTTCTGTCGACAGTTCTGAACTTGTCGAAGGGCCATCGCGGGATCTTCATGACAACGTAATCTATTGATGGCTCGAATGCTGCACAGGTCTTCTTCGTGATAGCGTTGGGGATTTCGTCCAGTGTTCTCCCAATGGCGATCTTGGCTGCGACTCGTGCGATTGGATACCCAGTGGCCTTGGATGCGAGAGCGGAGCTCCTTGAAACCCTGGGGTTGACCTCGATCACTCTGTACTCGCGAGCTGATGGGTGAATGGCGAACTGGATGTTTGCCCCGCCCTCAATGCCGAGGGCCCGAATTATCTTGATTGTCGCGTTGCGCAACATCTGATGATCTTGATCGCTCAGCGTCTGAGCGGGCGCGACCACGATGCTCTCTCCCGTATGAATGCCCATGGGGTCAAGGTTCTCCATGTTGCAGACGATGATGCAATTGTCCTTCGAATCACGCATGACCTCGTACTCAAACTCCTTCCAGCCTATTACGCTCTCCTCGATCAGGACTTGGTGGATGCGCGAGTATATGAGCCCCCGGCCGGCGATGTTGACAAGGTCTTCTTCGCTGTGCGCGATGCCTCCCCCAGTGCCCCCAAGGGTGAACGCAGGGCGCACGAGAACCGGATAGTCCCCGATCTCTTGCACTGCTTCCTTCGCCTCCTCGATCGAGTTCACCGTCCTGCTCTTGGGTATCGGCTCGTTCAGCTCGAGCATAGTCCTTCTGAAAAGCTCCCTGTCCTCAGAGAGAGCAATGGCTCGGACCTTGCTTCCGAGGAGTTCCACACCAAGCTTCTCTAAAGTGCCGTTCTCAGCAAGCTCAGAGCAGAGGTTCAGAGCCGTCTGGCCGCCCATTCCCGAGAGTATTCCCTGTACCCTCTCCTTTTCGAGTATCTTGGTGACCATATCGACGTTCAGAGGTTCAACATAGACGATATCTGCCATCTCGAGATCTGTCTGTATCGTCGCAGGATTCGAATTGATGAGCACGGTCGTGTAGCCTTCTTCTCGGAGCGACCTGCATGCCTGTGAACCCGAAAAATCGAACTCAGCAGCCTGGCCTATCACAATGGGCCCCGAGCCTATGACCATCAGTTTCCTGATGTCCGTGCGTTTGGGCATCAGGACTCCTCCAGCGTCTTCTTGAAGCGGTCGAACAGAAACTCCGTGTCCTGCGGCCCAGGATGGGCTTCAGGGTGGAACTGCACGGAGAAGATTGGCAGCTCCTTGTGTCTCATTCCTTCTACGGTGCCGTCGTTGAGGTTGACGAAGGTGATTTCGAGCCCTGCGTCTTCAGCGGACCTAGCATCGACCGCAAAGCCGTGGTTCTGCGACGTAATATAGACCCTGTCCTCGAATCTCACAGGCTGATTGATGCCGCGATGGCCGAACTTCAGTTTGTAGGTCTTCGCGCCGAACATCAGTGAGAGGAGCTGATGGCCCAGGCATATGCCCATCATCGGATAATCTTCTTTGAGCCTTCGCAGTGTCGCAACAGTCGTTGCCATCATGTCTGGATGTGCGGGGTTTCCAGGGCCATTCGATATGAAGATGCCGTCCGGTTGAAGCTCTCTGACTTTCTCCTCTGGCGTATCGAAAGGAAGCTGGATCACGTCGAATCTCTTCGTCAGTTCTTCGATGATGTTCGATTTGACGCCGCAATCGAAGAGAGCGACAGTCTTGCCCTTCCCTTCGTTGAATCTGACGATCTCTTTCGTGCTGACGAACGAGACTAGGTTCGACTCCTCAGGATGTTTGAACTCCCGAACCTTGTCCAGAAATTGGTCCGGGTTGCCCCTGGAAATCCCCCCTTTCATCGTGCCGCTGTTGCGCAGTCTTCGGATGAGCGAACGCGTGTCAATGCCATAGATGCCGGGGACATTGTCATGTGATAGGAATTCGTCGATCGTTTTCGAGCAGTCGCGATGGCTCGGAGCACTGCATTTCTCTCTTACCGCATATCCCCAAACTTGAGTCTTGCGCGATTGGAAATCATAGGCATTGACACCGTAGTTGCCAATCAGCGGATAGGATGAGACGAGAATCTGTCCGCAATATGACGGGTCTGTCAGCGACTCCTGATAACCAGTCATCCCTGTGGCGAAAACGACTTCTCCGAAGACTTCTCTCCGTGCCCCGAAAGCCTCCCCCTCGAAAACTGTCCCATCCTCGAGGACTAGGAAGCCCCTCATTCAGACGACCTTTGGGATATTCAGGGAGGGGTTAAAGAAGCTTGTTGTGACAAAAGAGACTCCCGAGACCTGACGCTATCCGATTCTGGACACGCTGTCAGGAGCCCGACCACTCCTTGCTTATCACCGAGCAGGACGTATTGCCAAGGAACCTCCCGCGGAAGTGTGCGTATCACGGACCACACTTCCATCCTTGAATCCAAGGCTTTCTGCGAGTCTTGCAGATGAGACGCTCATTGCAGGGACCTACTTTATGGTGGTGGCTCAAGGGACTTGGATAGATATGTGTCTAGCTTGAGAGCTGGATGATAGTCGTTCGACGTGAATGGTTATTAGAACTATGAAGCCTCTAGGGCGTTTGGGCTGTCTGATGTTTCCCCACCACTGCAAGGAGGTCAGCGTGAAGACAGTCGATTTCAAGCTGACAGAGGAGAACATCAAGAGCTTCCTGAGGGGGAAGAGAGCTTACATCAGAACAAGGTACTATGTGTTCAACTCGGGAAATGATTGGGCCGTTGCGCTGGTGGTGAAGAAGCAGTCGAACGAAGTTCTGCAGCCGATCAACTCTGTGCACATTCTCTCGCTTCCTCGCGACACCGCCTTCGTCGAGGATTCGTCATTGGAGGTGCTTTCCGCGACTTCGATGGGCTCGCTGAGGGAGTCTAGAGGGCGCAAATGCGTAGTCGTCAAGGGAAAGGCCGAGCACGTATCTTTCTTCATCGAAGAGCCACCCTATGAGTTGACCGTATTCGATGTGGTTCCGCCCGTTCCGACAAAGCTGCTTGGTCTGGTGCGCAACGCGCTTGAGACTGATCTGCAAGATAGGTTCGTCAAATACAAGGTCATCGAAGTGAACGTCAATGAGCTCGCCAAGAAAGCCAGCACGAGGATTACTATGTTCCCGTGCAGAGCTTCGGGCCTTGCTGCCGGAAAGAAGGTTCTCTTCCTGGATGAGACGCCGGAGCTCAGCAGAGACGATTTGAGGGAGGTCACGCTCATTGGGTGCGCCTTGTCTGCGAGAATATTCAAGGCCGTGTATGGCCAAGAACCTCGTCTTGTCAATATGTGTCCACTGGACCTCATGAAAGAGAAGGGCATCGAAGGGCCTGTGCTAGTGAAGTGCTGTAAGGTGAAGGAGGGACATGAGACGAATGGCAAAGTGAGCATCGTCCCATGGGGAGCGAGAGCACCAGAGGTCGCGGCAGCTCTAAGGTCTGTTTTGCGCTAGATGTCCAGCTCCTCTTCTCTGAATGCGACGACCGGACAGGGTCCCAGACAGCTTCCACAGTGTGTGCACTTGGCCGCCACGATTGACACTCTTCCGTTCAACACAAGTGCATCGTTCGGGCATCTTGCGAGGCATATCCCACATCCGGCACAATTCACGGCTCGGAATACTATCTCTCTGAGCTGGGATGCCTTCGTGCGAAGCTCCTGCTCGTCTTTCGCTTTGATCATCACAGGCCCCTCGGCGAAGACCGTCATTTTCTTGACTTCCGCGATGTTGCCATTCGGGGACGTCGTAACGCTTCCAACTATGTTCAGCATGTTGGCCACTCTGTCCATGGGGAGGTGCTTGCTGAATATGCCTTCCATGCTTAGTCCCTCGACGCAGGGGCTGTAGCCGCTAGTGCTTCTGAATTCCAGGGGCGCGTGGTCACTCTCGGTCGTATCCGGAGTCGGTTCGCGCGTCAGACCGATCTCCTCGATGACAGATTTCGGCACTCTCTTCCATCGCCAAAGGTCAAACTCGAGCCAGCTGGACGGTTTTCCAGTCCGCAGGGCGTACGCATCGAGGAATTCCTGCCAACGTCTGTACTCCGAGCTCAGCTCTCTCACAATTCTCAGCTCGGCAAGGTCCGTCGCGGGGCACATGAAGCACCCTATTCTCTCGAGTCCCTGCTCATATAGCCGATTCGGCCTTGCTCCCCTCAACATCAGATATATCCAAACGTGTAAGGCTGTCCATTTCTGAATCGGAGAAGCACCGAGCTGGTTCGGCGTCCATGGATTCCTCCACACATTGCCCTTTCTCGCTCTCTGCTCTGACTCGTATGCCCTCTGCCCAATGAATGACAATACCCCTCCAGGGAAGTTCTTCTGAATAAGCCTCGTAGCGGGACCGAGCTTGCAGGTCTTGCAGCACCACCTGAAATCCTTCGCAGGAGGCCCGAAGTGCTCCACGTTCCTCCAGAACGAATCACCCGCGCTCTCGACGATGAGCTCTAGATTGAGTCTCTCCGCAACCGCCGACACGTTCGTTCTTGTCTCATCGAACTCAAGGCCGGTATCAACGAAGAGGAGCTTTGGCCTGATTCCGGATTCCAGCACAAGAAGGAGGGTCGCCAAGCTATCCTTTCCGCCGCTGTAGGAGACCGCCACCGGGATTCTGTGTTCCTCGACGACTCTGGCGATGAACTTCCTCGCCTCGGAGACCCTTCTCGAGATGACTTCTCTGTTCGCCGCTATCACATCGTCCCAGTTGGCACTTTTCCTGTTTTCGACCTTCGGCGCGGCGTCTACGATCCATCTCGTCTTGACTGCTGTTCCGCGCTTGTGCGCCATGATCTCTGAGGACGACATCTTCGAGATGCCCACTGAGACAGGGTTGCCCCCTGCGTCCAGCACCAGGATCTCCATGCCAGGTCGAATGCCAGGATCACAGTCAAGAACACCGATCGCGAGAGTGCTCGCACCCCTCTTCCTGATTGGCTCGACCGCTCCCAGATCTATCTTGACCCAACTGTGCTGAACTTTTGGCGCTATGGCCAAGGCGCCATATGGCTTGAGAATGAATCTGTCCCCACGCAAGATGTCAAAGCGAACAGCACCGGCTACTTGGCCATCGATGATGACCTCGTCCATTCGGTCGATATCCGGAACCTTGTTCAGAAGCACTATCTTGCCCTCAGGCAGAACAAGCAATCCCGTGTCTCGGCCAAATTGGTGATCTACGAGCTGTCTGATGCGAGCGATGTCGTGCTCGAAAGCCGGACGTGCGTCCCCTGGAGGCGTCAGCTTGACCTCTCTGGTTTTGCCTGCACAGATGCCGCAATGGCTCTGCTCTAGAACGGGCACGTTGCAGTCGTCACACCAGCGCAGGTGTATCTTGCCCAGTCGTATCTCGCCCACGCGATTCTGCAGAGCGCGGATGTATTATAGACTTTGCAGTTGACGGGCTACTTGAGCACCTTCCACTGCTTCACGACGCTCTCAACAGCGTCCTTCGCTCTGTCCACCCTGTCCTGCGCCTGAAGCCTTGTCATCCCGGGGCCCGAGATGCCGAGCCCGACCGGCTTCTCGAACTCGACCGCCAAGTCCGTGATCTTCCTCGCAGCCTGTCCGATCACCACTTGGTCATGCTCGGTCTCCCCCTCAATGACGGCGCCAATGGTCACCACACCGTCGACGTTCTTGTCCTTCACAAGGGACTTGACCGCAAGTGGTATGTCGTAGACTCCTGGGACCATGACCACCCTGGTCACCTCTGCATCCAAGAACCTCGCGTGCTCCTTCGCCCGCTCCAGCATCATCTGCGTGATGTCGAAGTTGTACTCACTGCAGACTATGCCTATTCTCATTCTTGTTGTCATGTCAGTCACCTCCCTGCTCTTGACCCTCATCTCGCTGGTCCAACATCCTCAAAGCCCTGCCTCAGGCCCTTGCCAGCGCTCTTCACGAGCCTGTCGGGCCTGAAGACGAGGTCGTACGCGTTCACTGCGTGCTCTCTCGCTCTCCTTTCCGCGAGCCACGCCAATTCCTTGATATCCTTCGCCTCGTCCTCGTGTACGAACACCTCGACAATGTGTTTGTTCGTGAGCAGCTGGACTTGAATGAGGCCTGTGGACGCCTCATGTGCGCACATCTTGTCGATCTCATCAGCTCCTGGCATGCCCATGACCAGGACGATATCGCACTCTTCCTCCTCGATGAGCTTCTTCGCGGCGACGGGCAGATCTTTGATGCCCGGCACGGTTCTTCGAACGACTTTGAAACCTGTGCCGGTCCTCTTCAGCTCATCAACTGCTGCGCCGCCCATGTCCACTCTCGCGAAGGTCGTGTCCACCACACCGATCCGTTTCATCTCTTCTCGACCTCCGAGAGCTTCCTGTTCACCTCGTGGAA
>Ga0315314_1004092_pt1 | contig 11091 bp, 7 predicted proteins | sample TDP9_MG_FD_203631 | JGI IMG/M metagenome (GOLD analysis project Ga0315314, IMG submission 203631) | Freshwater sediment microbial communities from Lake Towuti, South Sulawesi, Indonesia - TDP9 | ecosystem: Environmental > Aquatic > Freshwater > Lake > Sediment | place: Indonesia: South Sulawesi... | reverse complement strand
GCTCTATTCCTTAGGGTTTGCCCAAACCTGGGACGACGGATGCTGAGTACCACTCATGGCACTCAGGCATATGGGCCGACGATCCGCGAGCCTGCCAAGTCCTAGATCCATCTGCTGGATAATGTGACCTAGCCAGTGGGGGTCAAAGACCCCTGCGGCAGCCATATGCAACGCATTCATAAGTCACTTCCGAGGGACGTTAGTTGGACAATAGCAGATGTGGGGAGGTGCGTGTGGAAGAGTGGATGTGGTCGAACAAGGAAGCCTTTGGAGACGAGCTAAAGGATCTGCGCGCTGGATCGCTCACAGCCGTGGCCCTGTTGGTGGCTCTTGTGGCTTACCTGTGGGCCTGCTGGGTAGCGTGGCCCGTCACAGGGGCTGGTGCGCCGCTAGAAGCGTGGCTCGGTGTCTTCGTGCTCATCCTGGGTGTGGGGCTGAGCTACGGTCTGAAGCAGCACCATGTTGCGCTTTCCTCTCTTATCCTCGTGTCTGCTGTAGTCGCCGCCAATGGCTGTGCCATGTCCGCCTTCGGCGGTCAGGCAATGCCTTACCTGTTTGCCCTGAGCGTCATGTTCGCCACCCTGCTCCTGGGCGAGAAAGCCCTGTTCATCGTTGCGGCCGTGACCAGCACGATAGTGATCTACATCGGCCGGGCCAGGCTTGGCTGGGCCCCGGCACAGATGATAGGCCCAGTCTCTGTGATCCTGTTGGCCGCTGTCGCCTCCTGGCTCTCCACAAGGAACCTGTACACTGCCCTGGCATGGAGCAGGAACAGCAACATTGAAGCGCACCACAAGGCTAGACAGGCGCGGGATCGTCAGTCGGAACTGCAGCGAGCGCTGAAAGCCCTGGATGAAGCGAGCTACCGCATCCGGCGCATGAACTATCAGTTGGCGCTGGCGCGGGATCAAGCAGATGAGGCCCGTCGCCTCAAATCCCAGTTCGCGGCCAACATCAGCCATGAGCTGCGCACCCCCCTCAACCTCATTGTGGGCTTCACGGAGCTCATGTTCCAGTCCCCTGAATACTATGGCGCCAAACTGCCCCCCAATTACCTGCGCGATCTGGGTATTGTGTACCGCAACGCGCGTCACCTGCAGGATCTGGTGGATGATGTGCTGGACCTGTCGCGAATCGAGGCGGCACGGATGAGCCTTCTCCCGGAGGAGACCGACCTGGGGAGGTTGATCTGCGAGGTGGCGGACACGGCTCGCAGCCTGGTAGAGTCGCGCGGCTTGGCGCTACATCTTCAAATTCCCGAGAACCTGCCTCGGCTGTGGATAGACCCCGTACGGGTGCGCCAGGTACTCTTCAACCTGCTCAATAACGCTGCCCGCTTCACTGAGGAGGGGAGTGTGACAGTCAAGGCGGAGGTCGCAGACGGGAGCCTGCTGGTCTCGGTGGAGGACAGCGGGGTCGGCATCGCGCCCCAGGACCTTGGCAAGGTGTTTGAGGAATTTCGGCAACTGGATGGCTCCCCCCGGCGGCAACATGGAGGGGCCGGACTGGGCCTGACTATTAGCAGGCACTTTGTCCGACTGCATGGTGGACGCATCTGGGTGGAGAGTGAGCTGGGCAAGGGGAGCAAATGCTCCTTCACCTTACCCCTCAACCGGGATGATATGGAAATGGGACGACTCCCCGATCGACCCTTAACCCCTTCACCCTCAGTTCTGGAGGCGCAGAGGGACCGGGTCCTGCTGGCTGTCACCCCCAGCCTCACCGGGGCCAGGCTCCTCAACCGCTACGTCAAAGGGTACCGCACCGTGGTCGCTCAGGGCCTCGACCAAGCGCGGGAGTGGATCGAGCACCTGATCCCCCAGGGGGTCGTGGTTGACACCGCCAATGGGTGCCGGGATCCAGAGGAGCTTCGTCGCCTGGCCAAGGAATGGGGGCTCCAGCACGTGCCGCTCATCGCCTGCCCCCTTCCCGGTGAGGAACCGATACGGCAGCGGATGGCGGTGGACGGGTATCTCGTCAAGCCTGTGACGCGCTCCAATCTGTTGGACACCCTGCGTCAGTTCGGCGAAGATGTGGAGGCCATCTTGGTAATTGACGACGACCAGGATTTCGTGCAGCTCATGGACCGCATGTTGGGCTCTCCCTTGCGCCCTTATCGGGTTCTGAAAGCCTACAGTGGTTGCGAGGGGTTGCAGGTCATGCGGTACCGCCAGCCCGACCTGGTGCTGCTGGACCTGATGCTGCCAGACATGGACGGGCTGGAGGTATTGCAGGAGATGCGTGCTGATCGCCTGCTGTGCAATACGCCGGTCGTGATTGTCTCGGCCAGAGGGGAGCTGGAGGACGTAGGGGAGCTGAGCGGGGTACTAATGGCCACCAAGGACGGAAGCTTTCAGCCGGGCGAGCTGGTGCGCTGGGTGCAAGCTATTCTTGACTCATCCGTCTCGGCGAGTTCTCCACTTCCGCTGGGACCGCAAGCCTCAGTCTGACATTGAGAAGAGGCGCTACGAGTGCCCTGTGGGTGCAGGAGAGGGAGCCTTCAGGGCCCCTTGCCCTGTGAGTCTGGTCCTTCACCCTAGAGTGAAGCTTCAAGCGCCTTCAGCGCCCCCAACAGCATCTGCTGGCTGATGGGCTTTTCCAGAAAGGCCGTTGCGCCCAGCGAGAGAGCCAGCCCCCGCTCGCCAAGGACGGTGCAGACGATGACGGGGATGTGCTCGGTCCGGGGGTGATTCGTGAGTATCTGCAGCGCCTCCCAGCCATCCTGACCGGGCATCATCAGGTCCAATGTGATAGCATAAGGCTGCAGGTCCTCTGCCAGTTTGATGGCGTCGTCGCTGCTCTGCGCGGTGACCACGCGGTAGTCGCGGCTGAGGTAGCGGCAGAAGAGCTGCAGCGCATCCATGTTGTCGTCCACCACCAGGATGGTGGGGGGAGACGCGGTGGGAAAGGAGAGATCAAAGCCGAACTCCCCAGATGCAGCCACGCGATCTATCTTCACCCCCTGAGTCACAGCCAGCTCATCCAGCATGGACAGGCGATCCTCCTCTTGAAGCGCGGCCCGGCCTTCACTCGCGCAACGGAGGCCGAGAATCACCCTGCCCTCCTGCTCCGTGGCCCGAATTTGTACCACTCCTCTGTCTATATGCTCCAGCAGACAGCTCGCCAGTCCCAGGAGAACCTGGCGCAGGATAGTGCGCTCGGCCCGGACGAGGGGCAGCTCCTGGCTGAGATGGCACTCGATCCGCGTGCCGTGCCGGGCAGCTAGCTCGCTTGCCAAGGAGATCACCCCCTGGACGATCTGTCGGAGGTTAGTTTCGCGGTTCGCTCGGCCGATTCTCGCTGCCTCGAGGCGCACCAGCCCCAGCCGGTCGGCAGGCCGCTCTTCCTTGGCCACAGGCATCTCTGGCGGGAGGTGGTTCTGCACCTTCTCCCAGAGCACCTCTGCCACTGCTTTGAGCGCCTGCTCTCGTTCTCGGTAGAAGTGGCGCCGGCTGATGGCCAGCTCATCGGCCACCGCCTGAGGGTCCAGCCCCTCGACGTAGCGGTGAAGCATGAGCTTGTAGCGTCGCCACTCGTGGGAGTAGGCTGGCGCTTCAGGCCCCGGGCTCAATTCCTCTATCACCTCCAGCAACAGGCTATGCAGCTTCCAGGCCTGTTCCTTGTGGTCGAGCGAGGGATCCGGCACCAAGAGGGCAGCGAGGGGATGGGTGCGCAGATAAACGAGGTCGTAGAGGTGTTCATAGGCATCTGTCACTTGGTCAACAAAATCCTCTTGGGGTAACATCTCGACCCGAGCCTCAGAAATGTCACAAAATGACACAAACATGTCCTGAAGTGTGATGACAACAGGGAAGCAGTGTGGTATAATATAAATAAAGCCCTCCACGCGATAGGTCTGTGGGCTCGACAGAAGTACGTTTCCCCGAGAGAATTCTTTTCCTATCTCGACAATCGCTGGTTGAAAGCGACGGTTGGCTGGTACGCCCGACATCTTCCGATTGTAGCACAAAACTCCGCGAGGGGAAACTGGATTCTGTCCATGTCCCAGGCGCGAGGAAAGGAGGTGGCTGAACGGGGATAAGCAGCGTGTCAGTGTGAGTGTGCTCTTGCCAAGCCAGATATTGGCGAAGGGCAGCGGTAGAGGAATGCTAGATAGCTTTTCCTGCTAATAGCTATTCCAGGAGGGAGAAACGATGGGACAGAAGAGAAGATTAAGTCGGCGTGACTTCTTGCGTTTGGCAGCTGCCACAGCTACAGGAGCGCTAGCAGTAGGTTGTGCTCCGGCAGCACCTCAGATCGTGGAGGTGGAGAAAGAGGTCCCGGTAGAGAAGGTAGTCAAGGAGACCGTGATCGTCGAGAAGGAGGTGCCGGTCGAGAAGGTCGTTACGGCGGTTCCCGAAGCAATACCTGCCGAACGAGCCGAAGTTACAGTGATGTTCTGGGACGGGCCACCGTTGATCGGCATAAGAGAAGAAGCGCTGAAGCCGTTCCAGGATGCGTACCCCAGGTGCAAGTTGAACTTCATTGGGGCGCCAGGGGAGTACGAGGACAAGTTGCTCACGATGCTCGGCGCGGGCATACCCCCCGATGTGTTCATCATAGAGATCAGTAAACTGGCTCAATACCTGGATAAGGATCTCCTGCTGGATATCAAGCCGTTTATCGACAGAGACAACTTCGATCTTACCCAGTTTCCTGAACTAGCGATCAAGACCTACACGCACAAAGGGGGTATCTACGGGCTACCCGACAACATCTGCTCCATGGCCATCTTCTACAACAAGGAGATGTTCGACGAGGAGGGTCTCACGTATCCGACAGCCCGGTGGGATGACCCCGCGTGGACCGTGGACGATTTCATCAACGCCTGCGAGAAGCTGACCAAGGTCGATAGCACAGGCAGGACAACACAGTATGCGTTTAACTACAGGACCTGGTTACCGATAATGTGGCTATGGGTGCGCATATTTGGTGGCCAACTGGTGGATGACCCCTTCTATCCCACGGAGTGCACCTTGGATCAGCCGGAGGCCATTGAGGGCCTGCAGTTTCTACAGGACCTGTGCTGGAAGCATGGGTACGTGCCCAAGCCGGAAGCCTTGGCGGAACTGGGTCCCAGCGAGCTGTTGATGACGAGACGCCTCGCTATGATGGACGACGGCAGTTGGCTCTTTGAGGTCATTCGTGAGGCGGACTTCGAGGTAGACGTGGCACACTATCCGGCTGGACCAGGAGGCCGCGCCAACTACGTGTACTACTACCCACTCGTCATTCCCAAGGCCACCAAGCAGCCTGAGTGCGCCTGGAATCTGCTCAAGTACTACTCGGGTCCCGGAATCGATGCCATCGTCAAGGCAGGCGGTCTGCAGGGAACTCGCTTCGATTCCCAGGAGATCTTCCTCACTGATCCCTTGCCGCCGGAACACAAGGAGGTCTTCACCGACTCGGTCAAGCACTTCGTGGCTCCTGACCCCGTGCTGACCAACTGGGCGGAGATCGAGCATGTGATCGCAGCGGAGCTGGATCTCTTGTGGATAAACGAGAAGAGGGCCCAAGACGTTTGTATCAGCATCAAGCAGCAGATAGATCCGATGATCAAAGAGGGGCAGTGGCGGGCGATAGAGTGATCGCGAAGGATGATGATGTCTGCTCTGCCCTTCGGAGGGCGACTGCGGTTGGGGCGCAGGGGTAGTGCGCCCCAACCGCAGTTCTACGCCGGATTGGGATTGCTAGAAGCCGTGGCTTTCCAGGTGCTGTAGCTACTCCTGGCATGCGCTGCGGCGTCCGAGGGTGTAGTTAGAATCGGCGGGCAGCGTGTGCCACACCACAGTGCGGGCAGGATGGCCACAGAAATCACATGGGGGCATTGGGAATTCCCACTGGAGGAGATAGTGGTTGAGGTCCTAGAGAGATCCCGCCGCGCCCTGGCCACCCGGCGTTTGGTGAAACTTACCTATCGGAGTCAGGAAACCATATTGGGTTGGCTCATGGCCTCCCCTTTTATCGTTGGCTTTCTGATCTTTACAGCGGGCCCAATGCTGGCGTCCCTCGCGTTGGCCGGCATGGAGTGGGACTTGATGTCGCCGCCGGAGTGGGTCGGATGGGCCAACGTCAAGAAGATGCTCTTTGAAGATCCCCTTTTTGTCCATTCGCTTAGGGTTACAGTGATATACGCAGCCACTGCCATACCCCTCCAGCTCTTCTTTGGCATATGCCTGGCTATGCTGCTCAACACCAAGATCCGTGGGCTGGCGTTCTTCCGCACCAACTACTATCTCCCTGCGATTCTGTCGGGTGTATCCGTTGCCTTGCTTTGGCGGTGGATATTCCAGCCAGACTTTGGTCTGCTCAACATGGTTCTCTCTTCGATTGGCGTGCAGGGGCCAAATTGGCTGATGGATCGGAAGTGGGTCCTACCCTCCTTTGTCCTGATGGGGCTGTGGGGGGTAGGAGGCGGCATGGTCATCTACCTGGCAGGTCTGCAAGGGATCCCCACTGACCTTTACGAAGCCGCGGAAATCGATGGGGCCAACAGGTGGCATCGTGTTCGCCACGTGACACTTCCAATGCTGAGCCCAGTGATCTTCTTCCAGTTGATCATGGGTATTATTGGCGCCATGCAGATCTTCACTAGTGGCTATATCCTCACGCAAGGGGGGCCGGCAAATGCTTCCCTGTTCTACATGCTCTATCTTTATCGGCAGGCGTTCCAGTACTTCCACATGGGGTATGCGTCGGCTTTGGCGTGGGTCCTGTTCCTTTGCATCCTGTTCTTGACCCTGATGGTGTTTCGCACTGCCTCTTCGTGGGTGTACTATGAGGCCGAAACGAGGAGATAAGACGCAGTGACCGGAGGATTTGCCCTACTACGAAGCAAGAAAGCTCAGGATGCGCTTACCCACGCAGTGACCTACCTCATTCTGTGCGCAGGGGCAGTGGTCGTCCTGATGCCCCTTGCCTGGATGATCTCCACATCCCTGAAAAGACGCGGGGACGTGTTTCTCTTTCCGCCGAGGTGGATTCCCGATCCGGTAATGTGGAGTAACTACCCTACAGCGCTGACCATGGTGCCTTTTGATCAGTTCTTCAAGAACACCTTCACGATCGCGTTCCTGGGGGTGCTGGGCGAGACGGTGTCATCGGCCGTCGTGGCCTATTCGTTCGCAAGGTTGCGTTGGAAAGGCAGAGACACCCTGTTTATGCTCGTGCTGGCCACTATGATGTTGCCGGGGCAAGTAACCATGATCCCTATCTTCGTCATATTCACGAGGCTGCATTGGGTAAATACCTTCAAGCCGCTAATCGTCCCTTCGTGGTTTGGAGTTCCTTTCTACATCTTCCTCCTGCGCCAGTTCTTCTTGACCATATCGGTCGAACTGGACGACGCAGCCGCTATAGACGGTTGCTCCAAACTGGGGGCCTTCTGGCGGATCATCTTGCCGTTGTCCAAGCCGGTACTGGCTTCGGTAGCCATTTTTTCCTTCCAGTTTTACTGGAATGATTTCTTCCACCCACTGCTGTATCTGCACGACAAGCGGCTTTTCACGGTGGCTCTTGGCCTAAGGTTCTTCCAGGGGCATTACGGGACCGACTGGCACTACCTGATGGCTGCCTCACTCGTGGTCATGTTGCCACTGGTCATCGTGTTCTTCTTCGCACAAAGAATCTTCATCCAGGGGATCGTCTACACGGGCGTCAAATGATAAGGGGAGACGAGAATGAGACAGGACAGACTGGCTGCAAAGAGCCCCTATTGCAGGTTGCAGAGCATCGGCTTCGATGAGGTCAGATGGACCGAGGGCTTCTGGGCCCAGAGATTCGACCTCTCCCGGAGCGTTATCATCCCCAGTATGTGGGAGGCCATGAACGATCCAGAGAACACGGCTGTCTTCAGCAATCTCTACGTTGCTGCCGGGCTGCGAGAGGGAACGTACCGGGGCACGGACTGGAGTGATGGTGACTGCTACAAGTGGATGGAGGCGGCGAGCCTGGTTTATGGCGTGACCCGCGATGAAGCATTGAACAACACCCTGGACGAGCTAATCGGTGTCATCCATAAAGCGCAAGAGCCAGATGGCTACATTTGTACCCAGATCCAGCTCACTGACAGGAGGCGTTGGGAGAGCAAAGCTCATCACGAACTCTACAACATGGGTCATCTGATGACGTCGGCCTGTGTTCACCACCGCGTGACAGGGAAGGATAGCTTCCTGAATATCGCCAAGAAGGTTGCGGACTATTTGTACACGGTCTTCCAACCGCGACCACGAGAGCTCGTTCACTATTGCTTCAATCCGTCAAACATTATGGGGCTAGTGGACCTCTATCGCGCCACGGGCGATGCCCGCTATCTGGAATTGGCTGGCGTCTTTGTGGACATGCGTGGTTCTGCGCCCGAGGATTTCGCTCGAAAGGGAGATTACGTCATCCGGGGTGGGGATCAGAACCAAGATCGCGTGCCTCTGCGCGACGAAACGGAGGCAGTGGGCCATGCGGTCACAGCCATGTATCTCTATTGTGGCGCCTCCGACGTCTACGCCCAGACAGGCGAACAGGCACTCCTAGAGGCCCTGGATCGCATCTGGAACGACGTGGTCAGCCGCAAGATGTACATCACTGGTGGGGTTGGTGCGCTTCACGCTGGAGCTTCCAAGCGCTCAGATCTGGTCCACGAGGCGTTTGGGCTGGAGTATCACTTGTCTAATGCTACTGCCTACAACGAGACCTGTGCCAATATCGGCAATGCCATGTGGAATTGGCGCATGCTCCAGATCACTGGCGAGGCCAAGTATGCAGACGCGATGGAACTGGTCATCTACAATAGCGGGCTCTCTCCCATGAGTATCGACGGGACTCGTTTCTTCTACACCAATCCCCTCCGCTGGTACGGCAGTGAGCATCTGTTGCTCTCTTGTGATGCCTATGCCCGTTGGCGCACCTTTGAGTGCTACTGCTGTCCACCGCAGGTCGCGCGTACCATCGCCAGATTGCACGAATGGGCTTATAGCCTTTCGGATGAGGGGGTATGGGTGCATCTGTATGGCGGCAGCAGATTGCAGACTAGACTGGCGGATGGGTCACCGCTCCATCTGACGCAAGAGACGGATTACCCTTGGAATGGTCAGGTCAAGCTGACGCTGGGCAAGGAAGTCCCAGGTGAGCCGTTTGCCGTGATGCTGCGTATCCCCGCTTGGGCTGATGGCGCGGGGATCGAGATTAACGGGGCGAAAGCCGACGTGAAGGCGAAGCCGAGTACGTATGTCGCGCTGGAGCGGCGGTGGTACCCAGGTGACGTCATCCAATTGACGTTGCCGCTGGACGTACGCTTGATGAAAGCTCACCCCAAGGTCGAGGAGGTCCGCAACCAGGTCGCCATCATGCGTGGTCCAGTCGTGTACTGCCTGGAGTCTGTCGATCTGCCCGAAGGGGTCAAGGTCACAGAGATCCATATACCACGTCACCTTCAGTTGGCGCCAAGACACGACACGGCTCTCCTGGGCGGGGTCACCGTGCTGGAAGGCGAGGCTTGGCGAATCAGCGAGGGTCACGGCAATGACGCTCTGTACAGCGAGTTTGGCAAGGAGACAATGGGGAAGGTGAACATCACTCTCATCCCCTACTACGCCTGGAACAACCGGGGCATTGCCGAGATGACGGTGTGGATGCCGCTGTGCTGGTAGAAAGACGCGGGAAGGAATAGGGATTGGTGGGTTAGAGGGTTTCTTTCTCAACATCCTTATCCTTCGAGACAGCCTCAGTGGAGGGGTGGAAGCAGCGTCCCGCTTGTCACCTTCGGCGAGACGATGGTACGCGACACACTTGCCGATACCGAATGGCTGGAGGGGACTCCTCCGGTGAATGGGTCTCTGGCGGGGAGAGTTCGCCGTACCTGCGGTGATGGCATGACTTGGCATGCCAGCCTCGCACCACTGCCTGCCTCATCATCCTTGGCGTCGGATGCTGCGCAACCCCGCCCGCGAGGAGAGGACGGCACCGAGCACCTCATCTGGGTCCAGCAGCGCGTCGATCTAAGGCCGAGGTATTCAGTAGATCCCAACAGGCGAGGCGGTAGCCTCAGGTTGTAGTGCGACTGAGAGTTTGACGCCATGGATGGGCTCGACTGCTCGACTCAGCATCGTGGCGAGCTTGGCAAGGGACAATAGCTTCTGATATACACGCCGTCCACGACCCAAGTATCGTCAGTTCAGATAGGTTCACAGATCAACAAGCAGGAAGGCCAGGGCCACATAGAGCAAGCGTCGGTTGGGTTCTGGGCTGGTTGTCCGCGCTTGCACCTGGTTCATCAAACGGAAGGATCTCGGTTTCAAGTGAGTTCTTCATTCAATCAGGAGGTTATGCAACATGGCACGAGAGAAAGTCTTCTACGGCGAAGGAGGACTGCCCTATAAGGTAGGCTTCATTGGGCAGTTCGGCAGTATCTTCGGGCTTGAGGAGGCCGAAGCGGTTATCAGGGTGATGAAGGGCACCTTCTTCAGTATAGCTGGTGGTGTGCCAGAAAGCAGCGAGCACTACCAGTTTGAGAAGGAGTTTGCTGCGTACTGCGGGGTCAAGTACGCCCGTGCTGTACACAGCGCCAGTTCCGCACTCAGCATCGCTACCAAGCTTTTCCGATTCGAGCCGGGAGATGAGGTTATCACCACGCCCCTGAGCTTCATCGCTACCAGTTTGTACCTGCTCAAAGTGAGTGCGGTGCCAGTCTTTGCCGATGTGGATCCCCGCACACTGTTGATCGATCCTGCCAAGGTGGCGGAGTTGATCACGGACAAGACGAGGGCCATCTATGTCTCATCCTACGACGGGCAACTTCCAGACATGGACCCCATCATGGAATTGGCGAAAAAACATGGCTTGTACACGCTGACCGATGCGGCACGATCGCCGGGCGCGGAGTACAAGGGGCGCAAGGCTGGCTCGATAACAGACATGACCGCCTTCAGCTTCCAATCCCAGAAGAACATGAGCACAGGTGAGGGCGGTGCGCTCACCATTCGCGACAGTGACAAATGGGGCGAAGAGGCGACCCGTATGCGCAGTATGTGGGGCATTCAAGAAGAAATGGGGATGCTGGGCGACAATTACCGGATGGATGAGCTTCGGGCCGCCATTGGC
>Ga0315314_1004091_pt1 | contig 11092 bp, 12 predicted proteins | sample TDP9_MG_FD_203631 | JGI IMG/M metagenome (GOLD analysis project Ga0315314, IMG submission 203631) | Freshwater sediment microbial communities from Lake Towuti, South Sulawesi, Indonesia - TDP9 | ecosystem: Environmental > Aquatic > Freshwater > Lake > Sediment | place: Indonesia: South Sulawesi... | reverse complement strand
CGAGTGGTTCCTAAAAACAGACAAGATCTGCCAGTTGGCAAGTAGCCTCTACAAAGACAAAGAAGCCTTCGAGAAACATCTGAGATCTGCCAAACGTGAAATCCTAACGCTCGTGCGAGACCTGGAAGCTAAGGCACTTCGCGCGATTTTGACTATCAAAGAACCCGACACGTTCAGAATAGGCGAAGACGCTCTTGACTCAAAAGTTATCGCGAAACTAAAGCCATAGGTCCGTAGACTCAAAGAAATGGGGCAAGAATTACAGCTCATGTCTAAACGAGGTTCAACTGAGCAATGATCCTTCGAATATTGAACCAGCATTTGACTCTACTCAAGGAAGAAGCTCGAAAAACGTATCCCGTTGAGGCCTGTGCTCTGATTTTTGGAAGACTGACTGAAAAAGAAGCGCTTGTGGAAAGGGTTGTTGTAACCCCTAATGTGTTGAAGTCTACCTTGCGCTTTGAAATCGGCTCCGAAGCGTTCTATGATGCTTTCACAAAGGCTGCCGAGGATGGGTTAGAGTTCATTGGTTTTTTTCATTCTCATCCTGCTCCAGCACAGCCCTCGAGCGTTGATTTGCAGTTTATGCGGTTGTGGGGCGACGCTGTATGGTTGATTTGTTCTTCCATCGATAGCGAATTTGGTGCTTTTCAAATGAAAAGGAGCAGGGTTTACGCTTTAACGTTGAGAACTGAGGAAAATTTAAGGAATAGTTGCCGCTAATTGCTAGTCTCAGAGGTTTGAAGCGTGGAGAAGAAGATCGAAGTCGACATTGAAGACATTAATGAATCGAATTTGAAGGACATTCCAGAACCATGCATAGGCTGCGTCTATTGGGAGTTTCCAGAAGAGTTTGAAAAGGGAAAGGAAGCCCCGAACAAAAAATCAGAATTTGAAGTCAAGAAAAAAGAATGGTTTGAACGGACTAGGAAAGAGTTTGGGACGTGCGGAAAGATAGTCTATCACGAGGGCAAGCCCATAGCCTACGCTCAGTATGCTCCTTCAGCCCGTCTTCCTAACGTTACCGAGTATGAGTCAAAGCCTGTTGGCAAACTGGAGGAAGGCGTTGTCTTCCTCTCATGCTTATTCATAGCTGACAAAACAATGCGGGGAAGGGGCATAGGTGAGTTGCTGCTTCAAAACGTTATAGAAGAACTGAGAAGACGGGGCTTCAGAGCTATCGAAACTTTCGCCCGCCGAAGCGAAGCCGACAATCCTTCTGGTCCTATGATATTCTACATGAGAAACGGGTTTCATGTGAAAGACAACACAAACCAGGAATTTCCACTGATGCGGTTTTACTTGTAGTTATTCATACCTTAATGCTTTCACTGGGTCGAGCTTCGAGGCTTTGCGGGCTGGATAGCAACCAAAGAGGACACTTACACCCACAGCGAAGCCTATTGCAAGGGCCGCCCATTCTAGTGTGAGAACAGGGGAAATCTCCGTGATTGGGTGCGTCCTTGTTCCAGTTATAATCGACCTTTCGGGTGTAACTTGAGCACTGTATCTGAACAAGAATTGTCCCATAGCCTGAGCCACAGCATAGCCGAGGGGCACGCCTAATATTCCGCCCAGGAACCCAATCAACGCAGCTTCTGTCAAGAACATAGTTAGAATGGTGCGGCTTCTAGCGCCAATAGCCTTCAAAATGCCTATCTCTCGAGTGCGCTCCATAACTGAAACCGTCATGATATTCATGATGCCTAATCCAGCCACCAAAAGCGCTATCGAAGCAATTGCGGTGAGGAAAATCTGCAACATGTTGAGGATTGTTTCAACCTGAGCCAAAAAGGCAGCTGGAACAAGAACCCTGACCTCACCGGAGCCTCCAAACCTCTCTTCTATCTTCTTGGCAACCGAGTCTGAATAACTTGGATTAGCAAGCCGCACAAAAATCATATCCACGCTCGTTATATTGTAGACTTTTTGCGCAGTCTCTAATGGTATGAAGACGGCGTCGTCGAAGTTTATGAAGCCTGCTGCCCCGCTTTTTGCAATGGTGCCAGCCAAGTTAAACGTGAAATTCTCTCTGCGAGGAGGAAACCTCTGCAATGTCATCTGTATGGTTATGTTTTGGCCGGGATTAGCAAATGACTCCACTTCAGTCGGGTGTTGAATGTTGTAGCCAATAACGGTTGTGTCGTTTCTTGTTGATTGAGTAAGACTTCCATTCTCAAAGACTAACCTATCCGGATATATTGTCCAAAATTCGCTAAAGTCAACCGCCAGCATAACTAATGGTGTTGAATTCTTGTTATCATTGAACAGTTTCACATCGCTTTTCTGAACAAGAGGCGTCGCCAGAACTACTCCGTCAATTTTGCTGATGTTTTGTATGTCATCTTCAGTGAAGAAACTCGGCACACCTGTGAGTAGGCCTCCTGACATGACTGTTAACACGTTCAATTCGAAGCCTTGTTCCATCTGCTCCTTGATTGTCACCCGAAAGCCTTCGCCTAGAGAAGCCAAGCCAATTATGGCTGTTATCCCGATGACCACGCCGAGCGTTGTGAGCGAAGTCCTGAAACGGCGCTGTTTCATGTTTTGCCAAGCCATCGATACTATCTGTTTTCGCCTCAATGATGCACACCTCCAGCGCCTCTCTTTTCGCCTTGAATCAAGCCGTCTTTCAAGAATAGTATGCGGTCAGCGTTTTCGGCCACGCTTGGATCATGGGTGACCACAACGAAGGTTTGTCCCTTTTCTTTGTTAAGCCGCCACATTAAGTGAACGATTTCTCCACCCGTGGTCGTATCCAAGTTTCCAGTGGGTTCGTCAGCCAGAACAATCTTTGGGTCATTAATCAGCGCCCTTGCGATGGCAACTCTTTGCTGCTCTCCGCCGCTAAGTTCAGTTGGACGATGCGCCACGCGGTCGCCTAGGCCAACTAACTCCAGCATCTCGCTGGCTTTCTTTGTGGATTCTCGGTCTGACACATCAGCCAGCGTAAGCGGCAGCTCAACGTTTCTCAGCGAAGTCAATCGAGGAAGCAGATTGAAAAACTGAAAAACAAAACCAATCTTGCGCAGACGCACATCAGCAAGTCTATTATCATTTAGCTTGTAGAGGCTGATGCCGTCAATCAAAACCTCGCCTTCATCAGGTCGGTCAAGCCCACCTAAGACGTGGAGCAGTGTTGACTTGCCGCTGCCTGAGGGACCGAGTATAGCTACGAACTCGCCTTTCTCTATTTTCAGGGACACTCCTCGAAGGGCGGAAACCACGACTTTGCCCATCTGATAAAGTCTCTTGACCTCTTTGGTTTCTAGAACAGCTGTCAGGCGTGTCCCTCCTGTGAAGGATTAAAACACTACTGCTAACATACGGTTATTTAAAGATTGAAACACCCATATTTTTAATATTAGCTTACATGGGCAGACTGGAAGCGGTTTGGGCTATGTTAGTAACATGATTGTTCTCAGATCTTAACACAGGCGTATGTCATGGGCGACATCGCTCGTCTAGGAGAGAGGAGAAATAAACTAGGTGTTTCTCATCTGTCGCCTCTCTATGGCATACGTCAAGATAAAAATGACATACGTCATGCTTAAATAGGTTTCTGTCCAATACAAGTCCTCGTAGAGGATTATCTATGATGATGCCGTGCGAAATCGCGGTGAAATCGGTGATTCCCGCCATAAGAGCCTATGTCGCCAAGGAACTAACCCAAACATACAAAATGAAACAAAGCGACGTCGCAAGCGTGTTAGGCATAACTCAGACAGCCATAAGCAAATACGTTCGAGACGTGAGAGGGCGGGTCATCAAAATCGACAAAACAGAAGAAATCCGAAACATGGTGCATGAAATAGCCTCAGAAGTAGCAGACGAGAAGATTTCTGGTCCACAGTTAATTTCAAGATTCTGTGAAGTCTGCAAAACCTTAAGACAAAACGGACTCATGTGCGCACTCTGCAAACGCTCCGATCCAAAAATGAATCTTCAAACGTGCCAAATCTGTATGGTAGACAACCCTGCCTGCTGAAGCATGTCAACCCTGTCAAACTGCTTCTAAATTCCTAACTCAAAAATAAGCCGATGTAGTTTTGTTATAAACCTATGAAGAGCCTCAAGAGGAACCTGATGAGAAAGGCAGTAGTTGAAATCATAAAAGCTTTTCTCCACTCAGCTCCACTAAAGGCACGCACAGCGATAGCGTTGAGCATTAACAGCCAGACATCAATAATGTTCAGATAAGGAAGAGTGACATACGTCAGAGCTTTATACGACGGCGTGGGTCCCCACGTTTCACTCAAGTTGAGATTCACTGTCGCTACATCTTGCTGAGCTGGAGGCCACGAAGCTACTTGAAGATGTACTTCTGGAAATGTTGCGAACAAAATTGCTCCGATTGCCAACTGAATTATGTTGACGGAAAAGGCATAGCCGACGAATACAATAAACGAGCGCCAAGAGCCTCCTCTTCCTCCAAACGCCCTCATGACTAACAGCAAAATGCCCGTGTATATTAGCCAACTGAAAGAAAAGGCGAAAGCCGCCTCCATCAAGAGTATAGGGATGCTGTCAATAAACAAACTTGTGGATAGAAAGCTGGAATAAGTCAGTCCCACAGCCTTGGATTTTGTTTGAGTGCCATTTACATCGAAAACCACTTCCAACCATGGACCAGAATCCATAAGTCGTGCGTAGTTTCCCCCGTAAAGGGTTGCGTTGCCATGGTCCGACCAGTCAAAAAAGATCGAACGCATCCAATTGTTTGGAGAGGCTGTGTTTCCTAACTCAGCTCTACTAACGTTTGTTTTGAGGAAGGAAAGAGTCGCTTTAGATGCCAAGTCAATCGCAGTTGAGACGTTGGCCAAGTAGGTATATGGAGAGAGAATGAACCAATTGATGGTGAAATTGCCCAGATCCCATTGTGCTGTTTTTGTCAGGAGTGTCGTTATCGTAGGTGTTGTGTTCGAGTAAAACTTAATCGTCAAAGTGAAGTTTCCCACATTCCGGGTAGACTGATTCAATTTCACATTTGTTTGGTAAAAAGTGTCGTTAGCAACAGTTACCATAGGCTCCGTTGGAGTGAGTAGCTCCGTTGCATTGACCAAGAATAAACTGTTCCCTATTAATGGGGTCTTGTCGATGAAAGTATAGTTCATCGCATACGGCTGACTTGATTGAAAAGTATAGTTGCCGAAAGCTGTCACATAGACATAAGCATCCACATAAGTGTAAAGTTTCGGTGAGATCGGTTGTCTTTCTGAGACGCTCAAGAACACTTTGGATGACTGAGTGTAGTACACACTCATTGTAGTTAGCAAGATAAGCCCCACAATTAGCCCAAGCCCCTTAAAATCAGGGTTTTGAGCAATCTCTTTAAACGCGTTAAAAGGAGACACTATTACTTTAAACGGATAAACCAAGGCCTTCAGTGCTTGATGTTTAGGTAACTTTCGCATGCCTTGCTCTGGCTGCTCTCCTGGGCTTGTTAACTTGGTCACATTCCTAGTTTAAGCCTTCGGTATGTTTCGTAGTCAACGTATTCAACGTTTTTGTTCTCAGCCTGATGGCGAATGGTGAACTTCTGTCGACTTCTACTGTCGAAAATCTGTTTGGTCACGAGTAGGGAGTAGGCGTCGCTTCCAGCACCTGAGCCATAGCTCACGATGACAATTCTATCGTTTGGTTTGGCTATGTCTAAAACTGCGGCTAACCCGATGGGCGATGAACCCGAATACGTGTTGCCAAACTTAGCCACCTGCAAACCAGGCATAAACTGCTCTTCCTTGAAGCCCAGCTGAGTCGCCACTCTGACTGGAAAACTGACGTTGGGCTGATGCGAAACAAAGTAGGTTATGTCTTTGGGCTGAAGCCTCATCTTGCTCATCAACTTTTCAGCAGCCTTTGAAACGTGTTTGAAGTAGGCTGGCTCCCCTGTGAATCTTCCCCCATGCCTTGGATAACATTCTTGGTCTCTTCTCCAAAAGTCAGGCGTGTCCGACGTGCAAGAACTCCAGTCTTCGATTTCAGCGATCACGTCGTGCATGCCAAAAATGAAGGCGGATGCACCGTAGCCTACAAAGAAGTCTAATTCACCTCCCAACTCGTTTCTGGGAGCAGCCTGAGAATTGTCCGTGCCCACCACCATGGTATAATGTTCACGCATACCAGGATAGTAGACTAATGCCGCTGCATCCTTAAACATACAAGTCGCAGCCTTGCAGGCAAATTCCGTGTCGACCGCATCAACAGTCTGCACTCCCTCAGCCTTGTCTTCCTCACCGAGCTTCAACACTTGGGCAACCTTCGAGGCAATAGGCTTGACCGCGTACGGATTGGATTCTGAACCAACGTAAACCTTGGCCACCATCACCGGATCAATTCCAGCATGGATAAGAGCCATCTTTCCAGCTTCCACGGCAGCCGTAATGGAGTCTTCGTCGACGAAGGGAACGCTTCTCTCCACGGCGCCTTCTCTTATTCTGAACTTTGATGTGTACACCCCGTAACCTACAATCCCGGGCTTTTCATATTCCTTCTCGGCTTTGACAATGAGATGCTCTTGATATGGGTAGTATTCGTCTGCAAGAGTGAAAGTCAATGCTATAGACGGAATCACGTCACTCTGTTCAACCGCGTATCGCCTTCTAAATCGCGGAACAACCTTCCTACCCTCAAAGTGGGACAATTCGACCTCTTCCTCCCGAAGTAGTCGGTCTGTAAGTCTGCCAGGCACACGAACTTTTCCGTTGTTGAAAGATACAATGCCATAGATGTAGGCTTCGAGCTTGGTGAACTTGTTGGTTGGCTCTCTTACAAGAGTGCAGACTTCCAACTCGCCTTTTTCATAGAAGAAGTCGATGTCTTGCATTTTTCCGAAGCTTTTTCTTCCGCATGTTCCGCAGTAGTCTCGGGGCTTAAAATATTCTTTGCCGCAGATTCCACATCTGCTTCCTCTGAGTCTATCTCCGATGTACGAAACTCTTCGCTCAATTGGTTCACTGCTCACTGGTTATTCACCCCTTCTCAAAATGTGAACGTAAGCCTTTGTTCCAAAGCCCTCAAGCTCTAAGACGCAGCCGAATTGCAAGTCTGTTTCTGTCTTCACCTGACGGTTGCCAGCTTCACCCTTCAGCTGTTTCACGATTTCATAGATTTGAGCTCCGCCCGTGGCGCCCAGCGGGTTTCCATCGGCTTTTAATCCACCATCTGTGTTCACAAAGAGTTCTTCTCCATTAACCCTGTAGAAAACTTGGTCTTCCTTGAGGCTCTCAATAATATCGTGCCACGCCATCCCTCGTTTTGAGAACCCTAAATCTTCAATGGAAACCAACTCGAGAAGTGTTGATTGGTCGTAGAGTTCAACGATTTGAACGTCGCCGACCTTAATATGTGCCATTTTGAGAGCGTTTTTCATAGCAATGGCGCTTGCAATGAATCCAGTTCTCTCTTCTCTGGCTGGATAAGTAACGTAATCGGTTGCCGAAGCCGAGCCTGCAACGCACACGGTCTTGTCTGTAAGTTTTTTTGCCACCTCTGCACTGGATAAGATTAATGCAGTAGCCCCATCAGATACAGGTGCGAAATCATAGAGCCCCAAGGGCTTGTGCGCCTTCTGACGTTCTTTGAGCACGCTTTCTAAACTGATTTCGCGCTGATACTGGGCGCATTCGTTTTGGAGTGCATTCTTGTGGTTTTTCACCGCGATTTGAGCTAGAGCCGTGTTGAAGGTTTCGAGTTGTGAACCAGAAATGCCGTGGTGCTTTACATATTCACGCAGCATGAGTTCGTGGTTGGCTTCAGGCGTGCATCCCGCGTAGTAGCTCCACGGGTCTTCTAGGAGCATGAGATCGTCGCGGATTTTGTCCCAGCGGTCAGTCATCTTTTCTACTCCACCCACTAGAACAAGCTCGTATCTGCCTGATTGAATGGCGTTGTAGGCGTTCGAGAGCGCTGAACTGAAAGACCTCGTCTTTTCCATGGGAATGTGCAACTCTGTGAGTTCAGACAGGAAGCCTTCTTCAATGCCGATTTTGTTGGTTATTTGGAGAAAATAATCGGCGAAGTATCCAGCGTCGAGGTTCTTCCTTTCTATTCCAGCCGACACTGAGGCTTTAAGCCACGCTTCCTCAATCAGCTTCTCGGGTTCCCTTTCGTAGTGTTCACCGAATTTGGTTCTGCCAACTCCTATGATGACTGGGCTGGATTGAGCCATGAAAAGTCCCGTTTTGCACTCTTCAACTTTCTTTTACCTTTCATGAAGAGTTTATTAAAGCTTCTGCGTTTCTCGGCAACTGGCAGGCTTTTGATTTTTTGCGGTTTTCAGATCTAGACCTCTAGTTTCAGATATGACCAAACATGAAGCGCGCTGCGTTTTCTGAAACTATAAGTATCGGCTTTGGTTGTATAGGCTGGGTTGGAGTGGCTGACAGTTGATTAGGGCGGTTTTCTTTGACCTCGGCGACACGTTGATAGTCGAAGAGGAGGTTGCGGGAAAACACCTGTGGGAAGTCACATTGAAGAAGCTCCCGTATCTTGACGAGGTTTTGAAAGAATTGAAGAGGAAGGGCTTCAAGCTGGGCATAATAACGAACACTGTAACTTCACGAGAAGAACACATCCGTCTGGCGCTGCGGAAAATAGACGTGGAAAAATGCTTTGATGTTATTGTTACATCGGTGGATGTGGGTCACGAGAAACCCGATGAAAGAATATTCATGACTGCCTTGAGGAAGTTGAGGGTGAAACCGAAAGAGGCGGTTATGGTTGGCAACCGTGTTTCAGCTGATATCGTTGGCGGAAACAGAATGGGCATGAAAACCATACTGTTCAAGTGGAACCGACGCTATCCAGATAGAATAACATCACCCGAAGAGGAACCAACACGCACTATCCGCTCTCTTAAAGAGTTGCTCCTAGTGCTTCAAGAAATCTAAGAAAAAGAGGAGTGCGAGTTTTGAACAAGATTTCTCACATCGCAAACGCACTGGTCAACTCGGGAGCGTTAAAGTTTGGAACGTTCAGGCTCAAGTCTGGGCAAACAAGTCCATTCTACATTGACCTTACGTGTTTGCTTTCTTCTCCCAAAGATTTTCAATGCATTGTGGGTGCGGTTGCAGATGAGGTGAAGGGCATAATGTCTTCTAGAAAGATTGACAAGCTCGCTTCGATTGAACTAAAAGGCGCGTTGATTTTGCCAAGCGTTGCAGCCAAATTGAATCTGCCATGCCTTGTTGTAAGAAAAGAAATCAAAGAATATGGAGTTACTGGCAGAATAGCGGGAGGAGAAGTGAAAACAGGGGAACGCATACTCTTCATAGACGACGTAGTCACAGATGGAAAATCAAAGCTTGAGGGCATAAAACCTCTCCTGCAAGGCGGAGCCAAAGTTGAAACAATTCTCGTCGTCATCGACAGAGAACAAGGCGGAAAACAAAACCTTGAAAAACTAGGATTCAAACTTCACGCGGTCTCAAAACTCTCAGAACTGGTGCAGAGCCTCGCAAGCAACAAGAAAATCACCGAAGAACAGGCAAAGACCATTCTGAGATACATCGAGAAGTATTGAAAATAAGAAAGTGTATGGTTGAGGCCTTTTTATCCGAAGAGTGCGCCCAAGCCTTCTATCGCTGCCTCTTCCTTCTTTTTCTCCTCTTCCTCTTTCTTCTTCTTTTCTTCTCCTGCAGCTGCAGGTTTGGCTTCAGGTACTGGTGCAGGCGCTGCTGTGGGCGCTGTGGCTACTGGCGCAAAGGTGGTTGCTGATTTTAATGCTTCGTCTATGTTAACTTCGGCTAGTGAGGCTACTAGGGCTTTGACTCTGATTGGGTCAGCGTTTATTCCAGCAGCAGTTAGGACCTGCGTTACACTTTCTTCATTGATTTGTTTGCCTGCCTTGTGCAAGAGGATGGCAGCGTGAACGTATTCCATGCTCATCGAGTTTTCACCTCTCCAAGATTCACCGTTTCTTGCTTTTCAACCTTTCTGAACGGATGATTCTGAAGGCGCCTTTTCCACAACGGGTTCCTTCGCCTTCTCTTCAGCTTTTGGTAGTTTGGCGTTTAAACTCAATGCTTCAGCGTGAGCCTTTCTCAAGAGTTCTGAGATGGTTTCTTTCGTGGGTACGCCAGCGTTTAGAGCCAGGGTAAATGCCTTTCTGTGTGCCGTCTGAAGCATCAATGAGATGTTTTCTGGCGTTGGATAACCTGCGTTTAAAGAGAGATTCAGTGCGTTTGACAGGGCTTCAACGAGGCTTTTTCTAAAACTGTCCAAGTCTAAGTGAAGCTGCTCATCGGTTAATAGGAGTTCTTCCTCGTAGACCGCTCTTAAGATGAGTCCAACCTCAACTGGCTTGATGCCCAGTTTTGAGAGTACAGCTGCCAATTTGGCGTCTATGAGGTCGCCTTTCTTCGCCACCAACGTGTCCCTGTTCACCCATACGCTTCCAGATTCAATTCGTGTGGGCAAGCCAACGGAACCCAACTGGCTGATAATGGGACCTGGGGGTAAGCCAGTGTTGCCCGCCGGAACTATCACGTCCATGGCGGCGATGTCCCCAGCCTTGGCTGTTGTCTTCACCCTGCCCTTCTCCAGCAGAAGCGACAATTTGAAGGGGTTCAGGTTAGTGAACAGGAAAATGTTGGGTCCGTTTAGCAGCGGCTCCAGCTTTTCCATGCCAGGCTTGTCCTTGCATTCCGCGACGGCACGTCTCATCAGCGTGTTCTTGATGACGTGAACATCTGCGACATCCCTTAGTTTTTTCTTCATCTCCTGTAATTGCGCCGCTCGCACCTTCTGCAGGTTAGCCACTCCCAAGGCTTTGTGCTCATTCAACAGCTTCTTGATTTCTTCAACCTCAGCGGCTTTCTGCACCACAACTTGCCTTGACATGGCTTTTCACGTCTAAATTCTCATTTTTATTGGTGGTCCCATCGCGGTTTTTATGACGATTGACCTTATGTTCTTGAGACCGCGCTTTAGCTTGCCTTCTAAGCGTCGTATCACGGTTTCGATGTTTTCTGCAATTTGCTCGTCGGGCATGTCCTCTGTGCCTATGCGACACTGCAAGACAGGTTGACCCCGCAGACGAACCTGCACTATCTTGCGTTGTTTCTCTATCACGTCGGCTATGTTGACGTTA
>Ga0315314_1004090_pt1 | contig 11092 bp, 9 predicted proteins | sample TDP9_MG_FD_203631 | JGI IMG/M metagenome (GOLD analysis project Ga0315314, IMG submission 203631) | Freshwater sediment microbial communities from Lake Towuti, South Sulawesi, Indonesia - TDP9 | ecosystem: Environmental > Aquatic > Freshwater > Lake > Sediment | place: Indonesia: South Sulawesi... | reverse complement strand
GCGGACGTTGTGAACTTCTTTGATGTCATTGATCCAGGTGATCCTTCCGTCCCTCCTCGCTTTCGCTGCGAGAAGTGCGGGGGAGAAATGTTACCGGTTTAAATTCGCCCGAAGGGCGCTTTGTTCTGAGCGCGGCTTAAGGCGAGTCAACCCGTTCTTTTTGGGTATGATGAACCATAATGCCATGATCGGGGCAATTGCGGACTTCTTCGATATCCGAGGGTACAATACGGCCATTTCTGCCGGATGTTCCTCGGGCAACGTGGCGATTGCGAATGCGTATCATATCGTTTCCAGTGGTATGACGGATATTATGGTCACTGGGGGGGTAGACACGCCCATATATCCCTTAACCTTTGGCCTTTATTCGGCATCTCAGTCAATGACCTCCCTCAACGGCGATCCAAAAGAGCTCATGTGCCCTTACGACAGAAGGAGGGCCGGCTTCGTTTTGGGGGAAGGGGCAGGAACATTGATTATGGAAGAAATGGAGCATGCCCAAAAGCGGAAGGCCAATATTTATGCCGAGGTATTGGGCTGCGGCTTGACAAACGATGCCGACGATTCCATAGTGTTTAGCCCGGAGACCAGGGATACCATAAAGGCTTTTCAAATCGCCCTCTCCAAGGCCTCTTTGGGTCCCGAGGATGTGGACTACATCTGTGGGCATGCCCATTCTTCAGTGGTGCTGGATAAAAAAGAGACCCAAGTGATCAAAAAGGTGTTTGGCGACCATGCCTTTCGGCTTTCCATAAGCTCTATTAAGGCTATGGTGGGCCACTCGATGGCCGGGGGGACAGCCATGCAAAGCATCGCCACGTGTCTTGCCCTCCAGCAAGGAATTCTCGCCCCGACAATTAATTACCAAGTGCCAGATCCGGAATGCGACTTGGATTATGTGCCCAACCAACCAAAGAAGAGAGATATCCAAATCGCTATGGTAAACTCTTTTGGCCTGGGGGGGACAAATGTGGTAATTGCTTTCCAGAAGGTCTAATTTTTGAGGAATTGTTCTTTCTATGAGGTTGAGGTTTGAAATTATTAGTGATTCAACTTTCTCAAATCACCTGCCTCTCGTGGCTTCCCTCACTCCTCCAGAATTTCAAGTTGAAACCATTGATGAATATTTTGGAGATGTTCCTTTCAACGACCCGGCTGATCTCACCGGCACGAGTTTCATGACGCCCGAGGCCCCTGGGGCTTACCAACTTCTGCACCCTCTGGAGAGGCTCTGGAACATGCTGACGCGGTGATGGAAAGATGAATAGAATCTATAATTTCCCCAATTTCTCGATCCCGGCAGGAAGGTGCTCTTCAATGAATCGTGAATTTTACTCTGCGGCCAGATTACTTTGAGGCTCGTATCACTTTGGGCCGGGGCAAGAAGTGGTTCAGGATATTCAGCAGACCAACCTCAAGAAGATCTTTTTGATTGACGATATATAATAAATAACCGAGCCCAATGCCCATGACCCCTGGATGAATTGATTCATTTGAAAAATTCGTCGGCCTGGGCAGGCCATCCTCTCCCGAAGCGTAAAGATGAATCATTATAATTGAGAAGTTAAGGATGAATATACAATTCCTCACCGCAATAGTGGCGGCAATCATTTATCTATTAATTGCGGGTTTCGTATATTACAAGAATAAGTCCTTTCTCGTTAATCGAGTTTTTGCCCTCATGCTCCTCTGTGTATCCATCTGGCAGATTGACATCGCGGGGATTCGCGGTGCTCCTAATGCCGATTTCGCGGCTCTCTGGGGGAATATTTTCAGGAACGGACTATTATTCATCCCCCCAACCTTCCTGAATTTTACACTAATTTTTACCAGCCCGCAGGGAATATCGCGGCGAGCGAAGAGAATCCTTCTCCTTTCTTACGCAACCTCCTGCTTTTTTGCGGTGATTAATTGGACCCCCTACTTCGCCGGCGAAGCGAGGATGACTCCCTGGGGATACAGCGTTAAAAGCGGCCCGCTTTATATACTTTTTGTTGTTCAATTTATCGTTTGTGTCCTTATTTCCTTTCTTTATTTAATTCGAGGGTTTATTCGATCGGACAGGTATCACCGACATACAATCAAATATTTTTTTCTGGCCATTGGGGTTAGTTTTATTCTCGGATCTTTAAACTTTCTCCATATGTTTGAGCTGGAGGTTTACCCCTTTGGGTCCGTTGCCGTTACTGTGGGCCTTTTAATTGCGGCCTATACCCTCATCCAGCACCGCTTAATGGATGTCAGCGTCTTCATGGCCAAAGGGCTGGGATACATTCTATCCATCGTCATTCTCGGCGTTCCAGCGGGTGTGGCCATAATTTTTCTGGAAAAATATTTTTTCCAAAAAACAGATTTCCCCTTCTCCTTGATCCTCATCCTTATAGGGGGCATCGTAGCAATTACTTTTGATAGGGTCAAAGAGAAGATTGATCGGGCGATGCACCAGATCATTGTCAGAGATAAATACTTCTACCACCGGATTCTGGAAGAATTCAGCCGCCGCCTGGTGACCATGGTTGACCTGAATCGTCTTCTTCACATGCTTGCGGGCACGGTAGAGCGAAGCATGGGAGTTTGGCGGATCTCCGTTTTCCTCTATAATCAAGAAAAGGAAGTCTTTCACCCAGCTTTAGCTCGAGGCTCGCCAGAGATGGAAGTGAAAGATACGTTTTTTAAGCCGGATGACCCTTGGATTCGCTACCTCCAAGATAAGAAGGAAGGAATCCTCCGTGCCGAACTGGAAAGAAATCCTAAAAATCCAAAAAAGGAAAACCCTTTCACGGTGATGGGACGATTGCAGGCAGAGGTTTGCCTGCCCCTTGTCTACCTGGATCGGCTGATCGGCTTTATCAACCTGGGACACAAGGTGGGGGAAGAGATGTACTACCGGGAGGATCTCGACCTTCTGAATTCCCTGGCCAACCAGGTGGCCATCGCCATCGAGAATGCCAACCTCTATGAAAATCTTAAGAAATCGCAAAACATCATGCGCCGGGCAGACCGCCTGGCTTCCCTGGGGACTTTGATTGCCAGTTTAGCTCATGAGATCCGTAACCCCCTGGTTTCCATCAAGACGTTTACCCAACTCCTGCCCGAACGCATGGAAGATGAGGAATTTCGAAATTATTTTCTTAAGATCGCCTCCGGGGAAATTGACCGGCTCACCACTTTGATCAATGAACTTTTGGGATTTGCCCGGCCATCGGAGCCCAATCTCCAGGGAGAAGATGTGAACGCCCTCATAGATAAAATGGAATTTTTGATTGCCACCGAAGCCCGAAAGAAGAACATTAATATTTCCAAATACTACGCACCCAACCTACCTCCAGTCATGGTCGATGCGGAACAGATCAAACAGGTGTTGCTGAATATCCTCCTGAATGCTATCCAGGCGATTTCCGGTGGAGGGAAAATCTGGGTGGAAACAAGGGTCATCCAAGTTCCCCATGAAGAAACAAGCGAGCGATTCGTTCAGATTGAAGTCCGGGACTCCGGAGTGGGGATCCCCAAAGAGAATTTAGAGCGGGTCTTCGACCCCTTTTTCTCCACCCGGCCAGATGGAAGTGGATTGGGTTTGGCCATCAGCCACCAGATCGTCCACGAGCATGGAGGGTTTATTGATCTGGACAGTGAGGTTGGGAAGGGAACGAGCTTCCGCATCCATTTGCCGCTGAAGAATGGGAGGGTAGGTGATCCTGGAAAGTAGAGGGCGGAAACGGAATGTGTTAGTGTTGGACTCCTCATCCAGTGTACGGACTTCCCTCTGGATGATCTTAAGGGACGAGTATGCCGTGCTTACAGCAAAGGATCAGAAAGAAGCCCTGGAGATGGTGGAGCGGGAAGAGGTGGATTTGGCATTGGTGGGAATAGATTTTCCCGTGGGGTACTATCAGGGCTTTCTCCGGAGTTTGCGCAAGGTTCGACCGGGATTGGCCCTTCTTTTCCTTTTTGGAGAAAGTGGAGCTTTGGAGAAGAAATCTGATTTGCCCTTCAGTGATTCTTTGGGCAAGCCTTTCGGGGTAGAGCCTTTGCGACAAAAGATTAGGGCTCTTCTCGTGCAGAAGGAATGCGTAGAGAAAGAAAAAAGCTTGCGGAGTTCTTTTAGGGGCGAGGAAAGGATCAAAACCTGGCTCTATTCATCGCGCCTTTCTCCAGAGGTACGGGAGGGAGTTTTTAAGGTCTCGGGTTCTGCACTCCCGGTTTTGATTCAAGGAGAGGAAGGGACGGGGCGCAGTGGCGTAGCCAAGGCGATTCATTATCTTCACCCTTATAAGGACCGGCTCTTTTTTCGTTTCTTTTGCCGGGAGTTGACTCCGGAAGGATTCATGCAGAAGCTATCTTTTTGGTTAAAAAATAAGGCAAGCGGGGGGAGCGTTTCACTCACTCTTTTTCTGGAAGAAGTGGACAGCTTAGGGTGGGATTTGCAGGGCATACTTCTGGATCTTCTACATGATGGAGGGGTAGGCTGGCCTGGGTTGGAGGAGATGGGGATTGAAGCCAGGGTGATATCTTCGTCCAGGTTTCCATTAGCCCGAGCGGTATCTGCGGGGAAATTTCGGGGGGATCTTTGTGAGGCTCTGGAGGTATTGAGAATTGGGCTGAAACCTCTTCGGGAGAGGAGGGATGAGATTCCCCGCCTGGTGAGCGAGATTCTTAAGGAGCAGGGACAGGAAGGGATATTTCGGAAAGAGTTTTCTTCGGAGGCCTTGCAGGTGCTTCAGGAGTATTGCTGGCCGGGGAACTTACGGGAGTTAGAGAGTTTGGTTTTACGGTCGGCAATATTGAAGGAAGGGGAGCTCTTGCTTGCTGAAGATTTGGTTTTCAGTTTTTCAGATGTCGCGACAGGGCTTGCTTTCGGGAAAAGAAAAGATGGCGTTGAAGAGGCGAGGGTAGAGAAAGAGTCTCTGTTTGACGAGACCCTTTCAACTTTGGCCCATGAGATCAAGAATCCTTTAGTAGCCATCAGCACATTTGCCTATCTTCTTCCAGAGAAGTACGAGGATGCGGAGTTCCGGGAGCAATTTTCCCGGTTGGTGAACTTGGATGTGAAACGGCTCAATGAACTTTTAGAGAATTTATTGGAGTACGCCCAGTTTTCCACACCCCGATTGATACGCAATGACTTAAATATGGCCTTAGTAGCAGCCCTCAAAGAGAGGGAAGAGAGCTTATTACAGAGGGGTGTACGGTGCGAGACAGACCTGAAAGAGGGATTGCCAGAAGTTCTATTTGATGCGACCCACCTGGGTTTTGTGCTGCGGAGCATCCTGGGGAATGTTTTCTTAAAGATCCGGGAGAACAGGTCCTTGCGTCTTTCAACGGGTTTGGTTGAGAAGGGGAGGGGGGGAGATGGGAAGGATTTTGTGGAGTTGCTGGTTTGGTATGAAGGACAGGATGGAGTGATTCGAAGCCTCCATGGGGATGTTGGTTCAGAAGCGGGGTTAGAGTTTGAGAATGTGAGTTTGGCCTTGGCATTGGCGAGGAAGGTAATGGTGCGGAATCATGGGGAGATGCAGGTTAACCAGGAACAAGGAATCGGGACAACCATCTGCCTTCGGTTCCCTGTGGCCGGATGAGCTGGAATGGGAGTCATAAGGGAGAGCCATGCGTAAGATCTTGATTGTGGATGATGAGTTAAGCGTGCGCGACTCGTTACGCATGATCTTCAAAAAAGATTACCAGGTGATCCTGGCCGGCACTTGTGCAGAGGCCTGGGGGAAGATGCAAAGCGAAGAGCCTGAATTAGTCTTTTTGGACATCATCATGCCTGATAGAGACGGCATGGAATTACTGAGAGAAATTCGAGGGAACCGCCCCCTGACTCCAGTGGTCATGCTTACAGCCACCAAGACGGTGAAAACTGCCGTGGAAGCAATGAAGATGGGAGCCTTTGATTACATCACCAAGCCCTTCGATGTGGAAGAGCTGAGGGTGATAGCCAAAAAAGCCCTGGAGAGTCGCGATCTGAAATTGGATGTGCGCAGATTACAGGGAGAAGTGGAGCAGCAGTACAGTTTCGACAATATTATCGGCAAATCCAAAGAGATGCGCGAGATCTATGCCACCATCCGCCAGATCGCCGAAAAAAATTCGACGGTTTTAATCCACGGAGAGAGCGGAACGGGAAAAGAATTAGTGGCCCGAGCCATCCACTACAACAGCTCACGAAAAGACAAGCCTTTTGTACCGGTAAACTGCGCAGCCATCCCCGAGACCCTGATCGAAAGTGAGCTTTTCGGGCATGAAAAGGGCGCTTTCACGGATGCCCAGAGTCGAAGGATCGGACATTTCGAGCTGGCCCACCAAGGTACCCTATTCCTGGATGAAATTTCGGAACTGAGCCTGCTAACCCAGGCCAAGATCCTTCGGGCGTTGCAGGAGAGGGAATTCGTACGCGTGGGTGGGACGAAAACGATCAGCGTGGATGTACGCCTGATTTCGGCCACCAACAAGAATTTGGAAGAATATATGGCCCGAGGGGCCTTCCGTTCGGACCTTTATTACCGCATTAATGTCGTGCCTCTGACGATCTCACCCCTGCGAAATCGCAAAGACGATATCCCCCTTCTGGCGCAGCACTTTTTGGACAAACATGCTGGGCCAGGAAAGAAGAAGATCTCTCCGGAAGCAATGGATATCTTTGTGGCTTATGACTGGCCCGGAAACGTGCGGGAGTTAGAAAATATCATCGAGCGGATTGTCGTGCTTACCAACGAAGACACAATAGGCCCCAATGATCTACCTCCCGGCTTGAAAACTACCTCTCGGGTGGAGCTGATCAAACGAGAGGTTCTGGAGGGGCGAATTTCCTTCGAGGATGCGGAGAGGGATTTTGAGAAGGATATCATCTTGGAAGCGCTGAAGAGGTCCAACTATGTCCAGACCAGGGCAGCAGACCTCTTAAGAATCAGCCGCCGCATACTGAAGTACAAGATGGACAAATACGGGATCGTTTCACCCCCAGAGAATTAGCCATTTGGGTAGCAGCTTCAGCCGATTTTGGCCGTTTGTCAAAGGTCTTGCGTTTGTGAAGTTTAAATCCTGCCTGTAACCTTCCTCAGTAAAACCGGTAGCGAGAGTTCCCCCTCACCCTGGCCCTCTCCCGCGAGTCGATTAGACCTCGCAGAGTCGAGTCTCCGACCGACCACGGGGGGAGAGGGAAAAGGTTTTGAGTAAAATGATTTAATGCGTTTGCATTGTAAGGCAGTAATGGTGAAATTTCCCCACGCCCAAAATAGGGGGCAAATGCATTGACGAAACTCTGGCGCCAACGTATGATGGAATGAAAGCGCGTGATTAGACGCAAATGGATGAATCCCTTGTCATTTCAGCGAGCCGGAGGACCGACTTGGTGGGTTGTTACCCCGGCTTCCTGGTAGAACGTCTCCGTGACTTTCCGCCCGAGAAGGTACATTCTTTAGTCATATGGACAAAGAATCCGAGGAACATGGTTGGCGAGGGGCCTTTAAGAAAGACTCTCAGCGCGTACCGACAGATTTATGTTCATCTGACGATCACCGGTATGGGCGCAGGAGAATTTGAGCCGATGATTCCCCCTTGGGAAGAGGGTGTGGGTATGATTGGACCTTTGATTGACCTGGTGGGAAATCCGCAGCGGGTCTCCTGGCGGTTCGATCCCATCCTCAAAGCAGAAGGTCATGGGCAAGTCTACAGCAACTTTGCTTTTTTTCCTGATTTGGCGGCGGCCATTGGCCCCTTCGGAATTAAGAGCTGCCGGGTAAGTTGGGTATCGCCTTATAAAAAGGCACTGGCCCGCTTGGCGGCCAAAGGCTGGCATCTCATAACTGCGACAATGAGCGAGAAATTAACCCAGGCCGAGAGGATGACCCAGATTGCGCAAAAGCATGGGATGAGGCTTTATTTCTGTTGTATGGAAGGATTCCCAGTTTCCCGCTGTATCGATGGTGAGGCGTTAAGCCAGATTCATCCCGATGCCCTGGGGTGTTCCAAAGAAAAAGCGAAAGGGCAACGAGTCCTCTGCGGTTGCACAAGGAGCCTGGACATTGGCTGGTACTCGCTACGTTGTGGGCATGGATGTCTTTATTGCTATGCCAGGCCAAGATAAAAACAGGGCGATATGCAAAAGGCGAAAATTTCAGTGACCACGAGAAATCCCGCTTTACTGAAGCCCCACGGATGGCTCGGCTTGGGCATCATGGGAGCCTCGGAGATTTTGCTCTTCTCTGGGGTGTCCTTCGCGAGTATCTATTTTACACCCTTGGTCTGGAGTGGTTATATCCTTTTTATTGACAGTATAATTTTCAGGAGAAAAGAGGCTTCCCTGATCCTCTCCCGCCCGAGAGAATTTGCCCTCATGCTTCCCCTGTCAATTTTCTTTTGGCTGATCTTTGAGTTTTATAACCTCTACATTAAGAACTGGATTTATGTCGGCCTGCCGGAGGCGATACACTTACGGTGGTTGGGTTATGGCTGGGCTTTTGCCACCATCTGGCCTGCAATCCTTGAAACTGCCGAAGCTCTGGAAGGATGGCATCGAATATCCGAGCAAAAAATCCAGCCGCTGGGAATCACAAAAAAACACCTATTTTTTTCTTTTATTTTTGGGGGTTTTTGCCTGGCCTTGCCGCTGATCGTTTCCCCCAACTTAGCCAAGTATCTGGCTGCTCCCGTGTGGCTGGGTTTTATTTTCCTCTTAGACCCCCTCAATTACTGGATGGGTAGAAAATCCCTATTTCGAGACTTGGAGGGGGGTAATCTGCGGGTCCTTTACAGTCTACTTCTCTCCGGCCTTCTTTGCGGCCTGCTCTGGGAATTCTGGAATTACTGGGCAGGAGCCAAGTGGTATTACACCGTTCCCATCCTGGGAAACGTCAAAATCTTCGAAATGCCCGTTTTGGGTTACCTCGGCTTTCCCCCCTTTGCAGTAGAGTGCTATGTCATGTACTACTTCGTGCAGAATATTTTTACGAAAAGGGCGAATTCCTGATGGATAGAATTTTTGGGCCCTCCGGCCTTCTGGCCCAAAAGATGAGTTATTATGAATACCGCCCAGAACAGGCAAAAATGGCGAAAGTAGTGGAACGGGCTTTTGCCGAGGAGCGATTCCTCATTGCCGAGGTTGGAACCGGCACGGGAAAGACCCTGGCCTACTTGATCCCCGCCGTCCTGAGTGGAAAGCGGGTCGTTATCTCCACAGGGACCAAGACCCTGCAGGAGCAATTGTTTTTTCGAGACGTCCCGTTCCTGCAGAAGAAACTTGGCCTTCCATTCAAAGCTTCATTCATGAAAGGAAGAAACAACTATCTCTGCCGGAGGCGATTTAAGCTTTTTTCGCGTCAGCCCTTGTTAAAGGCCTTAGATGAGGTTTCCCATTTTCAGGCCTTGAAGAAATGGGCGGTAAGGACGAAGACGGGGGACCGTGCTGAACTGGAGGAGCTTCCAGAGGAACTGGGATTGTGGAAAGAAGTCTGTGCCCAGAGCGAAACTTGCCTGGGTCAAAGCTGTGAGTTTTTCGACCACTGCTTCATCATGCGCATGCGGCAGGAAGCAGCAGGCTCTGCTGTGATCATCGTCAACCACCACCTATTCTTTGCCGACCTGGCCGTGCGCATGAAAGGGTATGGAGAAGTTCTGCCACGGTACGAAGCGCTGATCTTTGATGAGGCTCACCAGCTGGAAGAAGTGGCCACGCAATATTTCGGGACGACCGTAAGCAATTTCCGTTTCGAAGAGCTGGCCAGGGATATCCGCCGGGAAATGGCCGCGGCGAAGTTAAAAGATGAAGTGCTGCTCGGAATTTCAGGGGCGTTGCTTGACGGACAAGAGCGCTTCTTCAGTCTTTTTTATGGAGGGGAATCCAGCTACCGTCTGCGAAAAGATCGGTGGGGAGTAAAGGTTAAGGAATCAGCGGCCAACTTGACCGCAGGGCTCGCCTTCCTCTTCGCGCACATAGAGGGAATGAAAGAACCTCCTGAAGGACTGCGGGCCCTAAGCCGGAGGGCGGAGGAACTGAAAGGCCAATTTTTGGAGATCATGGGCCTTTCTGACGATCGGATGGTCTATTGGTGCGAGATAAGGGGGAGGGGGGTATTTTTACACTCCTCACCGATTGACGTATCCTCTGAACTTGCCGACCAGCTTTACAGCCGGACGAAGACGGCCACATTTACTTCCGCTACCCTTTCAGCCCAGGGGAACTTCTGGTTCTTTAAGGAGCGCATGGGACTGGGAAGAAGGCTGGAAAATTTCCCGGAGGAGTTAATGCTGGATTCATCCTTTGACATGACCTCCCAGGCTCTTCTATACCTTCCCCAAAATTTGCCAGATCCCAACCATCCTTCTTTCATAACTCGGGCGGCTCAGGAGATGGAGAAGATCCTCAAACGAACGAGGGGGAGGGCTTTCCTCCTTTTTACCAGCGTCAAAAATATGGAGGAGGCTTACGGTCTGTTAAGAGACCGACTTCCCTTCACCTGTTTCTTGCAAGGCCAACGGCCCAAGTCCACTCTGATCCAAGCCTTTAGGGAAGATGTCCACTCTGTGCTCTTTGCCACAGCGAGCTTCTGGGAGGGTGTGGATGTCCAGGGAGAAGCTTTGAGCTGTGTGATCCTGGACCGCCTCCCATTTTCCCGGCCCAATGAGCCAATCATGGAGGCCCGGCTGGAGAGAATCGCCTCCTCAGGAGGGAGTCCCTTCTGGGATTATCAGGTCCCCTCAGCCATCATTCTGCTGAAGCAAGGTTTGGGCAGGTTAATTCGGACCCGTCAGGACAGAGGCGTGCTGGCCATCCTCGACCCCCGCCTATTGACCAAAGGCTACGGGAAAGCTTTTTTGGAAAGCCTGCCCTCCTGCCCCATGGTGCATGATGCAGAGGCCATCGAGAGGTTCTTTCAAAGATAGTCTGCAATTCAGACACTAGCCAAACTGCTGCTGAGAAGCCTACCAGAGTAGTGCCCGAGGTTACCCCTAAAAACATTTTTTCCTAGTAACAGTTTAGTCCCTATCTTAGCCACCCCCCACTGACAGGTCAACTTGAATTGTTATACAGGGTAGCTTGAGCCGTGGCCACATCTGCGGTGAGGAGGGTTTGGAGAAACTTCCTTGGGTGAAC
>Ga0315314_1004089_pt1 | contig 11097 bp, 10 predicted proteins | sample TDP9_MG_FD_203631 | JGI IMG/M metagenome (GOLD analysis project Ga0315314, IMG submission 203631) | Freshwater sediment microbial communities from Lake Towuti, South Sulawesi, Indonesia - TDP9 | ecosystem: Environmental > Aquatic > Freshwater > Lake > Sediment | place: Indonesia: South Sulawesi... | reverse complement strand
AGAGCAACCGGAGGCAAGGTCGTAACGAATCTTGATGACCTCAAGCCTGAGGATCTAGGTCACGCAGGACTCGCGGAGGAAAGAAGGATAGGCGAGGATAAGATGGTCTTCGTGGAAGGATGCAAAGATCCGAAATCAGTCGCTATCCTAATCAGAGCTGGCCTAGAAAGGCTTGTAGACGAAGCTGAAAGAGCGCTGAACGATTCTCTCTCAGTGGTAGCCGACGTAGTTAATAAGAATAAGGTCGTCGCAGGCGGGGGGGCGGTAGAAGCTGAACTTGCAAAAAGACTACGAGATTACGCCGCAAAAGTTGGAGGTAGAGAGCAGCTTGCAATCGAGGCCTTCGCACACGCACTTGAGACAGTCCCGAGGACCCTAGCTGAAAACGCTGGGTTAGACCCTATCGACATAATGGTCGCATTAAGATCCGCTCACGAAAGGAAAGACGGCCTCTGGATGGGCGTGGATGTCTTCACAGGCGAAACGAAGGATATGATGAAGCAAGGAGTGATCGAGCCTCTTCGAGTCAAAGAACAGGCTGTGAAGTCAGCGGTCGAAGCAGCATCAATGATCCTAAGAATAGACGATGTCATTGCTGCAGCGAAACCTCCGCCAACGCCGCCTAGGGGTGGACCTGGAATGGGAGGACCAGGAGGCATGCCTCCAGAATACTAGGAACCTCTAACATCTTTTTTACTACACGATATCAGGAAACTCGTGATTTACGCTCCGGTCATTTTCTACCCAGGGCCTAATCTAGTGTTGAGTAGCTAACCTTTGATCACATCTTTGGCGGTCAAAGATTTAACTAGCACTCCTTCCGTAGTCTTCACTTGCATTTCACAAGGAACAAGCCTTGAAAGTTGGATCCGAGACTGAGCATCTCCGTCTCATATCAGAGTTAAGTGGAAAAACTGGTTCTTCTCGAAAAGGGCACAGGACCGGAAAAACTCTGAGTTTAGTAGTTTTGCGATATCTTTGAAAGCGAAAAAGTTAGGAGTTTAACGGTAACTCCTTTCTCATAGAAACTTCTGCTACGGTCGAGCTTTAAGTGCAGCGTCGAGCCTTTTGTTTACCACGTCCCAGTTTACATTTTCGAAGAAGGCATCAATGTATGGCGGCCTCTTTGGTCCTTGATCGGTGTAATATGCATGTTCATAGACGTCGAGAACCAGCAGCGGTATCGTATTCAGCAGACCATACATGTTGTGAGCGTCCAGCCCATTGTTGATCAGTTTGCCGTTCGTCAGGTCGTACACTAATACAGCCCATCCTCTAAGGGCTATGCCGCAAGCTTTGAAGTCTTCTTTCCACTTGTCAAAGGAACCAAAGTTCTTGTTTAGATGCTCCATCAGTCTTGCATTTGGACTTGTGCCCTTTCCATCCTTTATGTTCTCGAAGTAAAGTTCGTGCAACACGACGCCCATGTAGTTGAAACTCTCTTCAACCTTTAGGGCTCTGTAGTCACTAAAGTTCTGATTCGCCTTGCTCCGATCAACCGTTTGCATTCTATCCCAGATCTCATTGATCTTTCCGACGTATCCCTTGTAATGCGTCTCAAAATGGTACTCAAGTTGCTGGTCGGAGATTCCCTTCAAACCCTTCGGCTTAAGCTGATCTTTTGGACTTATCTTTACAGACAAACTGCTCCCTCCAGAATTCCCCCCTAAAGAACTTGGTTGCTGAAAGGTAAAAGGATTGTCGCACATTGAGAAGCTGGGATTGCCTCAACTGCGGACGCATTGTGGGCTTCTGCACCAAGACTGTGAAGAAGCTACGCCACAGTTCGAACACAGTTTAAAAATAGCCATCCGACACGTGTAAACGAACCACACAGTGATCCAGCGAATGGTCCAACTATCGCCAATACCATATCGTCCATATTTCACCCCACGAATGAGAATAGGATATATATCGAGCTCGCATAGTTTTTGTGGATGGGTGAGAATATGGCAAAGTTGTCGGCAGAAAAAGTTATCGAGATGTTGAACTCTGACCTGGCCGCTGAGATTGCAGCCATCATCCAGTACCTCCAAGTTTCCTACCGCGTCTTGGGCCTAATTAGGGAACCGATATCCGAGCGCTTGGAGGACATAGCTGAGGAAGAGATGAAACATGCCAAAGAACTTGCAAACAGAATAGTTGCCTTGGGTGGAACACCGACAGTTAAGCCTAACCCGATTCTTCAAGCAGATACATATGTTGAAATGATGGAGCAAGGTCTGAAGGCTGAGGAGAAAGCTATCAAGGACTACGTGGAACATCGAAACGCATGCGAAGAGGGTGGGGAGGTACCGACCGCTCTAATACTCGAGAACATAATAGTCGATGAACAGCACCACTGGGACATATTCTACAAGCTGATCAAAGAGACGAAGACCAAATAGAGTCTGCAATCAAGAGAAGCCGTCTAGCACTTAGATCGTGGCGCCGCAGGCAACACGCGCATCTCGCTCTTCCCACTTCTTTTCAGATTCCTTATGGCCTCATGCATTCTGTTTGTAGCTAAAATCGCATCTTCACTAGCATTAGCCCGCTCCGCACATACGGAGAAAATGCAGAAAAGAGCTCTCTACTTGCCTATCAGCACCATGGGTTTTCCACAGCAGACCAGAGTTCCGCCGCCAACCTTGGTCACTGTGACCTCGTTGCCACATACACTGCATCTGTAACGCTCTCCAACACTCTTAACTCCCACCTCGATCGCCTCCCTTTTCCACAATGATCCAATCAATCTATGATTGTTAAAATTTCTGTTGCTTTGACCGTCTTATCTGATCCATTTCCTTTGAGTTCCCTTTTTTGCAGCATGCGAATGAAGGTTATCTTTCATCCGGTAGGCTTCAGTCTTATCAAAGCGCTAGGAGTTGCTGCTCCCAAGACGATTAAATTGACTTGACCTTACGGTATTGCGGAGAGAATTGGCAGATCCTTCATAGTGAGCAATCCAGGCTCCGCCTTTAGTACCTTTGGTATTGAGTTGACTACGATGGCTGCTGTGGCTAGATCGCCATGTATGCCACCTCTAATAGTCATGTCTATTTGGGGTACGCCTTCAATGACGACAGAGTCTCTAGGGTCTTTCGCGCCAACATATATTTTCAGGTCGAGAGTTATAGCTTCCCGGCCGCCAACGACCCCTCGCCCAAATTGCTTCACACCTGCAACCCTGCCCTTCTCGACCTTGAGAAATGGGCTCTCGACGTCAACCCCAGTGATAACCGGCTCGACCGTCTCTTCAACCCTGTCTAGCTTCCAACCAAGCCCCGACGCGATTATACGGATAGATTCTTCAAGTCCAACGTGTCTAACTTTTCGTTCCTCAACTAACCTCTGGAACTCCTCAAGTGAAAGTCCGGCGCCGATCTTCCTCTGAAGCGGCAGCCTACGCTTTGAAGCGTCAACGATCCTAGCCACGCTTACGCGAGTGACGCTCTGGCATGCCCCAGTCAAGGCGAGAGGCAGAGTATCCATAATGAATCCTGGATTGACACCTGTGCCCAAGACTGTGACTCCATACCTCCTAGCCAAACGATCCAACTGAAGCGCGATCTTCTCGTTTGTTTCAAATGGGTAAGCCAGCTCCTCGCAAGTTGAGATCACGTTCGACCTAGCCTTCACGCACTTCAATATCTGAGGCGACACCACATTTAGGTAGGATCCGGTCGAATGTAAGACAACTTCAGCCCTCGCGTTGGCCAAGACTTCATCTGCGTCACTCGATACGCAGATGCCAAGAGGTTTAGATGCTCCTGCCAGATCGCCCAAGTCCTTCCCGACCTTCTCCTTGTCGATGTCTATGGCGCCTACGATCTTTATGCCCTGCTTGCCTGAAAGAAGCTTAACGATGGCGCCTCCTATAGGACCTACTCCATATTGAATTACCTTAATGGGCCTCGCCAATCTACCTAGCCTCTAGGATAGAGACCCTTAGCTCTTTCATATATCACTTGGGATCTAGAGAGTGCTCTCAACATAACCTTTGCGACGCATATGACCAACCCTGATAGAACTATGGCGAAAGATACCATATGCATAGAACCATTAAACTTGAGACTCAGCTCTCAAGTATCGAGCCGACCAGCGCCCTGCTTGAGCCTCTGCATCTTCTTCATTTAGATAACGCGGCTTAGGCAGTGTCCGAAGAAGCGGGTCCTTTATGATGGCTAACAGCGAGGAAGGTTATGGAGAAGCAAAGAATCCTTGGCCTGTAGGGCCCCTATCCCCCCTCTTTCATGCAAATTCTTAATACGGGTGTAATATTCGAATCGACGCCATTTCATGATCCTTGAATTCAGATTTAATCACTCCAAGAATCGACATGTGTCCGCTCTACAACTTGCTTCAACATATTCGCGCTGTATGCGAATCGTGTATGTAGATTCGTTGCAGAGGATAGAAGCAGTTCAATATATCTCTTGGCATCGTACGTTATTGTTTCATCTATCAGCTCAGGCGGTAACGCATTTACTATTAAACTTGCTAGTGAGACCGAGAATGAAAAGCTTCAAAGTGAGCTTTTTTCAGCGGAATCATGGTGGACCAGGCGGGGTTCGCAGCGTTTTTGTTGCTGAAAGTGGGTTCGAAATCGAGCGTACGCTACTGTACACATATTGAACCCATTTCCAGAGGCATCATTATGGTGAACTCGCGGGGACTCGAAGCATTTTTGCTGCCCAAAATGGTATCATAATTTAATGGGCGTGCGTTGTCTAAAACCTATCAAGATAATTCTTGATGTTCTGTGGTGACAGAAGGGACAGTTAAATAACAAAAATGTATGCCCCACCACAGGATCTGGAGATGCGATCTATCAGAATTCAGAAAAAGACTTTAGATGGCAGAGAGATACAATCATAGGAGATCTACTTGTCGTATACCTTGAGATGGCTGACTATATTCTTGTCTATCACATTATTGGTAGCGTATTTTTTCGGTGCAATAGTACCTGAAGTTCGCGCATGGGACTTCTCCATAACCCCTACAATGAACGTTGCTTGGCCCGGTCATCCAGCTATCTATGACATTTCAGTTTTCTTGGATCCTCAGGAGATTTGGGGTCCGTGGACAATTCAACTCCTAGTTTCTCCACCCGAACTAGGTGTAACCGTCACTTTTTCAACGAACGATCAAGCGCCTCCCTTCACTTCAACTATGACGGTGAAGGTTGATGATTCGAAGCCGGCTGGCATCTACACCCTGGAAGTATGGGCACACCCCTCCTACGCTCTTTTCCCCGGACCAGACAACAAGGAGATCGCTGTGAAACTCAACGCCGCGATGAGAACCGACTTCGCACTGTCAAGCCCAAGCTTGTCACCCCCTGCTCCTAAGACTGGTGACTCGGTAACCTTCAGTGTGGTTCTCACAGCATTGAGCTCAACCATACCCTTCACGCAGAAGCTGAGCGAGATGGCAAAAGCGTCGTTGGATGGCACGCAAATAAGTGTCGAGTCCTTGAACTATCTTGGACCGACGGGCACCCCTATGACCGTTTCCACCGCAACGCCCTGGGCTGCGACGGAAGGCGCCCATACCATAACTTGGAGTCTCATAATAATGTACGATGATCCCGATCTAGTCCTGATCGATCCTGACTTATCCAATAACGAAGTTTCGCTTTCTTTTTCCGTGAGCTCACCGCCGCCTCTGGTCATTAAAGACTTCAGCATAGACGCCAACCCTCACTCACTTACCACCAACCAAGGCGGCGCGAGCCCGTTAACCATCACAGTCCATTCTAAAATGGGTTTCAGCGCAGCCGTAACATTCGCTACCTCGTGGGTCGGCGCATCCCCCACAGAAGTCTCTGCACCCGCCCCTGGACCCGTAACGCCCGTACCAGACGGGACAGGAACTACCGTGCTCACAGTGACCGCTGGGCCATCAGCCAGTGTTGGATTATTCACTCTCCGCGTTACAGGTACAAGCGGATCCCTTACTCACTCAGCGGATATATCGGTAACGATCTCCGCGGCTGTTACGCCGACTCCAGATATGCAAGCCAGCAGCGACGCTATAGAAGATGCTAGAGATGCCATCAACAGGGCTGAGATGGAAGGTAGAACGGTGGGCTTAGAAGATGCCAAAGCCAAGTTGAGGGAAGCTGAAAACGCGTATAAAGCTGGCGACTACGCAATGGCTAGAAGCCTCGCTAATGAAGCGAGACGCCTAGCTGAAAGAGCTGAGAAACCGCTGAACTGGCTTGAAGCTTACGGCTTATACATAGTTGCGGCGCTGGTAGCCCTCATAGCAATTGCGATCGTGGGCACGCTTTTCTGGAGAAAGAGGAAGGCACCGCCTAAAGCTGTCAAACATTGCATAAGTTGTGGAGTAGAGATGCCCGCGGATGTACCCTACTGTCCAAGATGCGGCGCCAAACAGGAGCAATTGTGATATTTCTTGTAGGAAGAGAAAAACAACTCTGATCGAAGAGAAGCCCAATCAAAGCAAGGGAATTAGGTTTTAAAGGACCATTCTTACCGAGTAGTACTTTTATGAGAAAGTTAGGGCCCGCCTTAGTTAGCCTACTCTTACTTTTTCTCTTTGCAGGGTTGTTGAATCCAGCGCCTTCTAATACTACTGGACTCTATGAAACGTATGAAACGCTACCAACGCCTAAACCTCTACTTCATGAAGCTATTAGGACGGTTCAAGCGCAGCAACAGTTCTATGTGGATGTTTGGACCGATAAAGGTGGGCAAGGACCGGATGTACGCGACGGCACCTATAAGTTGGCGAGACTGTGTTTATCTACGTCTACGTCAGCATGGAGTGTGAAGCTAGACTTATGATAATCAAGCCTGATGGAACTATGATTGTATCTAAGCTTGGAGCGCTAGCCACTGGAGTTTACATTGTTACTGGGGAGGCTGGGCATCCGACTGGAACTAGAACAATGATTCGAGAGGCTTGGGTTGGCGATCAGCGCGCGACGGATACAGTAGCATTCACAATTCTCGAAGGCGATTAGTTAGTGGTTTTAAACGAACCGCAAGATCACCCATACAGTCCCAAATAGTACAGCTCTTCTAGAGATACGATCAACACCGGTCATTGCAGTTCTACGGTTGGGAGCATTATCGTGGTGGACCGGGCTAGCTTCAAACTGTCGTTTAAAACCGTCGACCAAGCGGATTTTGAGCGCAAGAAGCGCGCAGACCGAGCTCGAAACAAGCAATAACTAGGCTCAAAATGAGTTCTAAGGCTACCGGTAGAGCTTGGAAGGATTATGTGGAACGCCAGCACCCATCCACGGCTTCCTTCCACTGGGGAACACACCGATGGCAACGCCAAGCAGATCTATCTTTCCACTGGCCTATGTTGAACTCCTGCCTCAATTCTACTGGAATTTCTCCAGAAGGTTCACACCGGTCATTAAAGCGCTCTTTCCAACATAGTGAGTAGAGATACGCTTGAATTCTCAAAAGCTTCAAATGTGTTTGACGAAGCAAGTTTATCGATTCCCTTACTGAAATCGTCCAATCTAGGAATCGCGATTAAACCATACCAAGCCCAAAAAACGCCTGAGATGATGATCGAAAACACACATGCCGTCACCGAGAAATCGGGCCAACCTGACGCTAAGGAGGTTCCGTAAACTACTATTAAGAAAGCTAACACGATACCGGCGACCAATGCCCAACTCATTCTGCTAACGAACGTCGAAAGTCGTTGCGGTAACCTCTCCAACACCGCGGATAACGAGATCACCCGCCTGAGACGATCCATCTCGGGATCACGAACTTGATAGAGCTTTTTCCATTCATCAGAGAATTGAATCTGGTCTATCATCCGCTGATAGTCTTCGAAAGTCTTTGGAGGCTCTGCCGCAGTAGTCGGTGGCGTTGTAGGTATAGGTTCTCCACGTTTCTGTCTTTCCATGACCGGAATAACGTTTAACTGAAAAATTGGTTCTCATATCTGATGATTTCCTTGTCCATAACAAGAGATGAATTTAACCGCCTGCCTTCTGAGTCGCCGCAGAAGTCTGAGGAAGAGAGAGTAAGAAACGCAATGTCTCAATTCTTAGCCGCTCCGCTCCGCAAACTCAAGCTAAAGATATTCTGTAGGGAAAAAGAATTTGATCTTGTCAACGTGAAAGCTATGATTGTTGGCGATGTCAAGTCCTATAGTGCAAGCAGCTATGAGCCCTCAGGCAAGAAAGCCACAATAAGTGAGTGTGTTTGGCTTATGGAGAAGCTCGAAGCGTCAACCAAATGCAAATGGAGGAAAATCATAGCGGGTTCCGGCGATTTCTCTTTCTTTAAAGAATATGCAAACAACTATGGAATGTGGCTCGGTGACGTGGAGATGTATTTCGTGGACATCTCTGGAAAAGTAGACAAAACAAGATGAAAAGATCATGAGGAAGGATGAAAGGCCGGTCCTAGAGGTATAGGTGATAATTCATGCCTGAGAGCTACAAGAAAGTGCTAGAGATCAAATTCATTATCGGTTATTTACGGAACCTGATTCGGATTCGATCTCCTCATCTTTGATGTCGAAGAAAAGCTGTATCCAGTTGTTTTGGACGTTGGTGAGGTTCAGCTTGAAGCTACCGCCTTGGTCGTTCAGACATTCCAAGATTATCGGGTTTGCACAATTCAATCTGATGTACCGGAGCGCCTGTTCCCGAAGCCACCGTGAGAACGCAAGTTTCTCGCCAAATCGTGGGTAAAATACCTCCATGTCGCCTAGGGTTACCAGTCTCCTCTCGCCGATTGCTCGTAGCTTGAATAGATGAGCCGACTCGAGGAGCAGCTTCTCCGTTTCGGGTTCCTCAAGAAGCTTCTTCACAATGTCGTCAGCCCTTGATCTGTCGGTCATAACTTTTCATCCAGCCCGAATGCGAAGTTTATCCACAAGGTCGTTTCAAACGTTGTCTCTTGAGTTTCTTTACAACATCATCTATGTTCAGGCGTTCTCCTGGTGTCGCCAGACCGAATTTCTCTCTGCATCCCGTGCAATTGGCCATCTCTGTTTGCAGAACGGTCAACTTACACCCTCAACCTCCATAAGTTCCCTCTCAGTTGCGTTGGCGACGGCTTTCGCGGATCCGAATCTCGAGCGGGGCAGTTGCGGTTTGAGGTCGCGTCGAGCCTTCGGCGAGGTAGAGAGCTGCTTCTCGAGCGGATAGGTCTCGGCGGTGAGCGCGTAAAGGGAGGGCTTCAGACTGCTAGTCGAAGCAGTATCGCACCCTTTGATATTTCTTCATGAAGTTGGAAACTTCCTTCCTCACCGCCTCGGGGTCCTCCTTGTCCACCAGTATTCGACATATGAAGTTGCCAACCTGGACCATTTCTTTCTCTTTCATTCCTCTTCTAGTAACCTCCGGCACCCCTAAACGCAATCCGGTTACAAAAGCTGATCCTCCATGTTCCTCTGCCCTCGAATCCCATGGCAAGGATATCTTATTGGCCACGATGTTCGCTTCCGTAAGAGTCTTTTCAGCTACATAGCCGCCCCCAAATTCCTTCACATCAAGCAGTACTTGGTGAGACTCGGTGTAGCCTTTCTCCCTGCCTATGACATTGATGCCTCCACTGTCTAAGGTCTTTGCTAAGGTCTTCGCGTTTCTTATGATCTGTTCTGCATATCGATGGCGGAAAGCGAGCATCTCGGTGAGCGATATGGCCAACGCTGCAAGTCTGTTGCAGTAGGGTGTCTGAACAAGACCTAGGAATGTTGCTTCTGATACTTTGCGAGCTGTTTCGGTGTCATTCATCAGGATCATAGCGCCTGTCGGGCCGCCCATAATCTTGTGGGTGTTCACAACGAGAGCATCGCATCCTTCACGCAAGGGGTCTTCAAACCTTCCTCCTGCTATGAGGGCACCCACGTGAGCGCCGTCGTAGGCGACCTTTGAGTCTATCGCCTTGGCCACTTGGATGATCTCTTTTAGCGGATGGGGGAAAAGCATGATCATCCCGCCAAGAATTATGAGCTTCGGCTTGGTTCTATTAGCCTCTTCCTCGAATCTCGAGAAGTCTACATTCATTTCCTTCCCATTGTATGGTAGGTCAACAATCTTGAGTCGATAGAAACGGGGAGGACCCATATCTCGATTAGCAGCGTTCCCTCCGTCACTGAGGGCTTGCGACATTATAGTGTCCCCAGGGTTTGTAAGAGCGTACTGAACAGCTTGGCAGGCCTGGGTTCCGCTATGCGTCTTGTGCTCAACATACTCCGCATTAAAGAGCCTTCGTGCAATCTCTATCACATAAGCCTCGATCTCTTCGAGGTACTTCGCTCCCCCTCCCGTTGGAAGAAGTTTCTTCCCAACCGGGCCATCGCACACTCGGTATCCAAGATCAGATCCGAAGAGAAGTTTGACTGTAGGACTCATTATGTTCTCTGAGGCTATCAGATTTATGCAACTCTTCTCACGCCACTCATCGTGTCTTCCGTAGAGCTTCTTTATGCGACGAGCGATCTGTCGCGGCGTGGAACGATCAACTTCTTCGCTTACTCTTGCAAGGTAACTTCTGGTTTCCGGAGGCAGCCATTCACCCATGTCCATTTCTAAAACACCTGTTTCAAACTCTCTTCAGACAAAAGCTCTTGCTAGGAAGCGTTATAGCTCACGTATTAGAGCTTTTCGAAACTAGGTATTTATGTCATAAATGAGAGAGCTCACCGTCAAAGCTTGAAAATATCATGCAGACGAAGCGCTATCTCCTTGAGGACTCAACATGGAAAGCATGGGAAGAACGCGTCAAAGGACCAATTCACTACGGGAGTGGCAGTCCTCAACATGACCTTGGCCCAGAATTGTTCATTGCCGACATTAAGAAACACTTTGAGCTATTAAAGAAGGCGGGAGTCTGAAGTGGTTCTGAGCCTACTATTAATGTAGGCGACTGGAGACCAAGGATCCTGGCAAGCGGACGTGGCAGTTAGGGCTTGAGATAGTCGATTGAGGGCTCTCAAATGTCCTGTAAGAGCAAACTCCTCCTTAGCTTGACGGAACTCAAAAATCTAAGCAAAAATTTTTATAGTTTTGCTGAGATGTCCATGTCGTGTCAGTTCGAGATAGGAATCCATTCAGACCTGGAAATGGAATAGTTCCTCCAGTTTTGGCGGGTCGTGACGCGG
>Ga0315314_1004088_pt1 | contig 11099 bp, 8 predicted proteins | sample TDP9_MG_FD_203631 | JGI IMG/M metagenome (GOLD analysis project Ga0315314, IMG submission 203631) | Freshwater sediment microbial communities from Lake Towuti, South Sulawesi, Indonesia - TDP9 | ecosystem: Environmental > Aquatic > Freshwater > Lake > Sediment | place: Indonesia: South Sulawesi... | reverse complement strand
GCAGCGCCATATTCTTCCTCTGACAGTTTTGCCCAGTCCTCATAGTTGGCATTGGTGGAAGCAACAATGGAGTACATGTCAGAGCCCGGCCTGGTACCAGGATAATAGAAAGAGAAGGTCCGGCTGGTAATATTCCTGCTGCGAAGTTTTTCCGAATCAAATTTCTCTGCTACTGAGGTGAAGAACAAATCCCCCACATAGTCAATGCTTTCGCCCTTTCTGATGCCTATATAAACCTGGCAACTGCTATTGTTGAGGCGTACCCTTCTGCTTTCTTCAAGGAAGCTGTCAGAAAAATGCTCATCACCGACGAGTTTATGAATGGTTGATTTCACATTAGCGTTGGAGACCACAGCCTTACTTTTGATGGTTTTTCCGTTCACCACCACACCAGCCACCTTCTTGTCTTCCACAATAATCTTTTCCGCCAGGCAGCGAGGGCGAATATCAACCCCGTTCCTGATAAGTTCTGCTTGCATCATCTCGATAATCTTATCCGTTCCGCCTTGGAAAGTATAGACACCTTTACTCATGAAATTGGAAAAGACTATTCCATAGCTTATTGCCGGGTCATCCAGGGTTGATCCATTGGCATAGGTGATGGGTTCCATTAGCAGGCGGACAACATCATCCTTGCCCGGGAAGAATTTCTCAAAAAGCTCTCTTGTTGTCATTGTCTGGTCATCATAGAAATTCATATCTCTTGCTGTGTTGAAAAAGCTTTCAATATTCTCCAGGGGTACTTTGAATCGCTCCTGGAGGATGCGTGTGAAGTCCTCCCTGTCGAAAGTTGTTGTAAGAGAGAACTGAGGGTTATCAAACCTGATTCCCTTGAGTTGAACGATCGAGTCAGCGATTTCACGGGTCCAGTATTTACGGCAGGTCTTAATCATACCCACTGGAAATCCGTGTAAAGAGATATCAAAGATGTGTCCCCCTTTTCTCTTGAACCACGTAGCCAAGCCACCGAGGTTGTAGTGCTGTTCCAGGAGCAAAACTGAATACCCATCCTTGGCAAGCATGTTAGCTGATGTTAGGCCAGCTAACCCGCTGCCGATGACAATAACATCGTATTGTGGTTTGGTATCTTTCAACCAATCTCGAGCCATTGGCTTTCCCTCTCCGGATAGTTTTTCTACGACTTCTTTAGGATGTGCAGATTTGCCATGGAGATGCCGCTGAGCATAGCTCCAACGATTCCTAGGAACCCCTGGTCTGTCCCGCAAATAAACAGGTTGTCCAGATGTGTTTTCCCATCTCTGATTTTACGTGGTGAACCATAGACTGCACCATTTAGGTGACCGGTGAATTTATAGATTGTTTTGGGGGTGAATACGTCAGTAAATACAATAGAATGGCGAAAATCAGGTACAATTTTCACTACTTCTTCGAGGGCAGCTTTGAGGCAGGCATCTTTTTGGGCCTTATACTCTTCTTCACTCAAACTATTCCAAAGGTCAAAATTGGCTATGTTAGTTATCCTGATCATGCCTTCTGGCAAAGGGCTATCAAACTGGAAATTGTTAGGGCAACAGATAACACCGCTGGAAACATCGATCAGGCTGTCAGGTTTTTGATAATTGAATTTATCTGAGTTGTTGAAGAAGGTGATTGTGGTATCATAGCCTATCTCAGTCGGTTGTTTGTCCAGAACCAAAATGGACTCTACAAAGGAAAGTTGACCTATCTCATGCTTAGGCTCAGCGGAGTCATGGTTGGACAAGAGCCTCATGGTTTCAACGTAACCAGCAGAGGATAAGACCTTATCGGCTGTCAGAACCTCACCATTCTCAAGCAACAACGATTCGACTTTAGTGTTAGAAACCTGGATGCTTTGTACTCCGCACTTCACCCTTAGCTGGCCGCCGTAGGCTTTATACTTCTTCACCAGCACATCGAGGATTCGGCGCACTCCAGCTCGAGGCCTGGCAAAACCCTCACAGAAGATGCTCTTGAACATGATGACAAACTGCGCGAATTCCATATCCCTTTCTTGTGCGTTCCCGTAATACATCAGGGGGCAAAAAATCATGTCGATAAGTAGTGGGTCAGAAATAATAGAGCTCACAACCTGGCGAGCAGAAATTTGTTTTGCATCCAGTGCCAGTTCGTCATACTCGAAGATAGTTTTGAGCAACTTCTGGAAGTTGTCGGCTTGTGCTGGGAAATTCTGAACCACCTCCTGAACAAAGAAGTCAAACTCGTTGTTAAATCTCAAGGTTTTCTCGGGAAACTTAATCGCCGACACCCGCTGCTGGCAGAGGTCAAAGTCCTCCGGTTTTAGCCTGAGCTGCCTCAGCAACTTGGGCAGTGGCGTCAATTTGACACCCCTGGGAACATAGTTAGTCATAGCGTGGAGGCCGACATCAAACTTGCGCCCGCCGATGTTGTAGAAGGAATTCAATCCCCCGACACGATGATGTTTCTCAAGAATGCAAACCTTCTTGCCGAAGTAGGCCAACCTGATGCCAGCAGCGAGACCAGACATTCCTGCCCCGATAATTAAGACGTCGTAATCCACGGCTAGGCTCTACAGGAGGACTATTCTGAATATTTCACAAATTAAGGTGGCTGAACCTTGGATTCTTTGGTGAAATGAGATAAAACAATGTATATTAGTTTGCTGACACTTATTGACTAAAGACGGCTCATCCGTGGTTCCAGGTAAGCCACAGCGCTATCCAGTGTGGCCAATTCCATATAGTCATCCTCTGGTACCTCAATACCATAGCGTTTTCGCAACTCCATAATGATGTCTAAGAAATCCATTGAGTCCAATTCGATTTGGTCTCGTATGCGGACATCACTCTTGAGATGGCTCAAATCCTCATCCGGTACAATTTCGGCAATGATTTCTAAAATGAGAGATTTAATTTTCTCTTTAGTCATAGTATCTCCTCCCCTTCAGCTAGAACCATGTCTCCGATATTATTTTTCAAACCTCTTGACGATAACGACCGAATTAATGCCTAACATTCCAAAGGAATTATTCAAGATGTAGTTGATATTGTCAACTTTTTTGGGTTGGTTGATTACAAGGTTATTAAGAGCACACTCCGGATCTAAATGGTCGACATTGATCGTGGGGTGAACAATGTGGTCTTCAAAAGAGGGCAAATTGCCAGCTAATTCTAAGGCGCCAGCAGCCCCCATAGTATGACCGATATAACTCTTGGTGTTGTTGATATAGACATCTGGACAGTTACCAAAGACTTCTCTAATCGCCTGGCACTCTACAGGGTCTCCTTCAGGGGTTCCAGTCCCGTGCGTATTGATGATATTGATGTCGCCCGGCGATATCCCGGCTTTCTTAAGAGCAAGTTTCATACACTCAGCTTGCCTTTGCGGGTGGGGAAGAATGAAGTCAAACGCATCTGAGTTGATGGCATATCCAACGATTTCGCCATAGATCTTGGCTTCTCTTTTCAGCGTATCACTTAATCTTTCCAGAACGTAAATACAGCCGCCTTCCGAAACAACAACACCATTTCGATCCTTATCAAAAGGGCGGCATGCCTTCTGGGGGTCGGCATGAGTCGCCAACGCACCTTCACTCTTGAAGCCAGCAAAAATACCAAAGGAACCAATACTCTCTGAAACTCCGCCAGCTAGAGCCAAATCGACTTCACCCAACAGCAAGCATTGTAAGCCTTGTATAAGTCCAATGTTACCGGCAGCGCAAGCAGCCCCCAAGGTGTAGTGCGGTCCGGTAATCCCCATATTCAAGGTGACTTCACCAGCTGGATTGTTAGCTACAACTCTTGGGTTATGGTGATGCGACCAAAACCTCACATCGTAGTCATATTGCTTGATATTATAAATTTCATTCTCGGTTTCAACGGTGCCGTGCTCAGTGATTCCGAGGTAGACACCGATCCTTGATTTATCAACACGAGCAAAGTCCACTTTCGAATCAGCGATTGCTTCCTGGGCACAGTAGATGGCAATAGACCCCGCCCGTGTTCCCCGCCGCAATTCTTTTTTCTTCTGATACTTCAGTGGGTCAAAATGGCACACACCAGCTACTACTTCACCCATATAGTGGGTCTCGAGTCTCTCTATTCCGGCTTTGCCCGCAAGCAAATTCTGTCGAAATTCGGCCAGATTGTTTCCGTTTGGTGCCGCCAGACCAACGCCGGTTATCACAATTCGTGTTTCATCTGGCATTTGGGCAATCCTCTCCTGGTAAAATTTTAATGGGGAAAGCAGACATCAGACTGGCTTGTACCAAAGGATACAGTGCTTTGAACTCGTCTAGTTTAAGTTACTTTCTCACGCTACCATTCCAGACCCAGCATAACACAGACCAGGCCGCTACCAATTCCCAGCATGGCAACCTTATCGCCAGCATTAAGACGACCCTCTTCAATCCCAATAGCTAACGTAATGGGAAGGGCAACTGAACCCATGTTTCCCAAATACTCGACAGTGGAGAAGTCCTTCGATTCATCCAGCCCTAGAATGTCAAGTAACTGTTTACGATGGGTAGCAGCCACCTGATGGCAAAAAACCTTGTCCACGTCAAAGTTGCTCCAATCAAGCTCTTGCTGCATAGCCTTCCAAGTATCCAGCCCCAAGGCAAGGCCATTTTTCAGGAGTGCTTCAACGTCGGTACGCATAGTGGGGGGGCTAGTCAGGTCGAAATAATAAGTGTCAGTTCCTATACGGCAAAGATCATTGTGCCCTGAAGCCGTACGTACTGCTCCACCAAGAAGTCTATGGCCGGCTTTCGACAGGGAAGAGTGAGTTAACACCACTGCTGCTGCTCCAGATCCCAGGGTTAGAGAAGCAAACGAGGATTTAGCCTCGGCTCTGGTGATATCTTGGTCTTTCAGAAGGTTATCGATCGTGGCCTCAATAACTCGCTCACTGGTTTCGCTGCCAACCACAATTCCGGCTTTTACCTGTCCCAACTCGATCATATTCGCCAGGGTTACGATGCCATTGATGAAGCCCAGGCAGGCATTTGAGATGTCAAAGATGGTAGCCGTGGAGGGGAGTCCTAAGGAATCATGAACCATCGTGGCCGTTGCCGGCTCTAGGAAATCACGGCTTACGGAGGCATGAAGGAGACATTCAATCTCTTCTTTATTGATTCCTGATTTAGCGATGGCTTTTTCTGCTGCTTTGGTACTGACCTGGCTTGGCGGTGTCCCCTCATCCCAGAGTCGTCGTTCACGAATGCCGGTCATCATCTCGAGGCGTCCATAAGAGAGACTTAATTTGTTGTATATAGGGGCTAGTCTCTCTTCCAAGCTCAATGATGTAACGATATTCTTGGGGAGTTCATACCCAAAAGACTCGATGCAAACTCTATTGTACCGCATTCAATAAATCCTCTTTGACCTCGCTGCTATGTCTGGAGACCCTTTGGTGTCAAGAACACAAGTCATGTATTGCAGGTATCCGTTTCTCTACAGGATATTGACAGTACCTAATTTGCCAACATCGTGAGAAACTGCAGCGAAAATAAGCGAAAGCCGACAAGAATCGTTCGCCTTACGGTCACCCCCCCTCATTGTATTAACCTTTACGGTGCTTATTACACCCCATTGATATCAATCTTGGAATATGGAACTTCATCTTAAGAGTTTCCCACCTCTCAAGGGATCTCGGGGGAATTACCCTGTCCGGCATATACTTCATAACTGAAGCAACTACAGCGGAAACCTTCCTCGAATTCGCCGCCGTGTCTGGGACATATTCAACGGCGGCAGTAATAAGAGAAGAGCGCAATTTATGAGGCATGTATTTCTCTATTCCCTCAATGACGAAAGGGATCACCCTGGTGGGAACATGCATATCTAATAAATTGAGGTAAAAGAGCAGCAGCTTATCTGGCACGCATTTATCTATTACCTTCACCTCAAAGGAAAGCAACTTATGCGAGAGGAGTCGAGCCGCAGGTTGAGTGACAGACCTTTTCTCCTCTGATGACATGTTTTCCTCTCCCACAAAGATACTACGATTGCCAGTGTTCTATTGGTATTAAATACTTTTACCACACCTTGCTGCTATTTGTCAAACGTACCATGTTGGCTACTTCCCCTTCACGGAGCCTGCCTTGACGAAGGAAGGATTCAGGGTCAGGGTGACACTAAACAACCTCTCCTTTTGTTGGATTTGAAAGTTACTGCATCAACCAGTAGAATTTGATGAACCTTGGCAGAGCAGACCGATTCCGGGTTCGCTCTCACTAAGAAGTACTCTGGCTAAAAAACGATAGGGGGTGGACCAGACGAGCTGAAGCAATGAAGAGAAGAGTGGTGATAATTGGCCTAGCTCTGCTACTGGCGTTCTCACTGCCCCTTGGTGCTTCTACTACCGCTGTATCACAGGCAGAGGTTTGTGTCAAACCTGAAGCTGGTATCTGGGGGCTCTATCCTGATGTCATTGCTGAGTACATCAAAATTCCTGGCTACCAGGAACCCCACACCCCGGCAGAATTCAACAATATCTACTTCATGAGATACCGTTACAATACCGGCGAGGGGACACCGCCCCCGGTAAAGGCGGTGTTCATCGGGCAACCGGGGTTGCACAGCGGCCAAGGACTCTGGTACGAACTCGCCTCCCAGATAGTTGATACAGGCAAGGGTGATATAGAGTTCTGGGTCGTTGACCGGCGGGAGAATGGGCTGGAGGATACCCTGGGGGTCAAACTGGCGCTCGATGCTAAGCGCCCACAGTCTGGTTTGGCCTACTACTATGGGTCGCCAACGCCCTTTGTTGAGCTAAAACAGGAGGATGTGCCCTTCATGGCTTACTGGGGGTTGGAGGTGGCTATTAGGGATGTGGAGGCCATACTGAACCTCATCCCTGAGGAGCGTCAGGCCACCAATGTCTTTCTTGCTGGCCACTCCCAGGGAGGCTACTTCTTGCTTGATTTTGCCGGTTATCAGTTCCCCGATGGCAAGGCTGGTTTTGAAAAAGTCGCTGGACTGATCTTCATCGACGGTGGCCCACAGATATTTGAGGACAACGAAGATACTCTGGATGAATGGCAGGCTGGTGTGCAGAGACTAATTGATGGCGATGACAAACGTTTCGGACTCGAATGGGGAGAGTTGGTTATTGACCAACCTAAGCTTATAGCCAGAAGCCACATGACGGGCATGATGGGGTTCTGGGACCCCAACGGAGAGAGCCCGTATAAGGTTCAAAGTATGTACTTGAGCGACCAGAAGGCTCGTGATTTTCTCCAACAGCTAAGGCTCACTAACGAGGCCTACGGTAACTTCAGCTATGACGACGACCCCATTCCAGGTTCGATGACCCAGATGGGGACTTTCCACACCAGTGGTATGCGATCCGGGCGGCTGGATTTCCCGACTCTCGCCGAGCCTGGGGTGCCCATGGACCTCCTCGACCCCGACAAGGTCTACGGCTGGCTCAGCGGTGGCGCTGGCGAAGTCGGTGGCCAGACCGATGATGGATTCCTAAACTGTTATCCTATGAACCAGGTGGCTGACTGGCAGCTTTACCCACCTAATCCCAACGTCACCAAGGCAAGGACTGCCTGTCTGTACTCCTTCTTTGCTGGAGAAGCGACAAATATCCAAGACTCGACAAGGTACAAGTTCCCAGCATCTGGGTGGGTGGAGATCTATGAGGGGTGCCCCAATAATGCCTTGTGGTATAGCAATAGCCGATATACTCTAGACGTGAACCAAGCCATGGACATAAGCGCCCCTGAGATGAACATCGCCAGGAAGACGGATATAGATCTCCCTGTCATTGCCTACCGATCGGGCAGTTTTTGGAGCGCAGTTGGTGCTATGTATGGCATAGACCTCACACCCCCGCCTATGGAAGAGTTTGCCGCCAGCACCAAGGTAACCGACTGGACCCTTATTGACCCTGATGGTGCAAAGTATTCAGCACTGGCTCAAGGGATAACCACCTTCTCAGCCGGCACCAATACTCGGCTCTATAACCATATGGACTTCCTCACAGCTGACAATTCCCTGGCTGGGGAGGCAACGCCCGGCTACGTCGGGGCCAATGTGGTAACCAATACCTTGCTTCCCTGGATATTGGCCAGGACTGAGGGGACTGCCCCGGTGCCTGAAATAGCCATGGCTGGAGAGGAGGAGGTGTCCCCCACTAACTACACTCCCCTTATCGGAGGAATCGTAGGGGGCATCGTGGTGATTGGGCTATTGATCCTCTTCGCCATCAAGAAAAGGGCAATAAAACTAGTTCATCCATAATCTGAATAAGCACAGGCATCAGTGTTAGAACATACAGGAGGCGAGTTTATTCTATGGACAGAATGACATCTCTAGATACCGCTTTCAACCCGGCTTCGGTAGCCATAATCGGTGTTGGTGAGATCACCGCCGGAAAATTCTATCTCGAGAGCTTGCTCAACTCCGGCTTTCAGGGCAAAATCTATCCTGTCCACCCCAGGGGTGGGGAGATTTCGGGATTCAGACTTTATCAAAATGTAAAGCACATTCCAGAGCCGGTTGAGTTTGCTATTTGCTGTATACCAGCCCGATTTGTACCCCAGTTGATCGAGGACTGTTCGGAGAAAGGGGTGAAGGTAGTGGTGCTTTTTACGGCTGGCTTTTCCGAGACCGGGAGCGAGGAGGGGCGACGGTTAGAGGCGGAGATTCGCCGGCTGGCTCAGGCCGGCGGGGTTCGGCTCATTGGTCCCAACTGCATGGGTGTCTATAGTCCCAAGGCCTGCCTGTCCTTCACCTCCGACTTTCCCCGAGAGAGGGGAAAGGTGGCTTTTGTTTGCCAAAGTGGTGGCCACACAATCTACTTCGTTCGACTTGCCGCTGAAAGGGGTGTCCGATTCAGCAAAGTGGTCTCCTATGGAAACGCCTGCGATGTCAACGAAAGCGACCTGCTTCAGTACTTGGCTCAAGATGCCGAGACAGAGATCGTGGCGGCCTATATCGAAGGGGTGAAAGATGGTGAGCGGTTTCGCCAGGCTCTGGGTGAGGTATCGGCCAAAAAGCCGGTGATAGTTCTTAAGGGCGGTTCCACCCAGGCTGGAGCGCGCACCGCTGCCTCACATACTAGTTCTATGGCTGGTGCCGACGAGGTATGGACCAGTCTGCTGCAACAGGCTGGAGCCATCCGGGTTGACACGTTGGAGGAACTGCTAGATATGGTGGTCACCTTTCTATTCCTGCCGCTCCCCAGAGGAAGACGGGTAGCTATGGTTGGGGGAGGTGGCGGAGCCAGTGTCATGGCGACCGATGCCTGTGCTGCCCATGGTTTCACCCTGCCAGCTATACCCCCATCAATATCAAAGGAAATCAGGGCGCTCCTGGACAGTGAAGCCGGACTAATTCTGACCAACCCCATCGAGCTTAACATGTTCCCCGAAGTTGCCTCCAACATAGCCAGAAAAATGCTCACTTATGAAGGCGTTGACTTGATGCTGGCCAACTGCGTTTTTGGCCAGCATCCCTGGCCTATTTTCGATATCTGGTTCGACATCTTTGGCGACACCATTCTAAAGGTCAGCAGAGAGGTAGACAAGCCTATTGGGGTGGTAATCCAACCTGGCCCCCCAAATCAGGAGCAGCACTTTCTAGCCCTGCAGCGAAGATACCATGAGGCAGGCTTGCCGGTCTATTATTCTATGTCTGCTGCCTGCCGGGCGATTGACCGGTTCTTACGTTACCACCAGAAAAGGAAGGAGCGCCACGAGAGGTGAGTTGGTCCTCAGTGTCCTTGGGAAGTAGGGGAGGGGTTTATCCCCTCCCTCCGATGAGTTTTATTCATCGGAGCGGGAGCCCACAAGGGGCTCCCCTACCAAAGGTGCGCCGTATATAAAGGACAATGAGGGTGTTTCGTAATGTCATTCTGAGGAGTCCAAATTCCTTTGGACGACGAAGAATCTCAGAGATTCTTCCGGGGTATACCCTGAGCGAGATTCTTCGGTCGCTTCGCTTCCTCAGAATGACAAGAAGCGAAGGGGTCGCAATGACAATTGGATGTTGTTAAACGGTCTGGGGCACTAGGTCAGGAAAAAAGGGCTATGTTCGGGTATGCTGGTAAGATCTTGAGGGTAGATTTGTCCTCTGGCAGAGTTGTTGAGTTACCCACCGTGGACTATGCAGAGAGGTTTCTTGGGGGAAGGGGCCTGGCTGCCAAGCTCTATTGGGACCATGTTCGGCCGCAAGTCGGTGCCCTCGACGCAGAGAATGGCTTGATATTTGTCACCGGGCCACTGGCCGGGATACCTGTATTAGGAGGCTCCCGGTGGCAGGTATGCGGGAAATCCCCTGCCCCATCTCCGGAGCACTTTTGCTACTGCAACTTAGGGGGGAGATGGGGAGCCGAGATGAAATTTGCCGGTTATGACGCCGTCTTGGTTCGAGGTAAATCGGAAAAGCCGGTTTATCTGTTCCTTCATGACGATGTGGCCGAACTGAAGGATGCCTCTGCTTTATGGGGCAAGGGCTCTATTGAGTCCAGGGAGATACTGAAGAGCAAGCTGGGAGGTTCGGTCGCAGTGGTAGCTATTGGCCCTGCCGGGGAGAATATGGCTAGTATGGCTACTCTTCTGGCTGACAATGATGCCAGTGGCTCAGGAGGCCTGGGGGCTGTTATGGGTTCGAAAAGGCTAAAGGCTATTGTGGTCAAGGGTGCTCAGAAGAGGGTTAAGGTTGCCCGGCCGCAAAGGTTAGCCGAGTTAACCACATACTTCCGTGGACTGGATAGAGAGACCATCTCAAGGGCAGGTAGTATGACCCTGCGCATAACGGGACCTGGAACAAAGAAGGAGCCTTGCTACGGCTGCCTGGGCAACTGCCTCAGAAGAACGTATAAAGCAGCAGATGGCAAAAGGGGGAAATTCATGTGCCAGGCAGCCACCTTTTACCAACCAATGGCGGGGAGATACTACGGACCGGGGTATGAGATTCCCTTTCAAGCCACCAAGCTATGTGACGACTACGGACTTGATACCCTGGCTATCACCGTGATAATAATCTGGCTGCAGAGGTGTTATAGAGCTGGCATCTTAACCGATGAGAGCACCGGAATTCCCATATCAAAATTGGGGAGCCTGGAGTTCATAGAGACTCTGGTGAAAAAGATTTCCCTCCGAGAGGGGTTCGGGGATATTGTAG
>Ga0315314_1004087_pt1 | contig 11100 bp, 14 predicted proteins | sample TDP9_MG_FD_203631 | JGI IMG/M metagenome (GOLD analysis project Ga0315314, IMG submission 203631) | Freshwater sediment microbial communities from Lake Towuti, South Sulawesi, Indonesia - TDP9 | ecosystem: Environmental > Aquatic > Freshwater > Lake > Sediment | place: Indonesia: South Sulawesi... | reverse complement strand
ATTGACTACGCTGCTTTGTCGGCTGATGCCACGGAGTCGAGTGAAACCTTGTCAGGCATGTTTGAGTTAGGTGAACTCGATAGCATTGTTTTAGAGGGTAGGAACTTGAAGATGTTGCTTTTGAAGCGGGGTGAGCAGGAGCTCACTGTTTTCATGGAGCGAAGCCTCGATCATGACGCTATTATTAGAGAGCTTTCTTAGTGTCACGTGTTTTTGTTGTGAGTTCGTGTTTTTCCGGATTGTGAGGTTTTCTTTTCAGCCTCATCCGTAAATGTGTTTTCATATTGTCGTTTTGTTGTGCAAATTGATACTTTAGCGTGCTTTTGCGTGCTTTAGCGTGATTTGCAGTGGTTTGGGGTGATGGCAAAATATAATAGATTAGGTGCTGTACTGAGGCTTTGTTATGGGTTTGTGTTTGGGGTTGGTGTCTGGGTTTGGCTGATGAAGTTGTGGTTTCGTATGAGCCGTTTAGGCAAGTTGTGGTTATGGAGTATATGCGTTTTCGGTCTCCGGATGAGTTGGCTCGTTTTTTGAATGTGGCTGCTGGTGGTAAGCCTACGGGTTTTTATTGGGCGAATGGTGTGGCGTTTTTTTATTATCCGTTGGCTAGTAATACTGAGTTGGCTACGCGGGCTTTGATTGAGGAGCGTAAGGTGTACTGGGCGTTTGTGGGTTTTGCTGCGATGCCTGAGTATCGGAGTATTATTGAAACCAAGGAGAAGATTATGATGCCTGTGATTGATTTGAGTTCGAGTCCCTTATTCCTGAAGGCTACGCAATGGTTGAAGGAACAGCCCTAGACGGTTAGTATGAGTGCAGAAAATTTTTTTCAGAGTGAAAGCGCGGTTTTTCTGTTTGCGGTTGTGGCTCTGTTCGGGTTTCTGATTGGTGTTTTTGGGTCTGTTTTCGTTGTTTTATGGTGACGTTCTATGTTGCTGAAAGGCACCATCAATGTTGCTAATCGTGACGTTTGCTGATGTTGCTTGGTGCGCTGCGGGAAAAGAAATTTTAAAAGAAGAAGGCGTTATGTCCCTTATACCTTCTTCTATAGTGTTGCGGACAGGTTTGAAACAGTTGTCGTTGAACATGCAAACCTAGTCTGTTTGTATGTGATGAAGTTGACTTGCGCCTTTTGTTTCATCATCATCACGTATGCAGTCTGGCTGAAGCTGTGTGGACATCGTCATACTACTGTTCCAGGTGACATCAATGCTCAGCGGCTGTGGCTGTTTTGAAGTTGTTGTTGACTCTGGTAGGTCTGCCACAACAACTTCTAGAATGTTTGGGGCAGTCTTCTTTCAGATGTTATTAATTTCCGCTTAGAGCAAGTAATGATACCGAAGCGGGTTTCGCTTCAGAAGTAGTGGTCTGCGCCCCGTGTGCGTTGACTACTACTCCCTAGTTATTTGGCTGCTGTTTGTGTGGGTGTTGATGCTCGGTCTGTGTTATAGGAAGATTATTTTGTTGTGCATTTCTTCGAAAGTTCTGGTTTCGGTTATGGTTTTGAGTTGTTTTATGCATTCGCCTACGCTGAGTTTTTGTTGGTGGACGTAGATTATGCCTGTGTGTTGTCTTTGTGATGCCATGCGTAGGAAGTCTGTGTCGTGTGTGAATATTACTGCTTGGTTTGCTGTGGCGATTTTGATTTGTTGTTCGTCTGTTAAGCCGAGTTTGTCGATGTCTTTGGCTGAGAATGCTTCTACGCCGCGTCTTTTCAAGCCTTCAACGACGGCTGTGTTGACGCTTTCGTTGGTGTAGATTTTGATGCGTTTTGCTAATTCTTTCTCGCTCCGAAGGTCTTTGAGAGTTGTTGGATGAATTGTTTGTCTTCTTTTATTTTTTGGTCTAGTTGGCTTTGGTTTTCGTAGTAGTAGGATAGGGCGTCGTGTACTTGTTCTAGTTTGAGGTGTGGGTGGGCGTTGATTATTTCGTCTGGTGTGTGGTTTAGGTATTCGTATTCGATGGCTATGTCGACGACTCGGGTTCGGGTTCCTTTTATTACAGGTGAACCACTGCAGATTCTCTTGTCTGTTGCAATGTAGGGATGAGCCAACTTGGCCTTCTGCAACGCTTAGACCTTCTCTGTTAATGTTAATTATGTCTGTGGCACTTAACTTTTCTTGCAATGTTATCAATGTTGTAAAATGGGCTGGGTTTGGGTTATTCGAAGCTTCTGCGAAGATGAAGAAAATGATTGTTGGAAGAATGTTGGTGTCAGCCTAGCTCTTTGATTAGGTCTTCAAGGTTTATGCCTGAGCCTTTGGCTATTGTTTTTCGGGCTTTCTTGAGTTGTTTTTTCTCTGCTTCGCTGATTTCTTCTTCGGATAAGAGCATGGCTCTGAGCCTTAAGAGTTCAAGCCTAACCGTGTCAAGCTTGTTCAATACTTGTTTTAACTCGTTTCTTGTGACGGTTACGACCACTTGTTTGACACCTAGGTTTCTATTAGAGGCAGAAAGACGCTAAATAAGATTTTCATTCTGTAAGTGAGCGGATGTTGCTGCGGCAACGGCTTTTTGAGTGTGGGGTGTGGTTGAAGCTGTGTGGACGTCGTCGTCAGAGTGTTTCGGGTGACATCAACGCCTCTGCATGTTGTGGCTGTGTGTGTTCTTGAGTTGTTGTACACGCTGAACTGTGCTGTACGACTTCTTTGCTGGCTATGTTGACTGGATGGTGGGCTGAGGGGCTGTTTTGAAGTTGTTGTTGACCAGTGTAGTGTTTTGTTACAACAACTTCTTGTATGTTGGGAAGTGGGTCTGATTGTTTCAGATGTTATCAACTTCCCTTGGGTCAGGTAATAACACCGAACTGGCTTCGGTTTAGAAGTAGTAGTCTGCGCAGCGTGTACGATGACTACTACTTCTACGTTGATGGGTGGCTGACTGTGTTGGTGTTAATGCCCAATCGCTCTTAGCGTCAACCTAAGTCGGGCATTAGTTTCTGTATTGCTTCTTGAATTTGCGACCATTCTCGACTATTGTGGACGACAAATTTCTGTTTTCTTTTCCATTGTCCGTCCTTGTTTGTCCACAAATATACCGCTATTTGTTTTCTCCCGAACGAATCAATCAGAGCGACTGCAGACCACCATCGCTCTGTTCTATAGATGGTTGTGCTCTTTATGACCTTCAGTTTTTCCGAAATAGGTAGAGTATCTTCAGACATTTTTCCACTCGATCTGTATTGAGAGACTAGTTTCTATTAGATTTTTCTGGTCTTCAACTTCCATCCAACTCTGCCTTGAAACAAGATGATGTCTTTGGCTAGAATTCCTAGGCATTTCTTTGTTCAAACCAGAACCGAAAATGCTAATTCATATGAATGTTCACATACGTCTCAGTGCAAGACGAGGTGCATAAATGCCTGCAGGAAACTTCGCGAATCTTTTTGTTGTGGAACTTGAAAGAGAGATTTTGTCTTTAGTTGAAGACGAAAGAAGTAAGTATAATTCCTTGAAGGAACTGAGAAGACAATGTTCAAGTTTTATCTATGCAGATGCTGACAAGATTTACGGTTACGGCAAAGACCTTTCAGACTTGAAAAAAATCGGATTTAGAGACATTAGAATTAACGCCTCGGATATCCCGCGTACGACCTGCAGAATCATCTTGGATGGATTTTGCGCGAGACTAAATTCATTATTCTACAAGGTTGAAAGGTTCACACCAGCAGCCCAGGCTTTTGATATCAAGAACCCAATTGCCTTGTCATTACCTGAAATCATGCTTCTCAAAGGGTGCGAATTCAGAACGGTCTTCCTGAAGCACCCCTTAGAGAAGACACTTATGTTCGGCTTAATCGTAGACCTAAAGTTTAGACTGGAGTGTAACGGACAGCCATCGTCGTATTTCTACATCAGGAATTTTGTGTCCAGGAAATATGGTGATCAGGTTGCTAGGGAAGTGATTAGAGAGATAAGAGTCAAGACAGGCGATCTAACTCCCACAGGGCGGAGAAATAGTGAGGCATCTAGAATTCGTTATGAGACCATCTTAGACATAATGCACAAAGTGGGAGGAAAACTAGAACTGCCCACTGGCGATTTTGCCAGTTTGACACTAGAACCGGTAAATATCGTTATCGAGGTTTGAGGATTGAAGAGTACTTTTTCGTTATACGCGAGTCTTCTGGAAAATCCATTTCTTAGGTTTAATTACGCTTTGCAGACAGCAGTAAGCCAAAGTACCTACGCAGGTATCTCGCGATTTGGTCCTTATGATAAAGACATCTTCCCAAAAAAGGAAATCAAAATTGCTGCCATCTCTCCGTTCAACACCGACATGGACAAATTCATTCAGGCTTTCGTAGAGGGCATTGGCTCGTATCCTGGATTTAGAATGTGGTTTCGTGTTGATGCTAGGAAGCCAGCCACGTTTAGCGTAGAACCGAACTTGGATTCATACAAAACCACACTTAACAATGTTGCCCGACAAGACTACGACATGGTCTACGTGATCATTGATGATAGAGTAGAGAGCACTCTTCTGTATCCATTGATAAAGACGACGCTCTTGGGTAACGGTGTACCTTGTCAGGTTATTCGATCTGAAAAAGCATCAGCACCCAACGATCAGCTTCAATGGATTCTTGCAAACATTGCCTTGTCAACATACGCGAAGGTAGGCGGCACGCCATGGGTCATAGCTGCGAGGGATAGGCCTGAGATTGTTCTTGGCATGAGCAGAGCCTTAGATAGAACAAAGAAGGTTATTGTCGGATTTACCACAATCTTCAAGCATAATGGGGATTTTATTCTGTCATATTCCAAGTCGCCCGTAACCACATGGGAAGAATATGAAGAAGGCATTGAAAATCTGGTTTGTGAAGCAATAAGCGAGTATGGAAGAAAGGAAGAAAATCCAACAAGTTTAGTTTTTCATTTCCATAAAAGGACTGGCGCAAAGGAGATAGATGCAGTCAAGAATGCTATCGAAAGTTTGGGAGCTGATATCAAATTCGCGCTTCTTCACCTCAACACTTACTCGAGTTACAGAGTTTTTGACGAGTCTGACTTTACCTACGTTCCACTGAGCGGTTTAATGGTGAGATTGAGTTCGCGTCAAGCTCTTTTGGTAACTGATGGAAGAAAGGCGTTTGTAAAGCGCCCTTTCATTGGCACGCCAGGAGTGCTAGAAATAACCATGGATAAAGAATCTACCCTTGATTTTAGGGAATTTCCTCGACTTGTAGAACAGATTTATTACTTTTCTTATGTCAACTGGCGGGGTTTCAATGCAAGGACAATACCTGTCACGATAAACTACCCATACCTGATTGCTAGGTTGGTGAGTGGCTTGGAATCTATAAAGGAATGGAATTCGATAGTTACAAATGGAAAGCTGATAGACAAGGCATGGTTCTTATGAAGATGCAAGAAACTCATAAGGAAATTCATAATAAGCTCATGCAAAGAAAGAATCCCAACGTTCTATGGGGAAGCCCTTTTGATAATTCATGGGTAGGGTTAGTGCTTCTTAACCATAAGAGCAAGGATCAAATCACTGTAAAAGAAATATCAGAATATCTGAGCAGATGGTCTCGTTCTACCGATTTCTTGGTAGAGGAAAGAAGCATAGCATCGGCAGCTCTCTACACCGCGCTCTTGACTGCTCTCAAAGATGAGTTAAGGGTCAAGGAGATTCATGATAAGATAATTGAGAGGCTTCTGAGGCTTGATAAGAAAGAAAAGGGCAAATTCTCTCTTTTCAATAGTCCAGAAACCTTTTATGCAACAATTCTCGGTTTAGCCCTTTCCTCTGCATTTAAGACTGATGATCAACTAAAAAAGACGCTATCAGATTACGTTATGAAAGAAATCGAAAATAATTGGGCAAATAAGGTTTACAGGTTTGCTCTATATTCTGGTGCGGCTCTCGAATTGGGAATGGCTTCAACTGCTGCAGAAAAAATCATCACATTTCTATCAGCAATGGAACTCGATGAGCTACATATCGATGAGATTATCCCATTAGTCTGGTTTACGACAAAATACGACAATATTCTTAGCAACCTTGTTGGCAAAAGAATCGCACTAAAGAAGCTTGTAGAAGAAAAGAAGCAGAGATTGTGGGAACAGTTCGTTAATCAAAGTGCATTATTCTCCTATAATATTGACATATCAAATCAGGCCATTGAACCTGAAATAAGCAGTGGTTATACCCTTTCTACATTCGAGTTGGCAATGATTGACGATTTCCTAGCATCCGCTGAGAAAACCTATCGAGTTGATCCTGATGAGGTTTTTGACTCTCTTCAGTTGCACCCAGTTATAAAGAAAGCAAGTGAAGCACTATTCAAGAATGGGCATTATCCACAAGCAATTTTCGATGGATGCAAAGCACTCATTAATTATGTTAAGAAAAAGTCGGGTCAGCAATCGCTCGACGGTACAGACCTTATGACAAAAGTGTTCAGCGTGCAATGGAACAAAGAGGCAAACAAAATAACAAAATTTCCTGTTCTTAGACTGAACGAGCTGCATCGCAGAGAGGACAGCGACGAACAGCAAGGATTCATGCACTTATTCATGGGCTCTGTGCTGGGGATTCGAGACCCTAAAGCTCACGCTGAAACCGAACAAAAAGATCCTTTTAGGACTTTAGAGTATCTCGCCTTTCTAAGCCTCCTAGCTAAACGAACCGAAGAAGCTAAACGTTGTAGAAAAGAAACTAGGTAGACCATCTGATATCGTGGTAGGCACCGCCTTTGTCCTTTCCAATGCCATAGTGCCTTAAGACGTCATCTATGTTTCTTACAAGAACTGCGCCTGATATTTTTCTCGTAGAATTCCATGGTTGCGAATAGAGGAAACCTTGCCTTCCAGACCGTAGAAAACTCTGAACCTCCTCAGGTGAATCATCGACCAAAGCTTCGGCTTGAATGTCACTTTTGCTACGTCCCTTTACGCAGGGAAAAAACTTGTTGTGAGGAATCTGCAACTTCTCGAGCCAATGTTCAACATTTGGTATCAGCCGCGAAGGTATTGAAGTCGCTATGTAGATTCCAAAACCATTTTCCTGAAATGCTTGCATTTTCTGGGGAAGATTCTCTTCCAAAGGCGGCAATTTCTTCCAATCAGCCCAAACCTCACTTTGAAGACTAAAAATCGTCTGTGGCGCGAGAGGAATAGATCCGACTACTTTGTGGTTCTTAATATGTCGCTTGCCTACTTCAAATCCAAGCAATCCAGAAGCTTTCCGGCAAAAAATTGTCATCGTATCAGCGAGGACATTATCCACATCAAAAACAATTCTAGGAAAGTCACTCACCTTTACCGAAGGCTGTAATGGAACGCTGTGAAAAAGATTCAATTCCCTTATCTTCGAAGGTCTTTTGTGCGGTAGATTTTCCTAGAAAATCCAGAACTGCTTTTGCTGAGTTTATTGAGGTTGCGCCCATATCTAAGAAGGTTTTATAGCCCTCTCTGGCGCGTTGGTTGCCGCTTTTTGGCTTCAACGCAAATACCTTTCTTCCTTGAGACAGAGCAATTCTTACCTGATGAGCAGTTCCTCCTTCTTTTCCAGACTCTACTGCTATAACGCAACGAGAAATACCACTCGTTATTCTATTCCTTTCTACGAATTTTCCCGGAGTTAATTTGCCAAACCTGCTACTTGGTTTCAAATACATCTCACTCAAAAGAGCCCCTCGCGCCATTATGTCCTTAGCCAGTTCAACGTTTTCGGGAGGATACACAGGATCCATCCACGCAAGAACAGCAATCGTCTTACCCCGAGGTACTTCAAGAGCACCACAATGAGCCTCTGTGTCAGTTCCTCTGGCTAAGCCGCTGACAACAGTGTAACCGTTTCTTGCAATGGCTCTTGCCAATTTTCGCGCCATAACATGCCCGTAATGAGATAGCTCGCGCGTACCTACAATGGCAACACAATCGCTAAAGTCAAGTAATGAACCTTTACGAAGTAAGACGAGCGGTGGACCATCTGAAGACTTGCCAAGATCCTTCAGGATTGTCGGGTAGTTTTTGTCCACATACCGCAGAAGTGTCACGTTATTCTTGGCAAGAACTTCGACTAATCTTTCTAAATCCTCAAAACGAACTGAACTGCGATACTTGAAGAAATTTGATACCGTCGTTTCACTCAGACCTAGGCTATACAAATAAAAGGAATCGGCCTTCCATAGTTGTTCGAGTGAGCCGAACTGATTAAATACCTGCTCAACTTTCGTTGCTGGTACAAGCCAGTGCCTCTCCTGTAACGCTAGCCAATAGACAAGATCTGAGGAGTTCATATCACAGTTCTCCCCGCCGCAAGTACATTAACACAGTCCGCCCCTGCATCTTTCAGAACCTGAGCACACTCAGACACAGTAAACCCTGTCGTAACAACGTCGTCAATGAGCAGCATCTTTTGGTTACTGACATCGTTAACTGCACTGCTTTGTAGCGCATATAACCCTTTGACGGCTTCTTTTCGCTCCTCCCAATTTAATGCACGCATATCAACATCCCGTGTTTTAGATAACATCTCCCTTACCGTTATATCCAGAGAGTCTCCTATGACCTTTGCTAGCTCAAATGACTGATTGTAGCCTCTTTCATTCAGTTTATCGGTGTGTAGAGGAACGGGCACCATGACTGTTGACTCTAGAAGTTCGCGATATACCGTTTGAACTGTAACCTCCAAACCCTTTCCAAGAGGATACGCACGGGTTTGGTATTTCTTGAAGCCCCAAATGTGATAGGAAAGTAAATCTTCCTTCGCACTTATGGGATAAGGAACGTATTTTCCCATGGCATAAATCCTTTGGAGCCCATAAATGGAATGATGCCATGTGCATTTATCGGTAGTAACGCCTGAATGAGCACAGACCTTGCAGAATGGTTCTTCTAGCAATTTGTATTGACCCTTCGGAAACGGACCATAGTACATATCGATTTCACTATTGATTTTCTTACAAGACCAATCCATGCTGGACACCCGTCCAATATTCTCACCCCTTCTGAATATAGACTTGACTATTTGTTCCTCGAGCCAATAGCCCGAGGTTTTGCTGACTGGGCATAACGCTAGAGGGAGTCAAGGCATAATCAGAGATGCCAGTTTTCCCTAAAATCGGACCATGGTTTATGTCTTGCGTGTTTTGGGTTTATCTTTGAGTGAGTTTAGGAGTTTTTTGTCTGTTATTTGGAACTATAGGTCGCGTACTGTGTACAGTGGTTTCTCTGCGAATCTTGGCTCAACCTTCAAACCGTGAGTTCAAAGCATCCGCGTTCCTTCATAAGCTTCTCCAGCATCCACGCGTTCTCAGCCAGGGTCTTCAAACAGCTTCACAACACACGACATCACGAGTCTTAGCCTCACCCACCTGAACAAAGCCAAAGACAAAAGGCACCTCATCTATGAAGGCTCTTCCAACACGTCCCTCACTTGTGCCCGTCCACAGAATTTCTATGCCCACATACACAACCGATTACTTCTTTCCCACAAATAGCACATTCACCCATAACAGAGTCGCTCTATGCGCGCTACCTGACTGCTGAGGAAAGCTTTTTTCCGTGCTGTGAGAATCTCTGAGGCGACATATATGTTTTGGAATCAGAAGAGGAAATACAAATGGCTGAGGTTCGCATGTCCGAGATGACGCGGGTCGACATCCAGAAAGCCCTAGACAGAGGCTACAGCACGGTCGTATTCGCCGTGGGTTCAAACGAACAACATGGACCTCACCTGCCCACCTGCACGGACTCATTAATAGGTGACGTTTTAGCCAACAAAGTAGCTAAGAAACTTGGCAAGGCCCTTCAAGCACCTTCCATAAACGTAGGATGCTCCGACCACCATACGGCGTTTCCCGGAGCCATCAGCCTCAGACCTGAAACGCTGAGAAATCTGATACGCGACTACTGCGTCAGCTTGGCAAAGCAGGGATTCAAGAACATCGTCATACTTCCTTCTCACGGCGGAAACTTCAGCGTCGTTCAAGAGGTAGCTGATGAACTCAAACAAAATCTTAAAGGAACCACAGTGGTGTCGTACACGAATTTGAACGGGCTTCTCGAATTCCTTGCTGAGTTTTCAGCTAGACATGGAATTTCAGCTGGTGAATCAGGCGGTCACGCAGGAGAATCCGAAACATCAATGGTTCTGGCTATACGCAAAGACTTGGTCGATATGAAGCATGCCGAGAAAGGTTTTGTTGGAAATTTCGAAGACAAGAAAGAACTAATGTGGCGCAAGGGCATCAAAGCCGTAACGAAGAATGGTGTGCTTGGCGACCCTCGCAGAGCAGAAGCCAACAAGGGAGAAGAGTATCTGGAGCTTTGGGCAGAAAAGATGGTAGACTTCGTCCGAAAACAACGTACTAGCTCTCACTGAATTTGTGTATTTGCATAGAATTTCTATCCCCACACACACAAAAATGACGCCTCAAGGCATGTCGCCCACTGGCGTGGGCAAGGTGAGTAGAAAAAAGAGAGTTGTTGTGTGTTCAAGCTTTCTGTTTAGACTTCCATGCATACCAGACAATCAGTATTGTAGCTACAGCTGCTGAACCCCACATTAGCATCATTTGAAGTGAATACCCAGCCATACTTACTATGCTGAGAATGGTGTAGACAATGCCCAAGATGATGTTTGCCCAACGATTTGCCGAATCAGGTAAGGTCAGAGTCAGGAAAGCCATAATCATTGGTCCCAACCTTTCGATTGCGGCAATCAACAAAACTTCATGTGATATTTGCATGCCCAAAACTTCTCCTGCCATTATCCCCTCTAATACACCTGGCTCCATAAGATACAGTAATGAGGTGATCACCGCAGCAAAGGTCACATACATCCATAGCACGGAAATCTTTATCTTCCAATCTTCCAAGAACGCATCACCTCCCCACGAGAAGGCTATCCGCCAAAGATAACGAGTAATTCTTCGAATAATTCTTAACATTTATGCTCGGTAGTCTTGCGTATGAAGCCTATTTCCCCATCTTTCTGCACATAATATAGAATTTCTATGACCACACACAAAAACGCGCGACATAAAGTTTTATCCGTCCAAAGGACAGTATCACCCGGCATGGACTATTCTAATGGAAAAGTTGCAGGTGCACTCATTTTCGTGGCAGTTACCCAATTCGTCTT
>Ga0315314_1004086_pt1 | contig 11100 bp, 16 predicted proteins | sample TDP9_MG_FD_203631 | JGI IMG/M metagenome (GOLD analysis project Ga0315314, IMG submission 203631) | Freshwater sediment microbial communities from Lake Towuti, South Sulawesi, Indonesia - TDP9 | ecosystem: Environmental > Aquatic > Freshwater > Lake > Sediment | place: Indonesia: South Sulawesi... | reverse complement strand
GCCCAAAAATCAACTCGTGGAGCTCGTCAACAACCTACTCAAAATGCACAGAATCTTGATGGAGGGAAGAGGATGGACATAAGACCCCTCACTAAAAACGATCTATTAGAAATCACTCGCAAATGGCAGGAAAAACTAAAAGTTAAGACAAATCGAGTCCAGATAATGAGAATGAAAAACAAATGGAGCTCCTGCTCAACAGAAGGCAACATAACCCTCAACAGCGAACTAACAAAACTACCAAAGGAAGTCGCCGAATACGCCATACTCCACGAACTATTACACCTCATAGTGCCAAACCACGGAAAAACGTTCAAGGCCCTACTATCCGCTTACATGCCAAATTGGGAAGAGCTACATAACAAACTTGCCAAATTGGGAAAAGTTAAGTAACAAACCATCGGTTAGGCTATTCGCCTCAAATTTTTACATATCCGCATTCCCGCAATTTCTTGCGGATTTCGTTATAAGCCTCCATTAATTCCTCTTCAGATTTGACACCAGTTATTATGTATTTTCCATTAGCATAAAGCGTGACATGATACCTTTTCTTTCCAACCTTAACCAACAAGGCAGGATAAATTTCCGGCTCATAAATTCTCTCTTTACAATCTATCGTCTGCGAAAGTTTTTCTATATCAAGTTCGCACGGAAAACGCCCAGTTGCAACAACGTTAACGATTCTCGGTTTGTCACTCATTTAAGCTGTCCCTCCTAATGTTTACCACGAAGGTTTCAACAAATAACCATATCTATAAACGAAGAATGGATCACTCTTAAGAAAAGAGAAAAAGAAGGGGGTTAGTTGAGGGCTTTCTGCGTTTCATAAAGCAGCCCGGCTCGCCCCAGCACGCAACTCGTTGGAACACCTTGGGCATCAAGTTTTTAAGATGATGGTCATCATGATTGTAGCAGTGCACCGCTGGCGTGAACTATTATGGAAGCAGGTCATTCGGTCCATTTCAGGATTGTTGGGCATCTTATCGCACTCCCGGTATATGTAAACGATGAGGGCCCTTTCGACTTTTGGCTTGACACTGCAGGCCCTGGGATCATAATTGAGAAATCGTTAGCAGAGGAGCTTGGTCTCGAGGTTATAGATACCGGAGGGAAAGGAATTGGAGCAGGCGGTGAGGTGCCGGCTCTTTTTACAACCGTAAACAGCCTTCGCTTTGCAGGAATTGAATTCAAGAAGATTCATGCGTATGTGCTGGACCTAAAAGGCACGGATGAAAAGCACGAGTTTAAGTTTTACGGATGCATCGGCTACGACCTCCTCAAAAACTTCAAGGTATGCATAGACTACGCAAACCAAAAGTTAACCCTCGTTAAAGCGAAGCAGAGAAAACCAAGCGAGAAAAGAGAAAACCAAAAGTAAAAATAGAGGGGTTAGTTGAGGGCTTTCTGCCTCAACCCCGTGATGTACTTCGCGTATCTCGGATAGTATTGTTTTGCTTGCCTTAGCAATATCATGTAGTGTTTGGCACCGATAGTTTTCGGCGTCCGACCCTCAACAAAATCGGCAACGCTCTCTGGCACTCCAAGCTCAATCATCTTGTCAAACGCAAATTTCCGCAAATACTTACAGCGAACAACGCCTGGAAGCTTCTGCATATATTTCCCTGCATTCTTGTCTGTCAAACACTTTTTCTCTTCCTCAGAAAGCTGCTTAAGCAGCTGCATTGTGTACTCTGTGAAGAAGCCGTAGTAGGCTACTTTCGACTTTCTGAACATTCCCGCGCAAGCAACGTAGAACCCTTCTGCCTTCTCTACCGCGTCAGCCTTGAAACCGTCGATGAGCTTCACTGTTTCCGTCAAGCGCAAGCCGCTGTCTAAAGCCAAGTTAAAGGCTACCCTATGCTTAAGCAAATCCACCCGTTCCACTATCCGCAAAGAACGCACAATGTCATCCTCGCTCGGAATCTTCAAGTCAACACCAATCTCCCGTTTTGGAATACCCTCTTTAAGCGTCTCAATCCAAGCCCTCTCAGCGCCCTTAAGCTTGGCAAAGTTGAGCAATGCATGCAAAGCAGGAATCAACTCATGCCTTCCACTGGCAACTTCAGCAAAGATGTTAACGATATCCATAGCCTCAACGATACGCTTTTCGCCGATATGCTTGTCCAAGCTGCTAACCATACCTTTCGCATAATACTTGTTAAGCCCCTTACTCCGAAGCCAAACAATGAACTCCTCACGCAAGCCCTTGTAGTCAATCTCTTGGCGCCGAGAGTTTCGGGCAAGCCAATATGTCCAAAATTGTACTCATAATCTGGAGAACAAGAAAAGGGCAAGCGCCTGATGTCCAGAGGTCGCGGGCTCGAAACTAAAAGCGAGAATCCCGCCCCCGGCACCATTCTGGAAGCCCGCGTTGCACGAGTCAGGCCGTGGTTCGTTTCTCTTTCTTTGATCGTTTTTTGACTGCCCAGCTGAGTTTTCGAATGGTCATCTGAAAGATTTCTTTCTCCTTGGTAAGGATCTCGACGGATTCTGCAAGTTTCTCCCTTTCGGCGCGTAAGTTTTCTACTTCCTTTTGAAGCCCCAAGACTCTTCGTCTCGATTCCTCTCTCTCCTTAATGAGGCCCGCAACCTCTTTTTTAAGCGCCTCTGCCTCCCTAGCCAAAGCCTCCACCTGCTCCATTAACCTATCCCTTTCTTTTTGCAACTCCTCGTACTTAGACCTCCGAACTAGGCCGAAAGCCACGAAAACACCTCTGACAGCCAACAAGGCGACTATTAGACACTAATTATGCTTTATTCATTTATATAACTAAAACATTCTGTGGGAAACAAGCTGGGAAGAAAAGGTTCATTCTATGATTTTTTGATAAAATTCCGGTCTTCTCTCCTCAAACAATGGTAGTTCGAACTCGTCAGGAACGATCACGACACGCTTGTTTCGAGTTCCCATTAGGTCAAGCTCAGCGTAAATGACCTCCTCCTCTAAGGCGTTGGCTTCAGATACAGTTCGCCCAGTGTAATCAACAATTTTACTTTGTCCTATGAACCTGAAACCCCGCTCAGTTCCTACACGGTTGACGGCAATGTAGTTCACCCTATTCTCATATGCCCTTGTGTTGACCACATACTGAGGGACACCCTCTGCGCCCACCGGCCAGTTGGTGGGCAGAGCAATGATCTCCGCGCCTTGAAGAGCCATAACCCTAGCACTCTCCGGAAACCTTACATCAAAACATATGTTGACTCCTACCCTACCAACCCCTGTTTCAAAAACTCTGAAGGGTTGATCGCCATGCGTGGCGAAGCGGTCAATTCCTAAATGTGGCAGATGAATCTTCCTGTATTTCCCCACCAAACCTTCAGGGCCAGCAAAAACCAAAGCGTTGTAAACCTTCATCCCATCTTTTTCAAGCAACCCCAAAACAGCGTAGACGCCCAACTCCTTGCACATCCTTATGATGGCTTCTGTACAGGCCCCTGGAATAGACTCAGCCATAGGAAAGGCCTCGTCAAGGCTGGAGAAGCAGTACCCAGTCAAGGAACATTCGGGAAAAACTAACAGTTTCGCCCCATTTTCAGCCGCGGTCCGCATAAGGCTGAGGCATTTGTCAAGGTTCCTTTCCTTCTCCAAAATTTTGGGCTCCATCTGAACTCCGGCAACTCTTACATAGCCATCCACCACTAAACCCTCCAAAACAACTTCTTTATCTCTCAAGTAGCATATCCCCCATCTATCGTTTTCCCTTTAAAAATTTAAACGAGTTTTGAAGCATATATGGGAAGGGGAGCCCCTTGTCCATTGAAATTGGTTATCTGCGCAAGAAGGCGACTCATTTCCGACACCGCCAAATCGTTGGGTTAGCCATGACCGGCTTTGGCCTTGTGGTTATGGTTATCGCGCATTTTTTGGTCCCCACCCTCGTGCTCTTTAGTGCCGAGCCATGGGAGAGGTTAGAAACCTACGCAACTTGGTCCATGGCAGCGGGTATCCTCATCACTCTCTTGGGTATCGTCATCACCGTCCATTATTCCGGGAAACTATCGGAGTTTATCACTGACTGGTCGAGGATGATGGAGGAATTAGAAAGGAAAATCAAGGAGCTCGAAGATTAAAAGCATAGTTTACTCCACTCGGAAACCTTAATTTAAAGCATACTTATGAAATACACCCAGAAATAGTGAGGGGCTGTCGGCTAGCATGGTCTAGGCTCTGAGACTTGGGAGCGAGGAGGCGACACCTCCAAGCAAAGAGCTCTCGGGACCCCGGTTCAAATCCGGGCAGCCCCACCAACTTGTTTGTTTTCAAGGAAGATTATGTTGATGTTTGTATGGACGCATTAATCCCTCCCGCATAGACTAGCATGTTGAATTCTTATCTAACCGATTTGACGCAAAGGGATAACTTAATAAATCGTACATCAATTAAGACTAAAACACAACAATGTCGCTCGAATTTGGATTAACAATAACCCTACACGGGGTAGTTTCCGTATTATTAAAAATCAGACTGGCCGCGGTTTTCTGCGGAATACTAAAAAGAGTCTTTAAGGAGGAAGCTCGGCTGGCATCTCCTCCATCGGCGTCTTCATCATCGGCCGCAGAGGCTTCTCCTTCAAAGAAAGAGGAAATACCCAAAGTTGAGATACCGACGGCGAAGTCGAGACATTTTAGAATCGTAATGGAAGGAGAAGAACATGAGGTGAGGGTGGAGGACGCGGGAATCGTAGGAGAAGAAACGGAAGAAGTCACACCTAGGTTCAAGATTGAAAGAGAGGTCAAAATCACAGTGGGTGACAAAGAGTATAAAGTAAAAGTTGAAGAGATTGGGGCCATCCCCCCTATTGTGAAGGAAGAAGTCCGAGTTAAGGAGGCGGTTGAGAAAGAAGAGGGGAAAGTGATAAAGGCCCCGATGCAAGGCTCCGTCATTCGAATACCCATTAAGGTTGGGGACAAGATAGAAAAGGGAAGCGTGGTGGTGGTGCTGGAGGCAATGAAGATGGAGAATGAGATAGAAAGTTCCGTATCGGGAGTTGTGAAAACTGTAAAGGTGTCTGAAGGTGACACCGTGACTGCAGGGGATATTCTAGTGGTGGTGGATTAATCTAGAGGAGGAAGCACCCCATAAAGAAAAAGCTTGGGTACAAAATGTATTGCCGTAAATGCAAAAAACTTGTGGATGTCTACGAGTGTGACAGAGACGAGAGAGTTTTGCCCGAACTTAAGCCCGAGTTTGACCTCGTTACTTGGTGCTGCTCCAACTGTGGTGAGCCCATCATCGAGGTAACAGAGCTTCATAAGGATTAAGGGAGAAGGGAAGGAAATGCCAGAAAGAATTGTTAGGCGATCTAGGGGCTTCTCGCCAAATTTGTACTTCAAAGTGCCCTTTGAAACTAAAAAGAGGTTTAGAATAAAAAGAGGAGACACCATTAGATGCACCCTTAAGAGGATCATCGACTCACATGGCAACATCATAAGAAACATGAACAAAGAGATAGAGTGCAAGGTCCTGCGAAGAGACGACTGTTTCTATTTAGCCCCGCAGTTAGTTCGAGAGCTCAACCTCTTTGGGGGCGAGTACTATGAGCTCATCCTCCAAAAGCAAATTACAGTAGACGGAAAAGAGGTTGAAATCTACCCAGGGAGGCTCATGGATAGGGATAAAGGAAGGTTAATTAAGGAATAGAATTCCAATCAAAAGATGAAGAGAAAACCATCCAGTATAATTAGGGAAGATAAAATGTCAACAGATGTTAGTGAGAAAGAAGCTGCGCTGGTTTCAGCAGCTATAGCTGCCTATCTAGCTAAGCCTGGTTTGCCGAGGGTAGGTCCAAGCGAGGAGGTCCCAACACCTCAGCTCACCGCAGACCTTGGGTTTCTGTTAAATCGAGTGGCAGAGCTTGAAAAGAAAATAGACAAGCTGGATGGAAACATAAGGGACCTCAGAAGAAGAATGTGGAGATCTGAGCATAGAGAAGTGAAGTGAAATGGTGCAGATTCATGAAATGATTTTTAGAGACGCACACCAGTCCATCCTCGCAACCCGTATGAGAACAGAGGACATGCTCCCCGTAACCAAGACGATAGATCAAGTGGGTTTCTTTTCCTTAGAGGTTTGGGGTGGCGCCACCTTCGACGCTCCCATGAGGTTTCTGGCTGAGGACCCGTGGGAACGAATCAAAACGTTGAAGGAGCACATGCCAAACACGCCGATGCAGATGCTGGAGCGAGGCATGAACATCGTGGCGTACCGGCACTTCCCAGACGACATAGTTCAGAAATTCATTGAGTTCGCGTACAAAAATGGAGTTGACTATTTTAGGATTTTTGATGCCCTCAACGACCTTCGGAACATGAAAGTTCCTATAGAGACCGTTAAAAAACTCGGTGCCCATGCGCAGGGGTGCCTATGCTACACAATATCCCCGGTCCACACCATCGAACTTTATGTAGAACAGTTTAAAGAACTGGAGAGGATGGGGTGCGACTCACTGTGCATCAAAGATATGGCTGGGATGATCTCCCCCTCAAGGGCATACACCATTATACGCTCTTGTAAAGAGGAGGGAATAAGGGTGCCCATAGACCTGCATTCTCACGCCACATCTGGAATGACCGAGCTTTCCTACATGAAGGCTTGTGAGGCTGGCGTAGATATCTTGGACTGTGCCATGTCACCCATCTCCGGTGGTGCCGGACACCCTCCTACCGAATCCGTTGTAGCGGCCCTACAAGACACTCCCTACGACACGGGCTACGACCTCGAGTTGTTGATGGAGTGTAGAAAGTACTTTTTGAAGGTGTGGGACAAATACAAGCATCTGCATCGGGAGCAAGCAATGAAAGTAGACCCTTCTGCGATGGTTCATCAAATACCTGGCGGAATGCTCTCCAACCTCGTAATCCAGCTGGAAAAATTTGGTGCAGTAGATAGGTACGATGAGGTGTTAATGGAAACACATCGCGTGCAAGAAGACCTTGGCTGGCCTCCCCTCGTGACCCCAACATCTCAGATCGTTGGGGTACAAGCAGTTATGAACGTCCTTTTCGGAAGATACAAGCGCGTTATTGAAGAGACAAAGGAATACGTCAAGGGGATGTATGGTAGACCTCCAGGAAAGATCTCGGAGGAGATGTATGAAAAGATTCTCGGTTCGAACTGGCGAGATGAGGTCATTGATTGTCGACCAGCCGACCTGCTAGAGCCCATGTACAAGAAGTTTAAAGAGGAGCTGGAGGAGTTGGGACTCTTAAGAAAGGAGGAGGATGTCATCTCATACGCCCTCTTCCCAGAGCAGACGAAAAAGCTCCTTAGCGGCGAAGCCAAGCCAGAGTTCACCTCCGCCGAACTTCCATTAGAGCAAGAAATGCTGGGAAGAAGATTCAAGGTTTTACTCAACAATGAGGAATATGAGGTAACCATCCGAAAAAAGGCGCGCCAAGGGTAAACTATGAAGACGAGAAAAAATGCTTCCTTTCCCGATCGGCAACGCATCTTGTTTTAACGTACGAAGCAAGGCTAAGACTTAAACATCAGCAAATACAGAACAATTATGGTCGCAATGAAAAGTCTAATAAACACGCTTATGGTTCAAGGTTTTCTAAATTGGGGGCGAGTAGCGTTAATGCCATTAGAGTTCGGGTTAACCATGACCTTGGTTGGGATGGTATCCATGTTTTCAGCTCTTGCATTAATCGTAATTGCATGCGAGATTTTAAAGAGAAAGTTTAGAGAAAAGGGCTCTGAGATAGCTCCAACCGAGCCACCTCACAAGTTGACTATATTTAAAAAAGAAGAGATCAGCGAAGAGGAACAAGCGGCGGTAACCGCAGCCATCATGGCTTATATGAGTGAAACGCCACACGTGCCCAGATCAATCGCAACCCTTAGGAGAGGCACAGAACCCGGAGTATGGAACATGGCCGGCAGAATGGAATCAATGAACATGAGGATTCGGGGGCGATGACGCAATGAAAAGAAAGTTTAGGGTTACCATTGGAGAAAAAACGCTCGTGGTGGAGGTGGAGGAAGTTAGCGGTGAAGTGGAACGACCAGCACCGGTTTCCCCGACTCCAACACTCCCAGCAAAGCTATCGGTGGAGAGAAGAACACCAGAGGCACCAAGGATGGAGGCTGTGGAAAAGGTTACGCCAACTCCCGGCGAAGAAGGTGTGGTGAGGGCACCGCTATCCGGAGTGATCTTGGCTGTAAAATGTAGAGTTGATAACGAGGTGAGCGCTGGTGACCCGCTTTTAACGTTAGAGGCTATGAAGATGGAGAATGAGGTCTATACCCCTAAATCGGGCATCGTTAAAAAGGTGCTGGTGTTGGAGGGGCAAAGTGTGAATTATGGTGATGTTCTAGTCGTAATCGACTGATCTTAGAGGGGGTGGAATAACGTTAGCCTTCCCTATTAGTAACGCTGTAATGATAGGGGTGGGTTTTGCGCTTGTTTATTTGGCCATTAAGAAAAAGTATGAACCCCTATTGCTGCTTCCGATTGGTTTTGGGGCTATACTGGTGAACATACCCTACTCGGGTCTTATGGAAGAAGGGGGTCTTTTTCGCACTATTTATGACCTAGGCATTGTTAATGAGTTGTTCCCGTGTTTAATCTTTATAGGAATCGGCGCTATGTGCGACTTCGGGGCTCTTCTGGAGCGCCCTTGGGTCATGCTGTTTTCTGTGCCGGCGCACTTAGGGGTTTTCGTCGCTCTTGTTTGTGCTTTATTAATAGGGTTTAAACCGTTTGAGGCATGTTCTATTGGGATAATCGGTGCCATGGATGGACCCACAGCTATCTACATTACATCCAAGTATGCCCCACACCTGCTTGGAGCCGTTACCGTGTGCGCGTACTCATACATGGCGTGTATACCCATTATTCAGGTTCCAATAAGTAGAGCGCTAACCACGCGCAAAGAAAGGCTAATTAGAATGGAATACAGGCCTAAAGCTTATCCTAAATCTGTCCGAATACTATTTCCAATAATAGTAACTTTAATAACCGGCATAATAGCGCCCCAGGGAACCCCGCTCATGGGTTCTTTAATGCTTGGGAATTTCATAAAGGAAAGTGGAGTTGTAGATAGACTCTCAAAATCGGCGGAGAACGAACTGAATAACATTGTAACCCTGCTCCTAGGAATCGCCATAGGCGGAACAATGTGGGCTAAGCAATTCTTAACCATCGAAACCCTCTTAGTGTTCGCTCTGGGTATAGTGGCTTTCATCTCGGGACTCGCTCTAGGTGTCATATTTGCCAAGATCGCATGCGTCCTCACAAAGGGGAAAATAAATCCATTGATCGGAGCAACCGCGGTATCAGCTTTTCCCATGGCAGCTAGGACGGCTCACATGATAGCTAGGCAGGAGGACCCCGACAATTGGCTACTGATGCACGCGATGGCGGCCAATACCGGGGGTCAAATAGCCTCAGTGGTAGTTGGGGGAGCGGTCTTAACGTTCGCCCCCATTTTGTTAGGCTTATAGTCCACCTTAGCGGATGGACGCGTCTCCGGAGAGAAGTCTTTTGATAGAGCCGTTTTTCAGCTTGACTATTAACGCGCCGTCTTGGTCCACATCGATTGCCCTGCCCTCAAATCGTTCATTAAAGCTTACGACCTCCACATCCTTACCGATCATGTCAGTCAAGCTCTTCCACTCCTCCAAGATTTGAGTAAACATCCCCTGTTTGAATTCGTTGTAGTAGTGCTCCATTTCCTTTAACAAAGCCTGCAGAAACTCTTCACGCGGAATCTCACGCTTAGCTTCTTTTTTCAATGAGGTCAAGGAACCGGTCAATTCCTTAGGAAAAGCGTTCGTATCCACGTTTGCGTTTATTCCGATACCGAGCACAACAAAATTTATGTTGTCATCGCTTATGCTCGTTTCAGCTAAAAGGCCGCACACCTTTTTGTTATGGACTAGGACATCGTTGGGCCATTTAGTCTTGGCGGTCAGTCTCAGCATATTTCTAATGGTTTTGGCAATGGCCACTGCTGCCATAAACACGATTTTGGGGGCGTCTTTAGACCCTATCGCTGGTCGAAGGACTACAGAAAACCATGTCCCACCCCTTGGAGATATCCACCTTCTCCCAAGTCTCCCCTTTCCATGCGTTTGGGTCTCTGCGATGACTACGGTTCCTTCCTCGACTCCCTTCTCGGCCAGTTCCTTAGCTAGATCATTAGTGGACGCTGCTTCCTCAAAGTAAAAAATCTTTTGTCCCATAAAGCTAGTTTGAAGGCCATCCTTGATTCTCTCGAGGGACGACTGACTTTTTTCCTTCACTGCGACGCCTCTTCTAGGCTACACTGTTTTTTAGGCTTTATTAATCCATTTCCTCTGTGTCAAGACAAGTGTGGAATCAGAAACAAGGGAGGAAATAACCCTCTGTGTGTTTACAAAAACGATTTATTTGCCGCAATCATAAAGCTTTTTCGTAGTTCAGTAGGGTTCTTCGGAAAGGATACTGTCATGAAGCTTAGGGTGCAGGATATCCTCAATGTTGCTTTGTTTTCGGCTTTAACGGCAATTGGAGCTTTGATTAGCATTCCTTTGCCCTTCAGCCCTGTGCCAATCACTCTACAAACGATGTTTACCTACATGGCGGGAGCGCTTTTAGGCAGTTATTCAGGAGCACTAAGTCAGCTAATTTATGTTCTCATGGGTGTCACAGGACTACCCATTTTTGCGAAGGGAAGCGCAGGTATTTCGGTATTACTTGGTCCAACAGGCGGTTACCTAGCTGGTTTCATCCCAGGGGCTTTCGTGATTGGAAAGTTGGCTGAGATAAAGAAGAACCCGAGCTTTCGATGGTTGCTCATCTGCATGACAGCCGGAACTGCAGTGTTCTACGTTTTGGGAGTCCTTCAACTCATGAACTGGGTGAGAATCGGCGTGAAGGAAGCCGTCGTTTTTGGCGTCTTGCCGTTCATAGTTGGAGACGCGTTAAAGATGTTGGCGGCTGCTTACATGACCATCCGAATTAGGAAGGTTTTGCCAAAGTAACCCACTAAAAATTTATCGAGCCAATAATTCCGGAACGAAATACACTCTTCATAGATGGCGGATGGACAGTTTGGTAAAAAGGGCTAAGACTAGTGGTGACAAGCGGAGAAAACTTAAAACGAAAGAAT
>Ga0315314_1004085_pt1 | contig 11101 bp, 9 predicted proteins | sample TDP9_MG_FD_203631 | JGI IMG/M metagenome (GOLD analysis project Ga0315314, IMG submission 203631) | Freshwater sediment microbial communities from Lake Towuti, South Sulawesi, Indonesia - TDP9 | ecosystem: Environmental > Aquatic > Freshwater > Lake > Sediment | place: Indonesia: South Sulawesi... | reverse complement strand
TTATGTTGTGGTGTACGTCTGCTATTCTTGCGAAAAGTCTTGGAATGTTTTTGTCTCCTCGGATGAGTTGAATTTCATCAAAGGCGAGTAGGAAGCGTCTATCGTGGTTTTTGGCCCATAAGTCTATTTTGTCAAATAGTTCAACTAAGTCTACGCCTTTTTCTCCCCATTGGAAAGTTATTGAGTTGCCTGCAATGGTGACTCCTTTAACATGTTTAAGTGCGTCTAAGAGTATGGGAATCCATTGTTTGGATAGTTTGTTGAAGGCTGTTTCTATTTTGCGGAGTATTTCGACGCGGGAGGGGATGATTGGAAGGTCCCGCATGTCGAGGAAAATATAGGGGTAGTCGGTTTCTGATAATGCTACGTCAACAAAGGATGTTTTGCCTGTTCGTCTAAGTCCTGTGACGACAATGATTGAGGCGTAGGATAAAGTGTTTTGAAATTGTTTGAGTTCATTCTCTCTGTTGAATAAATCTTCTTTTTTGGTTTTTGGTCTGGGGTCAAAATACAAGTAGGGGCACCTCTACTTAGTAGGGGCGGGTATACTAAATAGCCTTTGCGCCTTCATCAAGTGACGCTGCTATCTGTTCCATTCTCAACGTTCTCTTACTTGAAGATGTTAGTTAAACTTAACTTTTTTTTTGTAGTCTATGACGAGGACGCCAAGGGTTGAATTCTAAAATTCCCCTTTAATGATTTTTTGAGGTGTATTAGAACTTGCGTGGTTTGAGATGCAAGATTTATCTGTTTGTGTGCTTCATTCTTAATGGGGGATGATGTTGCCGTCCCAGACCGACCTTATGGAATGAGGACCTCATGACGAACAGACCCCAAAAAATCTCTACTTGTTTCAAATCATCTTAAGAAATAAAAAGTGAGTAGATCAACCTTAATCCAACGAGAAATGCTATTATTGAAAGGATTTTTCTTAAGACATCTGCTCTAACTCGTTTTGCAATCATACATCCCACCTGTGCTCCAATAACTGTACCCAACGTCAGTGGTAAAGCATATTCAATCAGAACATTGTTTAGCAGACCGTGAACGAGAACGCCTGTCCCATTGGTTAAAGCCATCGCAAACTCTGAACTAGCGACCGCAATGTGCGATGGGACACCTAACAGAATCATTGTGGTGGTGTCGGTTATCCCACCGCCTAAACCGGACAAACCTGTCACTAAACCTCCTAGAAAACTACTAATTAAGGGAGCATAGAGATTACGAATAAAATACACAGATTTTTCACCTGAAGAATGCGTGACCTCCCTTTTCCATCCCTTGTTGGACCTCCCTTCAAGAGAACTCTTTAGTTCAAAATTTTTCTTGTATCTCACTAAGGATATGGAGATGATAATTATGAAGATCCCGCAAATTCCCACCAAAAACTTTGAAAGTAAAAGTGTGGTTAAGTACGCACCTATCGCAACACCAGGAACATCAAGTATATCGTAAAGCAAAGCAAGCTTGTAATCAACTCTTTTCTGTTTTATGTATCCAAGGGTTGCAGAAATCGTTGTTCCACTAATCGCCACTAGACTGACCGCAATTGCGTTTTCTGGTGGCAACTGAAAAATTAGGATCAAAGCCGGAACAATAAGAATGCCACCACCGAGGCCAACCATAGCGGAAGGCACACTAATCAGAAGACCTGCTGTAAAAAGTAGAATAACCTCAACAATGCTCATACCACACCTAAAATCGTTCACCATATTTAAAATTTAGTTTGGCGTCCGTCAAATTATATCAAGCTTAGTGCAGTCAAAGCAACCGTGTTCTCAATAACAGTTCTATCTCTTGATGAATATTCTTTTAAGGATGCGTTACCGAGTTAATGCTTCCTTCAACATGCCGATGAGAGTGCGTTTATTGACACCAATTGACATGATCTTGATACCATTCGTAGCGTTTTTTATTGGAATAATCGCTGCGATGGTCGGCGTGGGAGGAGGCGTGTTCATTGTGCCTTTCTTAACCCAGGTTTTTGATTTAAACCCAGTAGAAGCCGTGGGAACAAGTCTCGCAACCATAGTTTTCACTTCTTTATCATCAACCGTGAGTTATTCGAGACAAAAAAGAATTGATTATAGGATTGGTGCAATCTTAACCGTTGCGACCATCCCTGGGGCAATTGCGGGAGCGTATACTGCCACTATAATAGAATCAAAACTCTTAGGACTTATCTTCGGATTTTTCCTCGTCTTTGTTGCGTGTCAGATGATGCTTAGACTTCCTTTTTCACGTCTTGTGCCGACTAAGAAAGGAAAAAGTTGGCATCGCAAAATCCTCGACTCTTATGGGACAGTCTTTGAGTATGACGCCGATGTTAAGCTGAGTTTTCCACTCAGTTTCCTTGGCGGTTTCTTCTCGGGCTTACTGGGAATAGGGGGAGGCACCATTGTGGTGCCAATAATGCATTTAGTAGCCAACATTCCTATACACGTCGCAGTAGCAACCTCTATGTTCACAATGATTTTTACCACAATTTCAGGAGTTGCAACACATCTCTTGTTGGAAACTACCATCAGTTTTGACTACGTTATTTTTCTTGCGTTGGGAGTGATCTTTGGAGCTCAAGTTGGCGCCTACCTATCCAAAAGAACCTCGGTGAAGAACCTTAAAAGAATCTTTGGAGCAGTTCTACTCTTTGTCAGCGTAAGAATGATCTTGAAATATATCTAAATTATGCCAGATTCTCAGAGAACTTACTTTTCAAGAAACGTTTATGAAAATCTTTTGACCCATACTCGAAGAGATATAAACAGAGCAGTTGGAAAACCAGATGACGTTTGAACGCATATCTTTCCCATTCACAGCCTTTGTCAATCAAGAACCGCTAAAACTTGCACTAGCACTGAATGCGATAAACCCAAGAATCGGTGGGGTCCTCATCCGTGGCCAAAAGGGCACAGGTAAAAGCACAGTGGTTCGGGCTTTGGCTGATTTGCTTCCTTTGGTTGAGGTTGTGGCCGAGTGCCCGTTCAACTGCAATCCCCACGATCCAACAAACATGTGCGAGAATTGTAGAAGCAGGTTCGAGAAAGGTGATAAGCTGCCCATAGAAAAACGAAAAATGCGTGTTATCACTCTGCCCTTGGGAGCCACAGAAGACCGTGTAATCGGAACCTTGGACATTGAAAAGGCGATTCGAAAGGGAATCCGAGCATTAGAACCCGGGCTTCTGGCAGAAGTAAATCAAAGCATACTCTATGTTGATGAGATCAACCTTCTTCCAGACCATATTGTAGACGACATCTTGGATGCTGCAGCCTCTGGTTGGAACATTGTTGAGAGAGAGGCTGTGTCAGTTGCTCATCCATCCAGATTCATACTTATTGGAACGATGAACCCTGAAGAGGGAGAACTTCGACCGCAAATTCTGGATAGACTCGCCTTGCACATCGCCGTTAAAGGAATCTACGAAAAAGATGCTCGCATAGAAATATGAAAAACAGCAATCGGAATTAAGAGAAAAAATTGTTGAAGCCAGAAAAACGCTGAATAAGGTCGCCACACCAGAAGCCATCTTGGACGCGGTAGCGCGAGCTTGTATCCAACTCAGCGTAGACGGTCATAGACCCGACATAATCATTATGAGAGCCGCAAAAACGTTGGCTGCCTTCGAAGGAAAGAAAGAGGTTGCACCAGAGGAGATTCTCAGAGTTGCCGAAATGACGTTGAGTCATAGAACACGACGAGGAGGGTTTGAAGAACCCGCGTCTCCAGAGGAGATTCACAAGGTCTTCAGCACAGCCCTAGAAGAAACCTACAAAGAATAGAAAGCATAATTTTACTGTGAAGACACTGCGTCAGCCACCTGCTTCATCGCAGTCTCTGCCAAAACAATCTTTTTGGTTCCTCGAGTGACGCCTAGTCCGTAGTAGCGACCACCCGTTACCCTGGCTATTTCAAGAAGGAAGTCTGTTGGAGAATACCAACGCAACTTTGCTCCACGTTTTATGCCGATTTCTTCTGGGCGATGATCTGTGTTTATGATGACGACCCGTATGCTGTCTTTGGCTATTTGGTAAGCGACATCCAGCGCATCTGCCTGCGAAGGATTAGAAAACTGTTGCCTCGTGAAGGGTGAAAGAGGTCTTTCAAGAGGAACGTTGGCGATTCCATCAGAAATTACCACAAGAATCGGAACAACATCCTTATTTCGACGTCTCTCCAGCCGAAAAATCTCTTGAGCCTTGAGCATGCCGGTAGCTAGTGGTGTAAAGTCGCTGGCTCCGACCTCAAGCAGTTTTCGTACAACGAGGTTGAGATTTGTGGTTGGGTATTGAAGAACAGTGGCTTCCGTTCCTTTAAACACTACGAGACCCACGCTGTCACGGCGTCTATAAGCAGTTTTATGGAGACTAAGAATGGCTTCACGAACATTGTCCAGAGAAGCAGCCATGGATTCACTCATATCCAAAAGAAGCACAATGGAGTTTGGAGGGCGATACTCCCTCACCTTAACTCTAACATCTTGAGGCTCTATTCTTAGGGCGAGTCTTGTTGATTTTCGTTTTTGTTGATAGGGAGCTGCGGCTCGAACAGTCGGACCCAAAGCGATGTCCCAAGGACGCTCCTCAGGAAGTTCAAACCAAATGTACCGTCCACATTGTAGAGTGGTCACGGTTTTGGCTCTTTTAACTGTTCGACTCTTAGGCTTTTCTAGGGAAAGTTCAAACTCTGAGCGCTCCTTGAAGAGTTCTAATAATTCATGAATTGTTGACGCAACCTTCTGTCCAAAACCCATGATTGTTCTGTAGGCTTTACCTAGAAGAACCCCTCGATCAGCCACCATCTCATAACTAGGTGCTCCTTGAACCCCTTCTACTGGACCATAAAGCTGCGAAATAATTCTTCTTGCTGTTTTGCCCTTTATCTCGGGACTGAACGGTGCATAAAAGATCGATGGAACCTCCTTCCGTCTTCTCTGAAGAAACAGCAAATAAATACTGAGACCGACCCCCGCAATCGTCACTGCGTACAGGCCTCTCCAACCGAAGATTAGAGAGGGAAGCTGAGATGGGTGTTCAACTGAAGACGGAAGTTGAGGAGGACTGAAAAACAAGAGAAGGGTAAAAGCAGTGAGAAGGAACAGAAGGAAGGGGAGAACAAAATGAGATAGCATCATGGCGATTACTTCCTGGAGTTTTCTGTGGACTATCTTTAGGGGAGGTAGTTTCAGAGTTTCCTGGGAGATACCAGTCACTTCAATGGGTCCTATCTCAGGGACAGTGACCTCTTCTGGAAGAGGGAGCGAAACCGCAGGGCTGGTCCCCATATCAACGAGTTGCTCAAGGACTGTAGAGGATTGCAGAGCTTTCTCCAAAGATTTTCGTATCTCGTCTATGGAGGCGGGTGGCTCCAAACCTGATAGTCTTGTTCTGTGACTGAGAGCGAGTTCCGAAGCCACAAGAACGTCTCCAGATTCAACTTCGGTTCTTCCATTGAAAGCCGCTAAAGTTTCCGCAGCCTTTACTGCCACAATATCTGGTCGATGCCCATCTACTCTCAGATCGATGCAAGTCTTCGCGACCGCCTCGCAGATTGCTTCAGAAACACGCACCTTAGAAAGAAGCTTCCGTGCCGTTTCAATTTTCTCTTTTAGTTGTCTTTGTTTTACTTCATGTCTTTTACAGAAACCTATGGGGTCATCTTCAAATGAAAGATTTCTTTCAATAATTTCAATTCGTTTTTCGCGGTCATAGAGGTTTTCAGCCTTTGCGTGAAGAGCAAATCTATCAAGAATCTGAGGTCTGAGGTCCCCTTCTTCAGGATTCATGGACCCCACAAGAACGAAACGTGAAGGGTGCATCACAGAGACTTCTTCTCTCTGGATGACGTTCCAGCCTGAAGCCGCCGCATCTAAGATCGCGTCTGCAAGGTGATCAGGGAGTAGGTTTACTTCATCAACGTATAGGATGTTCTGGTTGGCTTTTGCAAGAAGCCCTGGCTGGAGCGCCTTTATTCCTTCGCGAAAGGCTTTCTCAAGTTCAAGAGTGCCAATTACGCTTTCCTCTGTTGCGCCTATGGGAAGATGAATTATCTGCATTTCCCTTTTTTCTGTTGGCAGTTTCTCTCCTTTCTCGAACCTGCTTCTGCAGTTCTCGCACATGTTTGTTGGATCGTGGGGATTGCAGTTAAATGGGCACTCGGCCACAACATCAACCAGAGGAAGCAAATCAGCCAAAGCCCTAACCATTATGGATTTTCCTGAACCCTTCGTGCCGGTTAATAGGGCTCCTCCGATTTTTGGGTTTATCACGTTCAAGATTAAGGCTAGCTTGAGCTTTTCTTGACCTACTATTGCGGAGAAGGGGAAGACTGGTCGCTCTTTCACCATGATAGATGTCCTGAGAGAATCATTCGTGGAGAAACTATAATTCTTTTCGGGAGTTCACAATTCTAACTTAAAAGTCAGGTAAATTGGCAAAAATAAAAAAGAGAGGGGAGATTTTAGTATTGTGTCACTCCTGTGAATCTCAACTTCTTGAGTTTCATGGCAGGAGCCGTGGTATCATCTATCTGTTCCAACTTTTTGCCAATCATTTGGATATCCTTCAGAGCCGAGAGCATGCTGTCTGTGTAGCGAAGGTTCATGACGGGTTTGCTGATTTCGCCATTTTCTATTAGGAATGTTCCGTCTCTTGTGAGTCCTGTGAGTATTGCCTTTGTTGGTTCAACAGGGTTTGTGTAGTGAAATCTTGTGACGAAGATTCCGTGTTTCGTATCAGCGATCATTTCGTCTACGGAAGCATCACCTGCAGTTGTTACTACATTAATTGGGATGGGTCTTGGGTAAGGATAGAACGGTGCAACTGGAGGAAATAAGTGACCAGTGCTTTTTTTATCCTTCTCTTTGCCTGCTGTAAGAGAGTCGTAGCAGATGCTCTCTTCAGAGACTTTGCCCTTGTCAATTAGTCGCACAGCCTTTTTTGGGACTCCTTCTCCATCAACTGGCACAGCATACAGACTAAGGGGGTCTCTTGCATCATCTTTGACGCTGAGTTTTTTATCAAATACCTGTTCTCCCAAATGATACTTTACGAAGGATTGCCCGTCCTGATAGGGTGTTGCTGAAAAACCGATGTATCCCAAAAACATAAGAAAAACTGCTACAGCTCGAGGAGAAAGAACAACTTCATACTCGCCTGGCGTTATTTTTGTTGGTTTCACGCTGTTTACTGACTTTTCTGCAGCTTCGTTGGCGATTTGGATGTGGTTAATGTCTTTCACAAATCTGGAGTGTTGTTCGGCGGAGCCAAAGCCTTGAGAACCTTCAACTTCAGAGATTACCGTTGTGTTAATTGCTGTCAACGACATTTGTGCCCAAGCTGAAACACCCAAAGAGTTTGCAATAGCGAAAGACGCCGAGCCCGTTGAAAATGATCCTGCAACAGCTTTTACAATGCGAGATTTTGAGTGTGCGGTTTCTATTAGTTCTTTCACCTTTTCTGCTCGATAGTCTGGGGTGCAGAGTGCGGTCTTTGAGTCAAATGCACCTTCTATGGAAGCCCATTTTTGGGGTTCGGGAAGACTCTTGAAATCTTTGTTGGGAGGCGTGACCTTAGCGATCTTGACAGCTTTCTTGACCGCATCTTCAATCTGCTTCTCTTCTAGAGTGTTGACACGCAACATTCCGATTTTTTTGTCCATCGCAACCTTTATCGCTATTCCTCCAGTCTTGGACGCCACATTTTGATGAATCTGCGAGTTGGCAAAGCGTGTTAGAGCGCTGTCCAAAAGGAATGAAACAGCCTGCGCTTGGTTTGCCCCTTCTTTCAAGGCGATCTTCACGGTCTTTTCAGAGATGTCTAGTAGCCGTTTTGTTACCATTTTTCTCACCTCTATTTGATCAATCCTGTCCTTACGTTTCTGAATCTAGCTGTGCCACACCCGTGTCCCACGTACATGATTTGTCCTGGCACTCCTTTACCACAGTTTGGTGTGCCCCACATCTTCCAGTCTTCTTTGCTCACGGCGTCGCAGGTGCCCCAAAACTCTGGAGTTATGCCAGTGTATGTAGGGTTCTTCAGGGTTTTCTCTTTACTTCCGTTTTTGATTTCCCATGCGATCTCGGTGCCGAATTGGAAGTTTAGGCGTCTGTCATCGATGCTCCATGACTTGTTCACGAGCATCAAAACTCCCTTCTTAGTCTCTTCGATTATCTCGTCCGCTTTCCAGTCTCCAGGCAGAAGGTTGATGTTTGTCATGCGAATTAGTGGCAAAGCCAGAGGGGAGTCGGCTCTCATGCCACCACTACTTTCCTTCAACCCCAACTCAACTGCAGTCTCACGAGAGGTTTGATATCCAACAAACAATCCTTTTTTAACCAAGTAGACTTGTTTGGCTGGAGTTCCTTCGTCGTCATAGCCAAAGGTTCCTAGTCCACCTGGTACAGTGGCGTCTGCGACGATGTTCACATTTTCTGATCCGTATTTCAACGTTCCCAACTTGTCTGGAACGAGAAAACTCGTGCCAGCGTAATCTGCTTCTGTGCCGAGGGCTCTGTCGAGTTCTGTCGGGTGTCCGCAACTCTCGTGGATTTGGAGTGCTAGTTGGTCACCACTAAGAATTAGGTCTGTCTCTGTTGAGGGGCATGTCTCGGCATCTAACAGTTGCACCACCTCTTGACCCACCTTTTTTGCGTTGTCCACTAACGCAAGCGATTCAAAGGACTCGTAGCCACTGGTGCTGAAGTTGCCTCGGAATGAGGCTGGATACGACCTTCGCTGAACCTCCCCATTCTTAACGGCTATGCCTTCAAGACCTCCACCGCACCAGGTTATTTGCTGAGTGATTTCTGCCCCTTCGGTGCTCATGAATAACTTGTTTTCGCGCAAGGCTCTGAAGAAGGCTGAAGAAGACCTTATGAGACTTGAGTGTTGTGCTATGATTCGTTCTGCTGTCATGAGGATTTCTATTTTTTCTTCTATTGGAACTTTGAAGGGGTCTTTTTTCATGGGTGTGGAGTATTTGTCTTTTCGGGTCTTTATAGGCGCTAAAATCACGTTTTTCTTTTTGATTTTTGAACTAGCTAGGGCTATGCTGACCGCTTTGTCGGTTGTTTCTATCACTTCTTTTTTGGATAGGTCCACTGAACTCGCGAATCCCCATGCTCCGTTAACGATGACTCTTACGCCGAATCCGCTTGTCTGCAGTAAGGTTACTTCTTCTGGCACGCCTTTTTTTACGGTCAAATGTTCATCCGAGATTTCGCCGATTCTGACATCAGCGTATGAAGCACCTTTCTTGGTCGCTTCTTCAAGAGCGGTTTTCCCAAGGTCTAATGACATGGTTTCACCTCAGAGTATCATGGGTTTATAGTTAATGCTTATGTGCTTTGCGTTCACCATTATGTACGGAGGATTAACACATGTCCTTGAAAGAAGCACAGAAATCGGTCAGAAAAATCTCGTATGAGACGCACAAGTCGAAGGCTTACACTTCGGCTTTCTTCGTCACGTTGATGGCTGAACAAGTTGGGCAGGTTGCAGAGAAGTATATGGATCATGGCAGACATGCAAAAGACATAGATGTAGACATCACGGATGTTGTACTGGTTTGTCTGGCGTATCTTAACTGGTTAGAAACCGACGCTACTAAGGCTTTCAACAAATCTTTAGCCAAGCACCAAAAAGCCATCGATCTCTTCGAGAAACAAAGTAAGTGAGAAACTTTTCTTCCATCCTTCTCTTTTTTACTCTCAACAATTCCTCGAAAGTAAGATTTCGAGAAACGTTGTAAAAATAGAATACAGAGAATGAAATTCGATGTTTCTAGAGGTTATGTCACTCTTCTTCTGCTGTTTCTTCCATCTCTTCTGGCTCTTCTAGTTCTTCCGCTTCTTCGGCTTCCTCAACTTTTTCCTCCGCTTTCCCAACTACCTCAGCTTCAGCGAAGCGTCTGCTTATTCTCGTTATTCTGATCCGCACGTGGTCGCCGGGTTTGGCGTTGGGAATGAAGGTCACGAGTCCCTTGATTCGCGCTATGCCTTCGCCTCGACGGCTGGTCTCTTGAATTTCCACATCGTATTCTTTTCCGATTTCAACTGGCTTCGGAGGAAATCTCGGGGTAAAGCCTCTTCTTTCTCCTCTACCTCTTCTTTCATACCTCATTTTTTCACCTCTCATCATTTTAGAATCGTACATTTTTACTCTACGGTTAATTTTCCGTATTTTCCCACGTTCAGTTGGATTTCCCCTCTGAAAGAGGTGATGTATCCGTTTTCTACCTTCACTGTGTCGTTAACGTTGACTTGGTCGATTTGCTCGTTCCAAAGAGTCAGTTTTATGGTGCCTGTCCCATCGGTGACTACGGCATCGGCAACATTATGCGCCTCGTCTTTGAATCTTGAACGCACCTCTCTTGTACTGGATTTTTCAACCACCTTCGCTGTGACGTCTACTCTTCTCATACCGTTCTTCAAATCCTTGATTTTCATTTTTCTCCTCCGTTTGACTTGATTTTCCGCGATGGTTAATTCACTGCTACTTCTATCAATAGTTCGATTTTTTCTTCTTTGACATGGGGTTCTTGAAAATGCAGGAAAGGATGTTTTCCTTCCTTGGATCTCCTTTGTTTCCTCGGCATTTATTCCTTCGTCCCTTATCGCGGAACCAGCCGCCAGACAGAACTGCATCGTCGTTAAAAGCGACGTTCCGCAGAGATCCGTTCAGGCGTGCCAGTGGTGATGAAGGAAGAATCATGTGAGATATAAGTTTTGTCATGTACAATGTTGTTACTCGTACCGAAGCGCTTCCACTGGGTTCAGTTTCGCCGCTTTTCTCGCTGGGTACAAGCCAAATAGGATGCAAATTGCGATGCCGAAAACTATTGCTACCACTGTCCATGTTAAAGAGAAAATGGGGGTTATCGCCATTCTTTCTGTTTCGGGTCTTCTAAACACGTGATTCTGTGATGTGATAAAGCTTGATAGAATGTGGCTTAGGAGGTATGCGAGTCCGAGACCTGTGGGTGTTCCCACTAAGCCGCCTACGACTCCAATTAACGCTGTTTCAGTTAGAAAGATCGTTAGGACTGTTCTGTTTTTTGCGCCAATAGCCTTCAGTATTCCTATTTCATGGGTTCTCTCCATCAC
>Ga0315314_1004084_pt1 | contig 11101 bp, 16 predicted proteins | sample TDP9_MG_FD_203631 | JGI IMG/M metagenome (GOLD analysis project Ga0315314, IMG submission 203631) | Freshwater sediment microbial communities from Lake Towuti, South Sulawesi, Indonesia - TDP9 | ecosystem: Environmental > Aquatic > Freshwater > Lake > Sediment | place: Indonesia: South Sulawesi... | reverse complement strand
AGCATGGTGCCGAGCAGCCAACTCTCTAGAGCAAGAAGGTAGGGTATAGCCACTGTGAAGGCTGAGAGGAATACGAGCCCGAGGAGGACCTTCGCGGTCATCCGCCTATATCCAACTATTAGTCCTATGGCAAAGGGGAGGACATTGAAGGTAATTATAACGAAGATAATTATATCCAGCGATATGGAGGGCATATCCATTCCCTTCATCAGAAAATGACTTCGCTCATATTTAAATGTCGTAGCTCGCCTTGTGGAGCAGAACAAAACACCGGCCACAAAAATCTCGTCTAGGATCGATCAAGTATTGAAACAGAAGCAAACCTACGTGGCGAAGTTTGCCATGTTTATTTAAGCCCACGGCTCAATTTATTGGGATGAGGGTACTTACCATGGCAGAAGACGAAAGCGGGGCCCTTCAGATTCTTCGGATACTTAAGAGGACTTACTCTGTTCCGTGGATATCTGATCGATCTAGGGACCCCTTTCAGGCCCTTATCAGGACGGTGCTTTCTCAAAACACGGCGGACGTGAACACCTTTAGGGCGCTTCAAAGCCTTTCTAGGCGTTTCCCGATAACTCCGAAGGCTTTAGCAGAGGCCGACGTAAAGGAAATCGAGGGCGCCATAAGGATTGCGGGCCTCTACAGGAACAAGTCCAAGGTTATAAAGCATCTCTCCCGCCGAATCCTAGAACAGTTTAACGGCTCCCTGGACTTTATCTACTCCATGCCCTTCAAGGAGGCACGGAAAACCCTCATGGACATTCCTGGCGTGGGCCCTAAAACCGCCGATGTGGTCCTCCTCTTCTGCGCTGGGGCGCCTACCTTACCCGTGGACACTCATGTGAACCGCGTCTCTAAGCGACTTGAACTGGCGCCGAAGGAGGCCGATTATGAAGGTGTTCGAAGGGCCCTTCAGGAGCTTTACCCGCCAGAAGAGTATCTTCCCGTCCATTTACTTCTCATAGCCCACGGCCGCCGGTACTGTAAAGCCCCAAAACCCATGTGTGAACCCTGCCCCATAAACTATTTATGCCCCTATTTTCAAGCCCTTAAATTAGCAACAAACATAAAAGTGTAGAACCTGCTTTGTTTAGTAAGGGTCGTGAGGAGGTTTTGTAGAGTTTAATTGGAGTGGTTCTATGAACGCCTTTGACCGGGTCTCCCAGAGTTACAAGGACCTATGTAATCTATTGGAGGGAATAAGGGAGTTCCCCTCTGAGGAGACTTTACATCAGCTTAAGGATTATATTACTACTTGTGAGAGGCGTATCTGCATAGGCACCGGGCGTTCTGGCGAAAACGCTGAGGTTTTCGTCAAATTTTTGCGGAATTTGGGTTATAGGGAGGTTTATGGCCCCGAGGATATCCCCTACGTTTTCACCTCTGAGGATTTGGTTATGGCCTTCTCTGGGAGTGGCACCACCACCTACACCCTCGAAACGGCGAGGGTTGCCAAAGAGGCCGGAGCCAAAGTTGTGAGTTTAACCTCCAATCCCTCTTCGCCTTTAAGCGCCATTTCAGACCTTATCCTTTACATACCGGGAAAAACGGAGATGGGCCACGATGAAGACTATCACGGAAGGCAACTGTTGGGTCTCTCCTATTCCCCCTTAACGCCCCTGGGAACCCTGTACGAGTTGAGAACCCTTTTCACGGAGCTTTCTCTGATTGACAGCATAATCAGCGGCACGGACGTTAAGGCATGCTACATGGAACTGTGTAAACTGTCTGGGGAATATGTGCCGCGGCCGGAGGACTTTAAGCGGCTCTATGAGGTTTTACCAAAACCCAGGTCGGCGCAGAATCCCTTGGCGGGAAAGACCGTGGTCATAGGGGAAGGCCTGTCAGGCGTGGTTGGAAAATTCTTCGTCACACGACTGAGGCACTGTGCCAGAAAAGATGAGGAGAGGGAGTGCTACTTCTTCAAGAACAAGGGAAGCCTATACGTTAATGAGAACGATTTAACCCTTGTAATCTCGGGGTCTGGCGAGAACATTCCCTACCGCCTAGCAGAAAGGGCAAAAGTGAAAAGCGTCAAGGTTGCGGCAGTAACCTCATACCCAAACTCTTCCCTAGCAAAGATGGCCGATGTAAGCATAATAATTCTAGGCAGGGAAATCCAGAGGGTGAAGGGCCTAAGGAGCAGCTACGTGCCCAAGGACCCAAGAAAATCCATCTTCGAACTCCGGGCCCTACTGTCCCTAGAGACCTTCATCTACGCCATCGCCCAAACAGAAGGAATAACAGAAAAAGAAATGAGGGGCAAACACTCAGACTTTATTTAACACCCGATCTTGGATATGGGGAACGTCACATCCTTCGGGAGGGTTGGTTTGGGAAGCTTGGGAAAAGCGGTACTAATTGAACAGACCGTTATAGACAGTATTTTGAGTTATGCCCAAAACTTTCATCCACGGGAAGGAGTCCTCCTTTTACGAGGAAAGGCTGATAAACATAGGATTCTGGTTGACGATTTGATAATACCGCCCCTTGCAACCCACGGATACAGCTTCTCCAATTTCCCCTTACACATGCTTCCAACAGACTTTTCTATTATGGGAACCGCCCATTCCCATCCGTCAGGCGTCCTTAGTCCATCCATAGGAGACTTAAACAACTTTTACGGAAGAATAATGGTTATAGCAGCCTATCCGTATCAATCGGAGCAAAACGTGGCGATTTTTGACCGTGAAGGGACACCTATAAAGTATGAAATTATTGGGTCCAGTCAAATGTGCATTAAATAGAAATTTGCGGGGCCTCAAACGTTGGAAACCGCCTAAGATTTATAGGGGGAGCAGACGCCTTATACAGACGATCTACTCTGTATGAAAAATTAGGGATAACCGAGAGGGAGAGAGGCGGTCCTATGGACATCCCAAACTTTATATTCACCGTGGTCCTGGTCACCGCCTCTGGCGCCCTGGCTCCGGGGCCCCTCTTTTTTGCCACCGTATCCCATGGCACCCGATCAGGGGCCAAGGGGGGTCTATGGGTCTCCGTGGGGCACACCATTGTCGAGTTTCCCCTAGTCCTTCTCTTGGCTTCTGGGCTCTTAACCGCATATAACCAGCCAGATGTCCAGTTTGTGGCCCAGTTGGTGGTTGGGGTGGCGGGGGGCACCGCCCTCTTAGTTTTTGGTGCACTCCAGATTCGTGGTGCCCTTAGGGCCAAAGCGGGCGATTCTGGCTCAGGCGAGGTTAAGCTTCGGAGTCCCCTTCTGCTTGGTTTGGGTCTCTCTGGTTTAAATCCGTTCTTTATCGTCTGGTGGCTCACCGTTGGGACGAAACTAATACTAGAGGCCCTGGCGCTCGCATCCTTGGCGGGCATCGTGCTCATGTACGTTTTCCACGTTTGGATGGATTACGCTTGGCTGATTCTCACGGCCCATTTCGCGCGCATGGGAAGGGACCTTGTGGGCACCAGAGGATACAGGGTTCTTATGGTCTTCTTTGGGGCAATCCTGATTTATTTCGGACTGACCTTTCTCCTATCGACCCTTTGAGTTGCCGTTATATCCTCCTTCAAATAAAATATGGAATAGGATACTCGGAACCATTGAGGAGGCTCTTCAATCATGTCACGGCGGAGCGACTACATAGAGCTGAGGCGGGCATTAAAGGACTATTTAGGGGATGCGGGGATAACCCTCCAAGACCTGCTCGGCGTCATGGACGAGGAGAAAGGCGGAATTATAGAGGCCCTAAGAAAGAGGATCCACCTAACAGAGGAGGAAGGTAAGGCCCTGGAACGCAGGTTAACGAGCAAGGAGTTGAACATCCTCCTCTTCGTGGTTCAAGCCTTCTACGTCCTAAATACCTCAGGAACCTACAAGGGAAGGGTCCTCTATCCGACGAGGGAAGACGTTGTTCGGGGAGATAAGGTATCCTCCCAGGGTTGCAAAATGATCCTCAAGGCCTTGGACATCCACACCGACTGGCTATACATATAAATCGTTTAAGAACAGCGAATTATGCGTTCTAAACCCCATGCCTAATTACCTTCCAGTGGGTCCCTTAGGATTTGTTGCGCTTTTGGGTTGTTTGTTTAAATTGTGTGGCACCCCTCCTCATCTAGCATAGCTATGCTGTGATCATGAAGTATGTTGATGCATTCTTCAATGTTGTTTAAGACATTTTGGGCTATGCTGTTTGGGTCCCCGCCTAACCTTATATAAACCACCTTAACTTTCCTCATTAAAGACGACCTTAAACGTGTAAAATCGGCATCCCGAGTTATAATAGTTTAGCAAGCTCGTCATTTCTCATGCCTGGATGGGCAACTTCACCCACAATGGCAACCTCATAACCAGCTTCACGAAGAGCCTTTACAACTGGAAAGGGAACATTTTCATCGGCGACAAACTTGAGAAACATGAGTTTCACTGAAGCTGTAACTTCTAGAAAATCGGTTTGAAAATCGCTAGCGCAAAATCTTGACCACCCGATTTTCGCTGAGTAGCTCAACAACTTTCTTGACTAGTTCCTCTGGAACTGTGGGGTACTGGTCATGAATGTCCTTAAAGCTGTAACCCCTGTCCCGTAGCTCCAAGATACATTGAACTGGGACACGGGTCCCCCTAATGACGGGCTTTCCTCCACACACAGCAGGATCAGAGACTATTAAACAATCCTCGGACAAGGTTTTCACTTCAAAATGAATGGTGGGGGCACCTTTAAAAACCTTATGTTCCTAATTCAAATTGTACAATGCTGCATGCGTCAAATGCAAGTTATTATAAAAAATTACTTTGGGCATCCTTCACCATTTCAGGAAGATCGTGATCTGCGCGGTCACCAAACCAAACCTACACGAACATTTGGAGGGTTAGGAAAAGGTGGAAATCATCTGTTTCTTCCAAGATTTTACTCGGCAGGTCATGACGAATATGATAAACTCGTGGTTGGAAAAGTTGAGAAAAACCAGGGTTGTGGAGGGCAGGTTATTTTACGGTGTCCGCGGCGCAAAAGTATTAATTTGAGGGATCAACCCTTTTTGGGAGTTTTATTTCCAGCACGCCGTTGTTGTATCTCTTAGTCATCTTTTCATAGTTGACCTTGACAGGAATTTTGAGTTCTTTGTAGAATTTGTGCCCAGCCTTTATCTGAAGGAGACCCTCCTCGGTTTTTTTGACTTCTATGTCCGCCTCTGGGACTCCTGGCAGTTCGGCTACCACTATGATTTCGCCTTCCTCTTCGAAGAGGTCTACCAGGGGTTCTCGCACTTCCTCCTTTGTTGGGGTTTCGATCCTGCGGGAGGGTAGCGGTTTCCCGTATAAACGGGTTCTCCACTGGGCCCTTTCCCTAGCCAACTCGTCTAGCCTCGTAAAGAAGTCGCCTCCACCGATTCTCAGGCCCTTTTCTCCGCCCAGGATGCCCCCAACGCGTATGTCATAGTCGATTCTGACGGCGTCACCAAACTTTTTTCTGAACTCCTCCTGTTGCCTCCTGAGCTCCTCCCTCCTTTTTTCCAGCCTGTTTCTGATCTCCTCAACTGCATTGGGATTGTTGATTACTGATTGGATGTCGGTTCCCGTGAGTTCCCGTATGAGTTTTCCTATGTCGATGCCCGCTATTCTGAGGTTTAGGATGTCGAAGATGTCTGCGGAGTCCTTCTTTTCTTTCCCTTCTTTTTCATTACTCACCCTCTCACCTCTAGATATTAACCTAAGGTTAGTAACGAAAAGATAATATTTAAATGTTTCGTTCCCCCTCACATAAAAGGGGCGGATACACTTGGAAGTCAACGAGAAAAAGCTGGATGCCTTGCTCAACATTTTGGGGAATAGGACCAGGAGGCAAATCCTCCAGCTCCTGACGGAGGAGCCCCATTACCTGTTACAGTTATCCAAGGAGCTGGGCGTCAGCCAGCAGGCCATCCTGAAGCACCTAGCCCTGCTAGAAAGACACGGTTTCGTATCCTCCTACGGGAAGGAGAGCGACCTAGGAGCCCCGCCCAGAAAGTATTATAGTCTAACCAGCGCCGTCTACTTAACAATCGGCTTAGCCGGCAGCCTATTCAGGATTAGGGCCATGCCCCTGCATGAAGTTAAGTCTGAGAGCGCAGCCCCAGAGATGGATGCGATGCGCACAAAAATTGAGGAGCTGAGAAGGATGGGGGATGCCCTCCAGAAAATCCGTTTCTCCAACAACCTTTTGGCCCAGATCGACGAGAAGCTGAAAAAAATTGATAATGAAAAGGTCTCTTTACTCCGTTTGAGGCAGGAGGTCCAAGGAATTGCCAACGACGCTATTAGGCAGGCTTCGGAAACGAGGCTGGAAAAAAAGATATTGTATAGCATCCTAGGCTCGTCTGAAGCCCCCAGCCCAGAGATTCTGTCGGTGAAGCTGGATGTCAGGGAAAGAACGATAGAAGACGCGCTGAAGGAGCTTGAAAAAAGGGGCTTAGTTAAGGCAAAGGTTTAGGTCTCTTTAATTCTAGTCGATGCGGCCAAAAAGGTTATAGCGTTCATATAATATTTGTCAATTGGTCGAGCCGCCCTCCCTGTGCATCTATGGATGTTGGGTGGAACACCTGCGGTGGATAGGGGAGGTGGCTTGACCACCCACAGCAACAGCCACAGCATAGCATGTTTCAATTTCTTGGTCATCCGTTATTCTCTGATGTTTAGTTTTTCCGGGCTTTTTCCAGCTTTACTTCTAAAAGGCCTTTCTTGTAGGCTATCTGTGCCGTTTCGGTTTTAACGGAGGTCGGAAGCTTCACTTCTTTATGATACTCTCCGTCGACGGTGTTCACGTTGATGGTGAGCGTGTTAGGGGTTGCGTCTACTCTGATGCCCTTTTCTGGAACTCCAAACATCTCTGCAACAACCATAAGGTGGTCCTTTTGGTCCATTACATCTACCAATGTAACGTATCTTTCTCTTTCATTTTGCTCCTTTGCTTCTTCAATTGCCCTTCTCCATCGCTCCGGATTGTTAACTGCAAGAAAGGCTTGAAACACTTTGCCCCCCATCGAGCTTCTGTACAAGATTTGAAGAAGCCTTCTTTTGAGGCCTAGAATAAATCTCCCTTTTACGAGCTTGACATCCATCACCCTTTCGAGGGTTACTTCAAAAGTTACCCTTCCGCTGGGCTGGGAGAAAATCAATCTTTTGTTCGTGAGATATGAAAAGCCCGGTCTCCATGTTGTGCATGTTAGGGAAAGGCATGCCTGGCCACGCAGAATTGTCCTCTCCCCCTCCGTTAGGGGTGGCTCCCTCGTCCCCATTCCCTCCGAACGTCCAATAATTTTGTGCCTGAAACTTCTATCTGCCGATGTGGATGCGGGCAAAATTGTACGGTGGCCACGGTCCACTGTACTGAAATTTTAATCCTTTACCTTCGTACTCCCTTTTAACCGTCTCTAGCTCCCCCTCAAAGTCCGCGATTTTGTCCCTATGAATTAGGAAGGCTCCGTTTAGAATCATGTCATCGCCTATTCGCTTCATTAGATGGACATCCTCGGCACAATTCTTGAGCGTTTCATAGATTTCAACACCGTATTTGTATGCTCTTTCGCCTGCCACCTTGAGCGCCTCACGCTCCGTTATAATGTCTAATTTCTCCTTCAAGAAGTGTGCTTCCCTATCAGGTTTTGAAGCCATCTCCTTCCTTAGCCCTTTGACCTCCCCGCTTGTCCCTTTGACCTCCTGTTTGGTGGCTTCTATGTCGTAAAAGACTTTGACGCCCACCTCAACCTTATTCTCCAGTTTCTTTAGGTGCGTTTTAAAGGTTAGATAAAACCCGGCGAGCAACCACTTTACCTTGTCCTCATTTATGAAGATGTTGCCAAACCCCAGGGGGAGCACGGTGTGTTCCCGCATGGCGTTCTCAACCACCTTCTCATGGAGGAGAACGTTAACCTCATTTGGCTCATACTCAACCATGGGCGTGTCGCTAACAACGGCGCTGATGTCCCTGTAAGGTATTGTATAAACCGGGTATCCTCCAAGTCCATTTCCAAGGTTTTTCCCTCCTCCGCTCCCTATCACGCAATAAACATACTTTCCTTCATGCCTCACTTCCAAGGCAACTTCCTCCCTTGTAGCGTTAGTTTACCCAGGGGCGACAAAGCTGTAGGGTGGCCAAGGCCCGGTGAAACGAACGTCCATTCCCTCCACCTCCTTGATTTTTGTCAGTTCCTCCCCGAGCAACTTAATTTTATCCCTGTGGATCAAAAGGGATAGGTTCATGAGCATCTGCCTATCCTTCTCGGTCTTCTTTGTTTTCTCCACACGGATGTCATCGGCGTATCCCTTGATCCTGCCGTAGAAATCTTTGAAGTAATTGTCCGCCCTTTCATCCATCTCCTTTTTCAATGCCCGCTCCATCTTTTGCTTGTAAAAGTAGGCCATTCCAGGCGGTTTTTCCTTCATCTCTTCCCTCAGCTTTCCAATTTCCTCGCTGGTTTCCATGAGCTTCTCCACGACAACTTTTGGGTCCCAGAAGATCTGAACCCCGACTTCAGCCCTGCCCTTAACCTTCTTTAGCTTCTCCTTAAGGTTTTCATGGTCTTCATCCAGCCACTTCTTCAGGTTCTCCTCCGCGCCGAGCCCCCCGCCGCCCCTAATTATGGTGTCGAAGCCCGACGGGAGCACGGTGCCAAACTTTTCCCACGCGGCGTCAACGACGCCCTGATGCGCCATCACCCAACCCTTTACGGTCTCGTCATCTTCAGAACGGTAGGGTTCAGGGAGACATTTGTGGGCAACGGCGCTAATGTCTTTATGGGGGATCGTGTAAACCTCATTTCCTTCGATTCCAATCTTACCGAAGCCCACTTCCTCTGCGCCGTCTGCCAAGCAGTAAAGGTACAGCGCCTCAGCGTGTACGGGCACAGTTTTGGCTGGAGTAATGGAAAGAGGGGCTATGAGGGTTGACGCAGCCTCGACTGGCGCAACTGGCGGAGTTGGTGGGGCCTCAGGCATGGTGTACAGACTTAGTGGTGGGGTTGCCACTTCAACAGGCGTGATTTGAGGCCCGGCTTTTAGGGCGGCAATGAGCATCGTGAGGGCCTTCACCGTGGCTTCATCAAGTTGCGCACCCACGGCTTTAAGAACCCTCTTCAGGTTCTCCTCATTAATCTCCTTTCCAGCCGCGTGCAGAGTTAAAGCAGCGTATATGTATGCCATCCCCTCACCTCCCTTAGTTGTCAAAAAGGGCTTTCTCCAGCTTAACTTCCAGGACATTATTCTTGTAGCCTGTCTTGATCAAGTCGGTTTTGACAGGGGTTGGAAGCGACACCTCTTTTCGGTATTTCCCAGCGGAGGTATCGGCGGATATCTTGAGCAGACTGCCTTCCAAGCTTAGTTTTATGTCCTCTTCTTTGGCGCCTGGCAACTCCGCTACAACTATTAAATGGTTTCCTTCGTCGAATATGTCTATTAGAGGCTCCATTTCTCCAGGAGGCTTACGTAAATGTCCGCAGGTATCGCTGAACCCTTTAATTGTGGGCTCATCGCCAACTAAGGTTTTCAAGGAAAAGGTGTATGCCACATTGACGCCTTTGATTCCTTCAATATCCTTAATCTCGCCGTCGCGCCTAACTTCAGGCTCACCACTTTCTAGCACCTTAGTTAATGACTCAAGTAAACCTCCTAGTTCCGAGAAAAATTCACGCAAGCCTAGGCGCTTTTTCCCTTGACCTTGTGACAAATCTGCTCACCCTTAAAGTCTTATGTCCAGTTGGCGCTGTCCTGGCCTAGGTGCCAATTGAGTGCGGAGGCTTTTAATGGTTCTTGTTAATTCATCCTCCAGCCTTTTGTACTCATCCTCGTCCATTTTGCCCTGCTCGTAGAGTAGCCTAGCCCTCTTCAGGTGCTCTTCTAGGGCGGTCAGATACCCCTGGTTCGTGTAGTCGCAAAGGTTTTGCAGGATTTCCTCGAAAAGTTTGTATGACAACCAGGCTATGGCCAAATCGAACACTCCCTAAAGTTTTTCGGCTTCGTTGGACCACCTCTCCGGGTTTAGGAACTTGTCTAGTATGTCGTCCACTATACTGTCTAGGCCTTCCCTCACGGATTGAACGGACTCGGTGATGCCCTGTTCCTCCTTTATCTCCTCGATTGCCGCGTCAAGGTCTGTGAGGACGCGCCCAAGCCTCTCACACTCTTCCACTGTGAGGCTGCCGCCCTCCATCCGCTTGAAGGCCTGTAGTCTGAGGGCATCCCTTATTATCTCCACGAGGGCCAGAACAAGTCCCAGGATGCCGTGCTTAAGGTTGTTTTCATCGATGTTCAATACCATTATACCCGCTACCCACCTTCCATTTATTTGCCATGCACAACTGGTGTCACAGTCTGTAGTTCCTTCTTTCTCCACTCCCTCTGCGCACACGCGCGCGTGAGCTCGTCCCAGTCTTTCATCATGCCATACTTCAGCATGGTCTCCATCCCGGCGAGAGCGGCCCTGAGATTTACGCCGAGGAGGGGGATTCCGGCAACGGATATTATGATGTCCGCGTTGATCACAAGCCCCTTGTCGAGGACCCTATCAAGGAGATCAATGAGAGTAGCATGCCTGTCCCTTCTGGGCTCCATGGTAAACCTTCCAATCTGTGTTAATGCGTTACTCCAAGGGAGCGCGCCACTCCAGCTCACTTCTCCTCCTTAAACGTATTCGCTTGTAGGCTGTTATATTTAGTTCCTCGTCCAATGTGACCTCGTATAAGCCATAGATTGGGTCAAAGCCGGCTCCCTGATCGTCAACTGCCTCAAACAGCGTTTTCCAGCCTTTTTCTATCCTTTCTACTCCGATAGCCTTTCCAGGCTTGCCCATGACCCCTTTAAAGTAAGCCTCTACGGATTCATTAACCTTTTCCACTTCCATACCCTTAGACCTCCCTGATTAGGCTGTGACTGGCACCTTGAGGGGTATTTTTCCTCGTGTGAGGGCGCTTTGCCACCCGCACCACGGGCAACCTATGTGAAGTAGCTGTTCCGTTGGCACTTTCTTGTGGCATTGGGGGCACGCCTCTTTGCCTATTTGCGCTTCGCTCCATGCCGCCATATCATGACTGGTTCCTGAGGGAAACTCTAGGCCGTATCTCGCTGCGGTTTCAAAGGACGCGAGGGCGGCCCTCACTTTTATGCCTAGGA
>Ga0315314_1004083_pt1 | contig 11101 bp, 12 predicted proteins | sample TDP9_MG_FD_203631 | JGI IMG/M metagenome (GOLD analysis project Ga0315314, IMG submission 203631) | Freshwater sediment microbial communities from Lake Towuti, South Sulawesi, Indonesia - TDP9 | ecosystem: Environmental > Aquatic > Freshwater > Lake > Sediment | place: Indonesia: South Sulawesi... | reverse complement strand
AGTGTCCGTGACTTTGACCAAGCAGCCTTCGGGCGTTATGTTTCTTGTAAGCCACCCTTTCTTGTCAAGTTGAATCAGGTAGCGTGATGCGGTTTGTTGAGACAACCCCATCTTGTCAGCGAAGTACTCTGTTGAAACTTTTACAATGCGCCGTGATGCGCCCAGCTCTGCAAGCTTGTACAGGGCATAAAGGTGTTTCCAAGACTGTTCATTGGCGCTGGGCGGTTTCATCTTGAGCTCTCGCCTGTATCTGAGGAAAGGCGTTGGCTGAGTATATAAGCGACTCGAAAACGAGTTGCTACCCTAGAATAAGCTTGTACCGTTCATGGCGCTCCAGATGAACAGAATTCCGAATATGATGAACAGTAAGCCAGAGCCAATTCTAACATATTTCAGCGGCACCCATCTGGAGACGGCTACTCCTAAGGTGACGCCCAATCCCGTTAGAACCGTGAACGCCAGCATCACTCCCACAAACACCAGTGCCGGCGCATCATATTCAGCTGCTAAGGACACAACCGCCAACTGCGTCTTGTCTCCCAATTCCATAAGAGCTATGAGAGAAAAGGAAGAAGCCACAGCGATAGAACGCGTCTCAACCTCCTGTTTCTCAGTTTTCTCAAAAAGCAGGGTGTAGATCCCGAATATTATGAAAGCTGAACCTGCGCCTACTCCTACCCAGACTGCTGGTATAAGCGCTGCGATAGCCCCGCCCGCTAAGGCGCTTATTCCATCAACTAGTGCGAAAGCCAGAAGTGCGCCTATGAACACCGATCTAGACTTTCGTTTGGAACTCAGGCTGATAACGGCAAGCTGAGTTTTGTCACCTAGCTCTGCTAACATAATTAAGCCGAAAGAGGCTAGCAGAGGCACGAAATCCATGGTCAGAGCAGTTGCATCAAACTATTTAAGAATTTTCAAGAGGGTTCTGAACCATTTGAGCAAAACATAAATATGCAGCCCATTGTGTATTCTGCAAAAAGGAAGGTGAAAACGCAATTTGCCGATTGACCCTGACTTCATGAAGAACAAGCCTGAAACTGGAGAGCATAACGGACACAAGGTTAGAGGCGAAGTGAAACCTCCAGAAAAACTTGGAGTCCACGGAACTCAGGTTGCACTTGACCAAGATGTCTGTAACGGAGACGGCATCTGCATATCTGTCTGTCCCGTCAGCGTCTTCGACTGGGTTGACTCGCCTAGGCATCCCACATCGGAGAAGAAATCAGACCCGATAAACGAGCCTCAATGCATTTTCTGCAGAGCGTGCGAAGTGCAGTGTCCAACTCAGGCCATCAAAATAACCGAACCATAGACCCCTTCCTTTCCTAGCATATTTCTGCAGTCATTTGCCAGATGTTAGAAACTCAGTTTCCTATTCGAGCTGTCAGCATGGAACGCCAAGCTAAGTCCTTGGCTTTTTGATCATGTACTTTGTTGATTCAGTATTGGAAAGGGGCGTCTCATTAAAAAAAGCATGCGCTATATCGCTCATCGGTATTTTAATCATGCGTTTTATGAATGCATAGTTTCAGTTCATAAACGTTATAATAAATATGGCACAACACAAACGAAAATCGTGGAACAACGTATAGGATGTTGACCGAAATGAAGCAAGCAGACTCCCAGATATTTACGATCGACTTGGCGAGAATTGACGGGAACGGTGATTTTCCATGCCCACACTGCGGTGTAATGATATCTCCTGAGGATGAAACTGAGAACGTTTACGTGATTGTTGACACTAAGGTGAACGGCGACTCTTTGGAAGAGTTGACCATTCAATGCAATAAGTGTGGAAGCAAAATCCGTCTTGTAGGGTTCGTTTGACAAGGTCAGCGCTTCTGCTACTAGTTGTTCTTTTAGCATTGATGATTTACAGTGTTTTAACGAACGCTGTTCTGCTTTGCGAATCTTTTATTAATGGAGTCATTTGCATATAGCAGACTTGAGGAGAAAACGCTATGGCTAAAGCGTTCGTGCTGATAAACACCGAGGCTGGAATGGAGCAGGACGTGGTCAACCAGCTGAAGAACATGAAAACCGTGAAAGAAGCCTACACAGTCTACGGCGTCTACGATGCTGTAGCCTACGTTGAAGCCGAGAAAATTGACGACCTAAAGAACGCTGTGTCGTATGAAATCCGCAAGCTTAACGGCGTTCGCTCCACCGTTACTATGATGGTTGCCGAAGGTAAGAAGGTAGGCGCAAGTCCGCTCTGATTTCGATCTCTGATAGCTGCTGCTTTCAGCCTGGTTCAGACGTTTCGCAGTTGCAGCCTTGTCATTTTTGACTGTGTTTTTGAATGGCTGGTACGTAAGATTAATGCCATGGTCTAAGTCTTCATTTATCTTGAGCATCGTGCCATGTTGCTGTTGAAGGATGAGTGTGCGCTTTGCGGGCGGGTTGTTTCGAGTTCTTATCTGAGGCGATGCTCCAGGTGTGGCAAGCTTTATTGTCTCCAATGCATAACGTTCACTAAGGAAGGGTACATTATCTGTTTGAATTGTGCTCGCAGAGAGGTTTCGCCGCGCCACCTTGGAACAAAGTATAGTCCGTTGAGCCGATATTTGCTGCGCAGAGGCAGATTCACTGAGCGGGTTGTTCTTCCAATCAGCGAAATTGAAGGGATAATCGGTGACAACCTGCCGCTCAACGCCTCAAGAGACAGCAAATGGTGGAGTAATACAAGTGGAAGACCATGGGCGGCTGTGGGATGGCACGTTGAAAGCGTTGACATGAACAATCGGACAGTCACGTTCATTCGGGTTGCGAAGCCTGAAATCAAGCGGAAGAAGAAAGAAAGCCAGAAAACCGAGTTTTTCAAGCGTCCACTCAGATTTCCCTTGCCAAAACGACCAATTTTGCCGTCTAAGACAAGAATCGCTCGGGCGCAGGCGAGGGCTAGGAATATTGAGCGCCAACGGTTGATGACTCAGCAGCAACGAGGCAAGGTTCCGAAGTCAGCGTACGAAAAACGGTTGTTCAAGCCTGACGCCAAGCCGTCAACTTCTGATTAGAGATGCGAGCATTCGGGGCATTCTGTCTGCAGGAGCAGTAGCCAGCCCAATATATCGCTGGTGTCGAGCAGTTTGTGGGCTTCAGATGCTATCTCTTGATGTCGCAGCGCTCCGAATCTGTCTGTAATGAAAACTGATGGGCAAGGCGCCTTTCTCTCGATGTCTACGTACGCGAATTTCTCAGTTGATTCTCCTGTTTCGTCTGAGAGCAGATAAAACGGAATGTTCTGCTCGGAGCCATAAGCGCCAAGTTTCTCAATGTTTTCGAACGAAATAGCTAGGATTTCAGCCTCAAGCTCCTTAAACTTGGCGTATTCCAGAACAAATTCTTCAAGCAGGCGCCCAAACGTGTCTTAGAAATCGTCAAAGACTTTGAGAGGTCAACTCAGAAATACATTGTTTAACAGAATTGAAATTGCTTCTTCTTTCGGAATTTTTCAGCTCGCACTTTAGGGTTCAAGGTAGCTATGTCCTATGCACTCGACGTATTCCGACCCGGTAGCCTGTATCCCCAACTTGGTCATCGGTTCCAGTTGCGAATGAAACCGCGAGATAAAATGCTCCAGAGTCTCAGCGCCCAAGTTCCTGAAGCTGGCGTCCATCAGTCTGTATTTGCCATTCTCGTCTCGGGCAACGAAAAATATCGTGAAAGCAACGTAGCCTGAGTGCTTAAGAACTGTCTGCAAGCAGCTTTCTTTTTCCGGTTCCTTGCAGTCCAAGAAAACCTGATGGGATCGAGAGAACCATTCTCGAAGTTTGTAAGCTGGAAAATCAAGACCTGGATATCTCTGTTTCAGAGACTCCACATATTCCCGAGCTGAGATGATATCTGGATTCACGAGACGATGTCCAGCTTTCTGTGTCAAAAGGGCATTTATGCCACATGCGTCTGATAAAAGCTTGCCGTGGAACGGTTAAATAGCTCTGCTCGATAGTAGACAGCCCACATCGCAGCGTTTACTTGAGGACTGTTATACAGATTTGCCTTTCTTAGACAAGCTTAAAGCGGAATTCTCGTTTTTCCGAGGCAACTACCTAGTCCTCGTAGTAAGCTGGATATTCATGGACTTCGCACGTGAAATCCCGGGGGCATACTACCCATTGTACGTCAAAGACCTTGGAGGCAACGAGGCGATAATCGGGCTAATCGGTTTCATAGCCTTCCTATGCTTGGCTTCAGTTCAGTTTCCAGGCGGCTACCTAGCGGACAAGTATGGGAGAAGATGGCTGATTTCAAGCATGACCTTCGGCGTTGCTCTCTCCTACATCTTCTTTGCTCTTGCGCCAAGCTGGGAAGCTATTATGTTGGGCACTGTAATAGAGAACCTAAGTCTCATCTATCAGCCTGCATTATTGGCTATGGTTTCAGATTCGCTGCCGGCTGAGAAGAGGGGAATGGGCATTTCCATAACTCAGCTCATAGCATCTGTGTCTACAACACCTGGACCTGCAGTGGCTGCGTTTCTGTTCACTGTTTACGGCTCGATAGATGGCATGAGAATTAGCTACGGCATAGTTGTCGCTCTCTTCCTAGTTGCAGCTGCCCTAAGGTCAAATCTGAAAGAGACCATCAAAGATCCGCCCAAGATAAGCGTCAGCGAAATATTGAAGGCCTACCCGGCTTCTTTGAAGGAAAGCTTCAAGGTCTGGAAGGTTGTGCCCAAATCCACGTTTTATCTGTTTTTAGCCTTCCTAGTAGGAGGGTTTTCGTTTGCTATGATTCAGACGTTCACAGTGGTCTACGCCGTTGAAGATTTAGGATTGTCTAGACCTGAGTGGTCGCTGGTTTTGATGGTTCTTTTCGTAGCCATGATCGTTTTAGCCATTCCAGTTGGCAAGCTTGTTGACAATGTTGGTAGAAAAATCCCGTTACTGATGTCTCAGGTTTTGATTGCTCCTGCAATCGTGCTATTCATTTACGGTGACCTTTCCAGGCTGTTCATGTCATTGATTTTGATGGGTTTGACACAATTGATGATGTTTTCCTCGTATGCAGCCTTAATGGCAGACCTAGTGCCCAAGGAACAACGAGGAAAAGTCACGGGTTTTTCGCAGTTCTTCAACTACATCACCATGGCTTTAGGAGTCCTATTAGGAGGCATAATGTATGGGGCCATCTCACATCAATTTCCGTTCTTCCTAATGCTGATTTTCCTGATTCCGCAATTCCTAGTGACGTTGTTCCTTGTGCATGAACCAAAAAAACGTGAGGAGTAAAACTTCAGCTCAAGCTTCTCAGTTGACCTACGGTTCCAAGGAATGTGCCGTCTAACAGGTAGGTTTCAGCGTTTTCGATGTCGATGCTTCCCGACCGTAGAAGTGGACCAAGATACTCTATTGATTTTCCTGCGCTGTGAGACCTGCCCGCAACGCCTCTGTTTATTGGTTTGCCGCCTAGGAACTCGTTGAAATATGGCATTATGTAGAATTCGGAAGCCCTTAACTTCACACCAAAATTCTTCCGTAGCACTTTGAAAGGGTCTTCCTCTGCTTTCAATCTGAAGCCCATGCCCTTCAAGAAAGCTCTAGCCAAGAGCTCTCTATCTATCGTCGCTCTAACCCAAACCTGCGCTGTTATGCGAAACCCCAGAGGATCACGGAAGGCCACCGTAGGATGCACGTGCCCTATAACTAAGCTACGGCACTGCAGTAGCTCAGGCGCAAGCCAAGCGTTGCCGTGGAAAAACCCAACATCGAACAAGGCGACGCCAGTTGATGGCGTCATTTGCACTTTGGATGGTAAGAGCGGCTCCAAGTTTCCGTCGTGGTTGCCCAAGACAACTTTGACTTCGCCTACCTTCTCGATTAGAGCTTCGAACAGGTCAGGTATGTCTCTCCACTCTCCAAGCTCCACCCTAGCGATTGTATGTTTGACGTCGCCCAGAAACAGAAGACTAGTGGGTTCATACAAATCTACCAGTTTTAGCAGTTTTTCTTTCATTTTGGGTGTCTGCGAAGGAACATGGATACCCTGCTCAGCCAGCGCAACCTCCCATCCAATGTGAAGGTCAGCCACAATCAAAACTCGTTCATTGTTCTTTCTCAACAACAACGCAGGATAAGGAAAAAAAGGCGACAACAAAGCGAAAAGGCACTCCTAAGAGCCATGTACAGAGGGTTGCATCAGACTCATGATTGTGCCATGGATAGACTTGTTTGCCGCAGCTATAAACGACAAGCGCTGTTTAGGATCTAATGGTGCGGTGAGTCTGTCACCTTCCAGCGTAGTTATGATTCCGCCTGACTCGAGCAGAATCAAATAGGCTGCGGCGATGTCAGTGACTCTCAACTTGCCACGGATGTCAATAAAAGCATCGCTTGTGCCATCAGCCACATAGCAGATTTCCAGCGCGTTGGCTCCAAGATGCCGTAAGTGCCTCGTCTTTTCCAAGACTCTCTTGAGCTGGCTGACGAGTTCCTGCGTTCTGAAAGTGCTGAAATCCACGCCTACCAAGGCTTCTTCCAGCCTTTCTGTTCCAGAAGGCGTTGTTCTTCTGTCGTTCTTGTAGGCTCCTCTGCCTTTCTCAGCCACATAGGTCATGTCGCGGAGCACATCCGCGACGACGGCGACTTCAACCTCTTGAAGCATTGGCTTTCTTGAAAGTGCCAGAGAGATAGCCGCGAAGGGCAATCCTCGCACAGCGTTTGCGGTTCCATCCACGGGATCAGCGGTCACAAAAGACTCGGAAGCCTGTGTGCCGATTTGTGTGACTCCTGATTCCTCGCTGATCAAAGTGCATGATACACCAAGTTCGCGCAGAGTCTGGACTAGAGTATCTTCAGCTGCTAGGTCAATCTGCTTCTTGATATCTCCGCCAGCGCCTTTGCCGTGACCACGTCTGGCTTCTGCCGACCCTACTAGTGGTTGGACCTTTCTTTTCATGTTCTCAGCGCAGGTTGTGAGCACGGAGAGCCAGTCAACCAATGAAGTAGTCCTCGGAATTGATGATGCTTGCGTGGGCTTTTAAGTATGCACTCAGCCTAATTTAAGCCAGAATAGTCAGGTAGAAGCAAGGTGCACGCTCAAGCTGATGTCGTAGTCGTGGGCGCCGGACCAGCAGGCTCTTTTGCTGCTTTGACAGCTGCCAAAATGGGCGCCAATGTAGTCATATACGAAGAACACAAAGAAGTCGGATTGCCCAGCCATTGTCCAGGACACATCAGCATCAAAGGCTTAGACAAGCTCGGATTACACATACCTGAGAGAATCATCGAAAATAGAATCGCTGGTGTGAATTTCTACTCGCCTTCAGGCAATACACTCAGACTGAGACTGCCCTCACCCGTAACTTGCTCCATCAACAGACGCCTGTTCGACAAACATCTAGCTCAACTCGCAGAGAAAGCAGGCGCCAAACTTCAACTCGGAGCAAGAGTTGAAAACCTTCTTTTAGACAAGAAGTCGGTTCATGGAGTCTCACTCAAAAATGCAGAAGAACTGAAATCAAAAATAGTTATAGACGCTGAAGGTTGCGCCTCCACCTTGATGAAGCAAGTCGGACTGCCAACCTTTGACAAGCGTTTGGTTGTCGCAGGAATCAACGGCGAGGTCGACCATGTCGACGGCTTAGAAGATGACACAGTTGAAGTCTATTTGGGGCAGAAATTCGCTTCTGGGCTATACGCTTGGATAATGCCTAAACGAGATGGCTCGGCAAAGGTTGGTTTGGCCACGAGAACTGGAAATCCCAAAGAGCACTTGAAACATTTTCTGAACACACATCCAATAGCTTGCAGAAAGCTGAAGTTCACTGACGTCGGAAACCTCTCTTATCATTTAATCCCTCTAGGTGGACCCGTACCCAAAACATATCATAATGGACTACTCGTTGTAGGCGATGCAGCCTCGCAGGTTAAACCCACCACAGGCGGCGGAGTGATAATGGGCTTAACATGCGCGCGAATAGCTGGAGAAACCGCCGCCAAAGCTGTGCAAAGCAACAATTTCTCAGAGGACCTTTTGTCAGACTATCAAAAAAGATGGCAAAAGGCGATCGGGTTTGACATGGCTGTGATGCGCCGAATTAGGCTCATGCTGAATCGTCTTTCCGACGATAGACTCGACGGGATAATCCGCCTATGCTCACAGCTCCACGTAAGCGATGAACTTCAAAAAGTGAGAGATATCGACCTGCAAGGCAAAGCGATGCTCCAATTACTTAAGAGCCCAAGCGCTTGCACCATAGCAGTCTATTCGCTGTTAACGTCTCTAGCTTCCTAGCGAGCAGCCCATTTGATCTATTCTTAGGGCAAACAAAAGGCTTAACCACAGCGCAGGCAACTCCATAACCGTGCCACAATAAATGTCGGAGTTCAAGTTCAAACAAGTCATTGTCATGCGTTCCGATTTGAAGATGGGCAAGGGCAAAATAGCTGCTCAAGCTGGACACGCAGCTGTTTCAGCCGCTGAAGAAGCGCGGAAACATTGGCAAAAATGGTGGAAAACTTGGCTTGAAGAAGGACAATGCAAAATCGCCGTCAAAGTCAATAGCGAAGCAGATCTGCTTAGACTGGAAGATATGGCGAGAATGGCTAAGCTGCCTCAAGCTCTAGTTTTTGACCGAGGCTTGACCCAGCTTGAACCCGGCACCATGACATGTTTAGCCATTGGTCCTGCACCCTCGTACGAAGTGGATAAGATCACAGGAAAGCTGACGCTGCTTTGAACGTTCCGCGCTTGGAGAAGGAAATCGGCATTGAAGTTTACGCCACCAAGACTAACGGCATTGGAGGAAGACTGCGGCAAGTTCCAGAAGACTTCAAGGTTGAAGAGATTCTCACAGACGGTTCAACAGCCAGAATCGGACCCGCTAATATTCCGGATATTATTGGACACGGACGATACCTAACGTGCGTGCTTGTCAAACGCGACATGGATGCTTTTCAAGCGGTCGAAGCAATCGCCAAGAAACTCAACATCGATAATGATCGCATTCAGATCGGGGGAATAAAAGACGCCAACGCCCTAACCGCCCAGCACGTGAGCATAAGTCGAATGCTGCCAGAACAGGTAGGACAAATCAAAACAAGGAATCTATGGCTGTACCCGTTACGATTCTCGAACGAGAAGATACATTCGAACTTATTGTTTGGCAACCAGTTCCACATCAAAATAAGAAACCTCAACTATTCAGCATTAACCATTGAGAAGCATGAGAAGAAAACGAAGCAAGAGCTACTGAAACTCGGCGGATGCCCAAATTTTTACGGGCACCAACGCTTTGGAACAACCCGTCCAATAACTCACCTAGTGGGAAAGAATATAGTACTAGGCGAATGGCAAAAAGCAGCGCTCACGTTCATGGCAAAGTCCAGCCGCTACGAGCACCCGGAGTCAAGACAGGCTAGGCAAACGTTCCGAGACACTCATGACTATGAGGAAGCGCTCGATTACTTTCCGCCCAAACTCGTGTATGAGCGACAAATGCTTGTGCACCTCGTCAGACAGCGCACAGATTTCATAGGCGCTTTTCATCGCCTGCCCAAAAAACTGTGCCAACTCTTCGTTCAAGCCTATCAGTCCTACCTCTTCAACAAGTTTCTGAGCGAGCGAATCCGAAGGGGGCTGCCGCTTAGAAGACCCTTGAGAAGAGACCACAAGATAAAGATGAACGGCGAAGATCGCGCCGCTCTGCCCTTGATAGGCTACAAGCAAGCGTTGTCGGCGGGCGAGCAGGGAGAAATCGAGAGGAGAATACTTGATGAAGAAGGCGTGGAGCCTAAGAATTTCAAGGTTTCCGGCATGCGCCAGATCAGTTCAAGGGGTGGGCTTCGAACAGCGCTCGCTCCAATAATCGATCTACATATAGAAAGACCCTCTGAAGACGAAATGAACCTAGGAAAGAAATCGGTGAATCTGAGTTTCACGTTGAGAAAAGGATCGTACGCGACGGTAGTCCTGCGAGAATTCATGAAGCCGAAAAATCCAACAAAGGCTGGCTTCTAGCGCTTCACGGTGTAAGCCTGAAGCGGTCTCTTGGGAACAACGTCACTTCTCGTATGTTGTGTTTGCCCGTTAAGACCATGGCAAATCTTTCCAGACCCAGTGCCCAGCCTGCATGAGGCGGCATGCCATAATCAAACGCCTGCAAATGATACTTGAACGAGTCAGGGTTCAAGCCTTGCTCTTTCAACCGTTGAACAAGCACTTCCCTGGAGTCGACTCTAGTTCCCCCTGAGGCGAGTTCTATCCAGCTCCACATGAGGTCGAAGGCTTCACACAATCGCGGCTTGTCAGCTTTAGGCTCAATATAGAACGGCTTAGATTTAGTCGGCCAGTCGGTGATCCAGTAGTAGTACGGGTGCAATTTTCCCACGGTTCTCACAGCCTGCGTGGGAATGTCTTCACCCCAAGGAATTTCGTATCCTTCCTGCTTCAATTCCTTGAGAATCTGATCATAAGTGAACCTTTTGAAGGGTTTTTCAGGCACCTCGACCTTATGCTTAAGGATCTTAAGCTCTTTTTTGCAGCGATCGTTGACTTCTTCGCAAATGTAATGCACAAGTTGCTCAAGTGTTTGCATCACGTCTTCATCGGTAACAAAGGCTTGCTCAATATCGATGGACACAAACTCGCTAACATGCCTCCGAGTATGCGACATCTCAGCTCTGAAAAACGGGCCAATCTCGTAAACCTTTTCAAAGTCGATGACCAACTGCTCTTTGTATAACTGAGGGCTCTGCGCCAAATACGCTTCTTTATCATAGTAATCGACTGAAAACAGAGCGGCTCCGCCCTCAGTTGCTGAACCGATGATCCTAGGGGTATGCACCTCTGTGAAGCCCAGCTGAGAAAGAAAACTGCGAGCAGCGTTACATTCTACGTGTTGAATTCTGAATATGGCACGGTTCTCTTCCATCGACAAGTCCAGGACACGTGCATCTAAACGAGCATCAATCTTGGACGGCGTTTTCCCACTTACATCCAGCGGCAAGGGCTGCTGCGCGACTCCTAACACTCGAATCTCATCTGGGATGATTTCGACTCCGCGAGGCGTCATCTTCGTAGATTGAACCTTGCCTTTGACGCCGATACTGTATTGTCTTCCCACGGCGTCGGATTTCTCAAGCACTTGAGGACT